>ULSF01079858.1_pt1 | contig 65192 bp, 83 predicted proteins | sample 1956121 | NCBI WGS metagenome assembly ULSF01 (sample SAMEA4835701, study PRJEB28245) | human gut metagenome | biome: gut microbiome; material: fecal sample | place: Denmark | collected 2008
CGGGACGAACCCCGCCGCCGCTTCTGGCATTTTGTCCCTTATGTCCTTTACCGGAGGTTTTTCCCAATCCACTGCCGGGGCCGCGTCCGCGACGGCGGCCGGTCTGGGTAGCACCCTCTGCGGGTTTCAAATCTACTAATTTCATATATGAACCCTCCTAGTCAACTTCCTCAACGGTTACAAGATGCTTTACCTTGAAGATCATACCGCGGATAGCGGCATTATCCGGCTTTGTTACCGTTGAATTGGTTTTTTTAAGGCCAAGAGCCTTTACCGTAGCGATCTGATCTTTTTTGCAGGAGATCGTACTTTTTGTTAATGTAATCTTTAACATTCCGGTTCCCTCCTTAGCCGATAATCTCTTCAACGGTTTTGCCGCGCATCTGTGCGATCTGTTCAGCCGTTTTCAGGGAAGCAAGCCCTTCTAAAGTAGCTTTTACACAGTTTGCCGGATTATTGGAGCCCTGGCTTTTGGTAAGAATGTCACGTACACCTACCATCTCCAGCACGTCACGCACGGGACCGCCGGCGATAACACCGGTTCCTTCGGGAGCGGGCATTAAAAGTACCTGACCTCTGCCGAACTTACCCACTACCGCATGGGGAATGGTGGTATCTTTCAGGGAAACCGTAATCAAATGCTTTTTGGCATCCTCGGTTGCCTTACGAATGGCTTCGGGAACCTCTGTAGCCTTCCCCTGGCCCACGCCTACATGACCGTTTCCGTCACCGACAACCACCAATGCGGCAAGGCGCATATTACGTCCGCCCTTTACGGTTTTGGCAACGCGGTTTACCGAAACTAATTTTTCCTTTAAATCCAATGTTTTGGGATCGATTTTATTCATGCTCTTATTACCTCCCATTAGAATTCCAGACCCGCTTCACGCGCTGCCTCGGCAAGCGCTTTCACGCGGCCGGTATAGAGGTAACCACCTCTGTCAAACACAACGGTTTTAATCCCTTTGGCCTGCGCGCGCTCGGCGATAAGCTTGCCGACATAGGCAGCGGCCTGAGATTTTGTCATTTCTGCGGTTGCCTTCATAGCATCGCCTTCGATCGTAGAAGCAGCGGCAAGCGTATTACCGGCCTGGTCATCAATAACCTGAGCATAAATATGACTGTTGCTGCGATATACGTCCAGTCTGGGACGGTCTGCCGTACCGCTTACCTTTTTGCGCACACGTGCGTGACGCGCCAGGCGATCGGTATTTTTATCTTTCTTGTTGATCATACTGTAAATGCTCCTTTCTGATTATTTCTTGCCGGCCTTGCCCTCTTTGAGCGCGATATATTCGCCCTCATAGCGGACACCCTTGCCATGATACGGTTCCGGTGCGCGAACGCCCCGAACCTCTGCTGCAAACTGGCCGACGGCCTGCTTGTCAATTCCGCGGATAATGATGCTGGTCTGTGAGGGAACTTCTATTGTGATTCCCTCGGGCGCTTCCATCTCTACCGGATGAGAATAGCCCAGCGTAAGTACTAATTTTTTGCCGTTCATCGCGGCGCGGTAACCGGTTCCCTGAATGGCAAGTGCCTTGGAAAAGCCCTCGGAAACACCGATTACCATATTGTTCAGCAGTGTTCTGGTAAGACCGTGCAGCGCGCGATGCTCCTTATCGTCAGAGGGACGCGCAACCGTAACGGAAGTTCCTTCTACTTTTATTTGCATATCCTTATTCAGCTGCTGGGTAAAGGTCCCCTTAGGTCCCTTTGCCGTAACGACATTGCCCTCGGCTACCGTAACGGTAACGCCTGCCGGGATTGTTACCGGAAGTCTACCTATTCTTGACATATTCTACCTCCCGATTACCATACATAAGCAAGAACTTCGCCGCCGATACCCAGCGCGCGCGCCTGCTTATCCGTCATAATACCCTTGGATGTGGATACAATTGCTATCCCCATACCGCCAAGAACTCTGGGAAGTTCCTCGGCCCGGGCATAAACTCTCAGGCCCGGCTTTGATATTCTGCGAAGACCTGAAATGATTCTTTCCTTGTTTGCCCCGTATTTCAATGTAATACGGATGGTTCCCTGAGGAACCGCGTCGATCACCTCAACGCCTTTAATATAACCCTCGTCAAGAAGAAGCTGGGCAATCGCCTGCTTTACATTGGACTTGGGGATATCTACTGTATTGTGCCTTGCCACCATCGCGTTGCGAATTCTGGTAAGCATATCGGCAATAGGATCTGTTAAAACCATTATGGTATCCTCCTTCCTTTATTTGTTCCTACCAACTTGCCTTTTTCACGCCGGGAATCTGACCCTTATAGGCCAGCTCTCTGAAGCAGATGCGGCAAATGCCGTATTTGCTGAGTACTGCGTGAGGGCGGCCGCAAATGCTGCAGCGCGTATAGGCGCGCGTGGAGTATTTTGCAGGCTTCTGCTGCTTATTGATCATTGCTTTTTTAGCCATTCATATCCCCCCTATCAGTTTGCATAAGGCATTCCCATCAAGCCTAACAGCTCGCGGGCTTCCTCATCGGTCTTCGCGGTAGTAACAAATATTACATCCATTCCCCGAACCTTATCAATTTTATCATACTCAATTTCGGGGAAAATCAGCTGCTCCTTGATACCCAGGGCATAGTTGCCTCTGCCGTCAAAAGCGTTGGCGGAAACGCCGTGGAAGTCACGAACGCGCGGAAGTGCTATATTCAAGAGCTTATCCACAAATTCATACATTCTTTCGCCGCGGAGCGTTACCTTCGCACCGATGTTCATGCCTTCGCGGACCTTGAAGTTAGCAACAGACTTTTTAGCCTTGGTAACAACAGGCGCCTGACCTGTGATCAGCGCGATCTCCTGCACGGCGGCATCAAACTTTTTGGCGTCATCCTTCACATCGCCCAAGCCGGCATTTACAACAACCTTTTCAAGCTTAGGTACCTGCATGATGTTCTTGTAGCCGAACTTCTTTTCCATTGCCGGAACGATCTCGCTTATATATTTATCCTTTAATCTGGCCATAGTATCTCTCCTTCCGTTCCTTCATTACTGAATGCTCTTTTTGCATTTTTTGCAAACGCGCACTTTTTTACCGTCAACAACGGCATAGCCTACACGCACGCCTTTTTTGCAGGAAGGGCAGTATATCATAACATTGGAAGCGTCAATCGGAGCTTCCTTTTCTATACGGCCGCCGGCCTCGCCCATTTTCTTCGGCTTAGTGTGGCGCGTAACCATGTTCACGCCCTCAACAATTACCTTGTTTTCTGCGGGAAAAGCCTGAAGCACCTTATGCGTGGCAGCCTTATCGTCACCGACGGACTTGTTGGTTCCGCTGATCACAACAACGGTATCGCCTTTTATAACCTTCATTCCCATGTCCCTCCTTACAGCACTTCCGGAGCAAGGGAGATAATCTTCATAAAATCTCTTTCACGAAGCTCTCTTGCTATGGGCCCGAACACACGGGTTCCGCGGGGAAGCTTTTGATCGTTGATGATAACGGCGGCATTATCGTCAAAACGGATATATGAACCGTCGGCACGGCGGGTGGGTTTGGTTGTGCGTACGATAACCGCCTTTACAACATCGCCTTTTTTCACTACGCCGCCGGGCACAGCCGTTTTCACGGAAGCAACAATGGTATCGCCCACGCTTCCGTATCTTCTGAAAGAGCCACCAAGAACTCTTATGCACATAATCTCTTTTGCGCCGGTATTGTCGGCAACCTTCAATCTTGTTTGAGGTTGTATCATAATTTACCCCTTTCCGGGAAAACAATCGAAAAAAGCTTATTTTGCCTTTTCAACTATTTCCACCAATCTCCATCTTTTATCTTTGCTCAGCGGCCTTGTTTCCATAATCCGTACGGTGTCGCCGATGCCGCATTCATTTTTCTCGTCATGCGCCTTAAATTTTGTGGTACGGTTAACCGTTTTGCCATAAAGCGGGTGAAGAACCTTTGTTTTTACTGCAACAACAATCGTCTTATCCATTTTATCGCTTACAACGATCCCTACTCTTTGCTTGCGAAAGTTTCTTTCCATTCGTCCTCAACCTCCTTTATGCCTGAGCCTTGATCTCAAGCTCACGAAGTATGGTCATTACCCTTGCGATGTCCTTTTTACAGGCGTCTATCTGCTTCGGGTTATTCAACTGTCCGGTAGCATTTTGAAATCTGAGGTTAAAAAGCTCTCTTTTCAGTTCGGCCAGTTTTTTGTTCAGCTCATCGGCGTTCATTTCACGAAGCTTACTCGGTTTCATCAAACATCACCGTCCTGTTCTTTGTTGTAGTCCTCACGGGTAACGAACTTCACCTTCAGCGGAAGCTTATGGCTTGCCAAACGAAGTGCTTCGCGAGCGGTGGCTTCGTCAATACCGTTCATTTCAAACAGTACCCGGCCCGGTTTTACCACGGCTACCCAGTATTCCGGCGAACCTTTACCGCTTCCCATTCGGGTCTCGGCCGGCTTTGCCGTAACGGGCTTATCCGGGAAAATTTTAATCCATACCTGACCGCTACGTTTAATATAACGCGTCATCGCGATACGCGCGGCCTCGATCTGCGCGCTGGTGATCCATGCCGGCTCAAGCGCTACCAGACCGTAATCACCGTAGGCGATAAAGTTACCGCGCTGAGCGGTTCCCTTCATTCTGCCACGGAAAACTCTTCTTCTTTTTACTCTTTTGGGCATTAACATAATTACTTGCCTCCTTCTGCTGCGGCAGACTTCTTTGCAAGAATCTCACCCTTGTATACCCACACCTTTACGCCGATACGGCCATAGGTCGTTGCAGCCTCTGCAAAACCGTAATCAATATCCGCGCGGAGTGTCTGCAGCGGAATGCTTCCCTCATGGTAGCCCTCGCTGCGGGCGATTTCTGCGCCGCCAAGACGACCGCTTACTAAGATTTTAACACCTTTGGCTCCCGCGCGCGTAACACGCTGCATGGACTGTTTCATCGCGCGACGGAAAGAAACACGCTTTTCCAACTGCTGAGCGATACTTTCGGCCACCAGCTGCGCGTCCATATCCGGCTTGCGGATTTCCATGATGTTAAGATGAACCTTTTTGCCAAGCATCTTTTCAAGCTCTGCCTTTAAAGCATCGATTCCCGCACCGCCCTTGCCGATCAATGCGCCGGGTTTTGCGGTAAAGATAAAAATAGTTACTGTATTGGATTTACGCTCAATTTCTATCTTCGGAACGCTGAAAGCATTCAGCCTGTTCTTTAAATAGCTGCGAAGCTTGTTATCTTCACTGATATTCTGGGCAAAATCCTTGCCGGCGATCCAGCGGGAATCCCAGTTCTTGATAATGCCCACTCTGAGACCGTGGGGATTCACTTTCTGACCCATTTACTTGTCCTCCTTTACTTGATCAAGGATAACCGTGATGTGGCTTGAACGCTTCAGTATCGGCGAAGCGCTGCCTTTTGCGCGGGGCATAAAGCGCTTAAGCGTAGGACCCTGGTTCGCATATATCTCAGCAACATAAAGGTTATCTCTGTTTAAATACGGAGGATTGTTCTCCGCGTTAGCGATAGCCGAAAGCAAAACCTTTTCCACTACAGGAGAGGCCGCCTTGGGCGTGAACCGCAAAATAGCAAGCGCCTCATCTACCTGCTTGCCGCGGATCAAATCGATCACAATGCGTACCTTGCGGGAAGAAATGCGAATATATTTGGCAATCGCTTTCGGTCTGCGATCGCGCGCTTCCTTACGGGCAGCGGCTTTTTCTTTCATTCTCTTTGCCATAGCGTCTTCCTCCCCTTACTTACTTCCTGAGGACTTTTCCGAACCGGAGTGACCTCTGAACGTTCTTGTGGGTGCAAACTCACCCAGTTTATGTCCTACCATATCTTCCGTGATATAAACAGGAACGTGTTTTCTGCCGTCATGAACGGCTATGGTATGGCTTACCATCTGGGGGAAGATCGTGGAAGACCTTGACCAAGTCTTAATAACCTTCTTATCGCCAGAGGTATTCATTTCTTCAACCTTTTTCAGCAAACGCTCGCTGACAAAGGGACCTTTTTTTACTGACCTGCTCATAATGAGCCTCCTTCCGATTTATTAGCCGTTACGGCGCTTTACGATATATTTATCACTCTTGTTTCTCTTGTTGCGGGTTTTATAACCAAGCGCGGGTTTGCCCCAAGGAGTAACCGGGCCGGGACGGCCGACAGGCGACTTGCCTTCACCGCCGCCGTGGGGGTGATCGCACGGGTTCATAACAACACCGCGTACCGTAGGCCGAACGCCCATGTGACGTTTTCTTCCCGCTTTACCGATAGAAACGTTTTCATGATCCAGATTGCCTACCTGGCCGATTGTCGCTTTGCACTCCATCAGAATGTAGCGAACCTCGCCGCTGGGCAGACGGACCTGCGCATATTTCTCTTCCTTTGCCATCAGCTGCGCGGCATTGCCGGCAGAGCGCACCAGCTGGCCGCCTTTACCGGGGGTAAGCTCAATATTGTGAATCAGCGTACCTACGGGAATATTCTTGATTTTCAGCGCGTTTCCGGGCTTAATATCGGCGTTATCACCGGCATATACCGTATCGCCTACCGTAAGTCCCAAAGGCGCTAAAATATAGCGTTTTTCGCCGTCGGCATAATGCAAAAGCGCAATATTGGCTGTACGGTTGGGATCGTACTCAATGGAGGCAACGCGCGCCATGATATCTTCCTTGTTGCGTTTAAAATCGATGATTCTGTATTTTCTTGTATTGCCGCCGCCGTGATGACGAACGGTTAAACGGCCAACATTATTTCTTCCGCCGCTCTTGCTCACTTTTGCCAGCAAGGAGCGCTCCGGCGTGGTTTTTGTGATTTCTTCAAATGCCGAAACCGACATAAAACGCCGTGCGGGCGAGGTTGGCTTATACTTTTTAATAGCCATGATTCAACTCCATTTCTCAGCGACGCGAATTTAAGCTGCTGTGCCTGTCGCTGCGTGAAACGCGCAGCAGCCTGTTTTTTTAAAGTTAAGCCATACCCTCGAAAAACTCGATGGCCTTAGAATCTTTCTTCAAAACGACATACGCCTTTTTGGTGGCCGAGGTTCTGCCCTCATACCGACCCATGCGTTTGATCTTTCCCTGGGTGGTAACGGTGTTTACCTTTTCCACCTTTACGCCGAAGATCTGCTCAACCGCCATTTTAATCTGACTTTTGTTGGCCTTGGGCGCAACCTCAAACACATAACGCTTCTCGCTCATCATGCCATAGCTCTTTTCGGTAAGCACGGGCTTGATAATGATATCCTCATGGAACATTATGCATATACCTCCTCAAGCTTTTTCAGCGCCGCTTTGGTAAGGATCAGCTTTTCATGGTTCAGCACATCAACCACATTGAGCGTGTTTACCAATCCCGTTTTCACACCCGGAATATTCGCGGCGGCTCTTTCCACATTCACAGTGGGTTCCGCATTTACAATATAAGCCTTTCCTTCTACCTTCAGGTTGGCAAGCACTTTTACCATTGCTTTGGTTTTTGCCTCGATCTCCAGTGCGTCAAGAATGATGATATCCTTATCGGCAACTTTTGAGCTGAGCGCACCTTTTAACGCAAGCCGTTTTACCTTTTTGGGAACAGCGATGGAAAAATCTCTTGCCTTGGGCGCAAATACAATACCGCCCTTATAATACTGAGGCGCTCTGGACGAACCCTGACGGGCACGGCCGGTTCCCTTCTGACGGAACGGCTTTTTGCCGCCGCCGGCAACCTCACGGCGAGTGAGTGTTCCCTTGGTGCCCTGACGCTTATTGGCAAGCTGGGCACGAACTACCTGATGAAGAACGTGCGTATTGATATCGGTTTCAAAGATCTCTTTGCTCAGTGTCACCGTACCAACCTTTTCGCCTTCAATGTTATATACAGCTACTCTTGGCATAGCTACTTACCTCCTTACTTACTCTTTACCGACTGCTTAATGGTAAGCAGTGCGCCTGCCGCACCGGGAACCGCGCCTTTAATTAAAAGAACGCCGCGCTCGGTATCAACACGAACAATTTCAAGGTTCTGAATGGTTACCTGCTCGTTACCCCACTGACCGGGCATATGTTTGTTTTTGAAAACATGGCTCGGTGAGGAACTGGCTCCCATAGAACCTACCACGCGGTGGCTGCCGGAGCCGTGAGCCATCGGGCCGGTACGCTGATTCCATCTCTGAATCACGCCGCTGAAACCGTGGCCTTTTGTTTTTGCCGTTACATCCACTTTGTCGCCCTGCGCAAAAATATCGCATTTGATCGTGCCGCCAACCTGATATTCGGCGCAGTTATCAAATTTAAACTCTCTCATATAGCGGGCAACCGGGACATTGGCCTTTACAAACTGTCCCTTTTCGGGCTTGCTTACGTTCTTTTCCTTTACAGCGCCAAAACCTACCTTGACGGCATCATAGCCGTCTTTTTCAACGGTTTTGATCTGTACTACCGAGCAAGGACCGGCTTGAACGACTGTTACGGGAACTACTGTACCGTCCGCGGCGAAAATCTGCGTCATGCCGACTTTCTTGCCTAAAATACCTTTTGTCATCATCGTTCATCCTCCTTACAGTTTAATGTTAATGTCAACACCGGCGGCAAGATCCAGCTTCATCAGTGCATCCACCGTTTTTGTTCCGGCATTGTAAATGTCAATAAGACGTTTGTGAGTACGAAGCTCAAACTGTTCCCGGCTATCCTTATATTTATGAGGAGCACGAAGAATGGTTATCACTTCCTTCTCGGTGGGAAGGGGAATGGGGCCGCTTACCGTGGCGCCCGTTTTGACTGCCGTATCCACGATCCTCTCGGCCGCTTGGTCGATCAGGCTGTGATCATACGCTTTCAACTTGATTCTGATTTTCTGCGATGCCATTTATATACCTCCTTACAGTAGCTCAAATACACTGTTCCGTGTGTGCCGCTTTTTTAAATTTTAAACGGCGGTGTGTATCTGGCTGTTCGTCCGATTTTTCCGGACAATTGTCCACGGAAATTACCCGCGCGAACGGCGGCAACCTTCCGCTTCATACCATTTACGCCGACAGGCGCAGCTGCTCCACCGCACAGAGCAACGGATTTAGTATATAACAAAGCCTTTTTTTGCGCAACCGTTTTTTTCTTTTATTTGTGAATTTTTTGTAAACATTGACCGTTTTCACAAAAAACTGCTTTTTTTGCGTCCTAACTTACATACATTTTATAAAACAAAACGTTGCAACAAGCCGTATACGGCTTTTACTCGGCTGAAAAGAGGAACAAATATTATGCCCATGATATCCGTAAAGTGCCCCGGAAGGGTAATTCTGGCGGTGAACAATTCCTTTGCCGGAGAAGTTCTGCCGAACCAATCGATTTCCGTTCCGGCCGGCAGCGGTACCACATATATTGCCGCCTATCCCTTGGAAGAAGATGGTCTGCCGGTTTGGGTTGCTATTGAAAACGACGGAATGCTGCTTCATCTTGCACCGTGCTCCGGCCGGCTTTGCCGTTGGAGTGACGAAATCTATGAACTGGAGCTGTGCATCAAAAAAAAGAAGCCGGAGTTTCCGCCCTTTATTCTGAATGAAAAGAAATGGGGGGCCGCCTTCGCAGGCATCTGCGCCGGTTTTTTCGTTGCCGAAGACGAACACGGCGCGCGCCGATTTTTTCAGTGCGAAGAGCCAATCGATGATTTTTCCGTACTTTCCGCCGGATACGCCGCGCTGCAAAGCGGTAAAAAGCTCACGGTAGTCACGCAGGAAATGACCGCGGTGCTTTCCTTGGAAGTCAATACCTTTTCTGTGGAAAACAACCGTCTGTATCTGCGTTTTTATCCCGGCGGCATGGACAGTTACGAAATTCTGCAAACCTATAATACCGCTACCATGGAGCGCATGGAAAGCGTCATCGAGCGACGGGAAAGCGAAACCGAACTCTCGGCAATCCGCTGTTTCTGTGAAGCCGTGCGGCTGGATTTAAAAGAAGAAGCGCTTTCTTTTTTAACCCCGGGGCTCACCGAGGATATGAGTTTTGAGGAAATCAAAGACTTTTTAGGTCCGTTTGACTCTATCGAAGAAGTCCGTTATCTGCCCAACTCACCACTGCATTCGGTAGCGCTGCGATACGCCGTAGACGCTTGTAATTTTCACTATTTGTGTTATGAATTCCATATTATTTCCGGTGACCGGCCGTTGATCGACGATATCGCGCAGTTATAGAAAGCCCTTTATATCGCGGAACCTTTATTTTCATTTGCCGTTACAACTGTATATTCTTTTTTATAAAACAAAACACAAGCGGATTTTTTTGCATATTTCTCGGAAAAAGAACGAGGAGCACAAGCCGACCTACTTGTGCTCCTCGTTCTTTATATGAAATTGTTCCAAAAAAAGGCATAATTAAAGAGTTATCGTATTTTCTTTAAAAGCGTACAGGAAAATCCGTATTCCCCATGCAAGGCATAATCCTTAATGTATCCCCAGCCTTCCAATTCCTGTCCCACGCTTTCGCGAAGATCTTTAAAATCATAAGGAAAATCTACTTTGGCTTTATCCGTTTTCTCTTTCAAATTTTTGTTTGCCATAACTGCCAGAATGTACATTGCCGGAGGTGATAACAACATTTTTCTTTCCTCCCTTTGTATTTTGAATTTTTAGTTTCTGCAAAGATTATAAGTTTCTGGGAAATCTTTGCTTTGTTTGACAGTATTATACACCATGCTTTTTCTTTTTTCAACCCCCTTTTTTACAAAAAATAGAAAAATTTTTAAAATTTTTGAAAATTTATGGAATTTCGACTATGTTTTGACGTCACTTTATCGTCAATCATTCTTCACATTTTTCTCTTTTCGTATTTCCAAATCGCAAAAAGACTAATACTTTAGGCTACACACTTTACTCAAGAATATGCCGTAATCCGATTGACCCTTCGGAAAAATTGCTATATAATTTTTATATATTGAAAAAAAGAGGTATACTATGAATTACGCTGAGGAATCGCTGAAAAAGCATTATGAATGGAAAGGAAAAATTGAGGTGATCTGCCGCGTGCCGATAAACAGCCGTGAGGATCTTTCGCTGGCCTATACGCCGGGAGTTGCCGCGCCGTGTCTGGAAATACAAAAAGACAGCAGCAAAAGCTTTGCGCTGACGCGCCGCTCCAACCTGGTGGCAGTGATTACCGACGGTACCGCCGTACTGGGCTTAGGCGATATCGGGCCGGAGGCAGGCATGCCGGTAATGGAGGGAAAATGCGCCCTTTTTAAAGCCTTTGCGGATGTAGACGCGATTCCGCTTTGTATTAAAAGCAAGGATACCGACGAATTGGTGCGCACCATAGAACTGCTCTCCGGCAGTTTCGGGGGAATCAATTTAGAGGATATCTCCGCGCCGCGCTGTTTTGAAATAGAACGCCGCCTGAAGGAAAAATGTGATATTCCCGTATTCCATGACGATCAACACGGTACGGCTGTTGTTGTCTCCGCGGCATTGATCAACGCCGCCAAGGTAGCCCAAAAAAAGTTAAATGAGCTTACCGTCGTAATCAACGGCGCAGGCAGTGCGGGAATCGCCATCGGCAATATGATCTTGAATTTAGGCGTAAAAGATTTGCTTCTTTGTGATAAAACGGGAATTCTCTTCCGCGGCAAGGAAGATATGAATCCTGCCCAGCAGGAGATCGCGCAGCGAACCAACCGACAAAATAAACAAGGCTTGCTTGCCGACGCCATGTCCGGTGCGGACGCTTTTATCGGTGTTTCGGCGCCGAATGTAGTAACCGGCGAAATGATCGCCAAAATGGCATCCAAACCGATTCTGTTTCCCATGGCTAATCCGGTACCGGAGATTATGCCTGACGCGGCAAAAAAAGCCGGCGCGTTTATTGTAGGTACCGGCCGAAGCGATTTCCCCAACCAAATCAACAATGTACTGGCTTTCCCCGGTATTTTCCGGGGTGCGCTGGACGCTCAAGCAACCGATATCAATGAGGAAATGAAAATGGCCGCCGCCTTTGCTATTGCCGCGCATATTCCGCCGGATCAGCTATCACCGGAAAACATTATTCCCAGCGCGTTGGATAAAACGGTTGCCTTTTCCGTAGCCAAAGCAGTATCCGAAGCCGCGAAAAAAACCGGCTGCGTACGAAAAAAATAAACCCGTTCTTTGATACAAACGGGTTCAAAGTTATCAAAAATTCTCACGGACAAACAAGCTGCACAAAAAAGGTTTCGTCCACCTTTTTTAAAAGGCGGGATACCGGCGCCCCTTCGGAAAGAACGAAATCTTACCAAAAAGAGCGCAGGATGGACATAAGCCGTCCCGATGGAAAATTTTATGATAAGAAACCCCCCGGCGAGGGTTTCCTCATGCGCTGCATAAAAATTTTGTTTTGGTACATATTGCGATTCACGAACAGGTTTTTCGACAGACTCAACCCGCCCTCTTATATAAACAGCGGGATTCAAATTTTCTATAAACTCAAATCTACTTTTTCGCGGCGGAAGCGCCGCATTTTTTCACCGGCAGACGCGGCGAAAAAGCTCTGGTCAAAAGATTGCATTTTTTACGTTGAAAGGATATTGATGAAAACAGATTCATCCAATCTTTGATTTTTCAAAAAGGCTAGACTAACGCCGTATCCGATTTTTCCGCAGGATGACCCGTTCTTTCGCTTGTATCGGTTTATGCACGCGACGATACGCTATGCTCTTTGTTTTCAAGATGTTCGCGAATCAGCTGCACGTTGCTGAAAAAATTAAGGCTCAGCATTCCGATAACATACCATAAAAACGCGCCGATAATCAACCCTATAAATTGAGCCAAAAGAAGAAAGGTTATCTCAGAATTCAAGCCGAAATGAATACCGCTAGCATTCTTCACGCCTATAAGCAAAAAAATAACATAAGCTCCGTAAAGAACGATGCCCGCGCAGATCATCCAAAACCCGACCATAATAATTCCCTTATAAAGATCCAGCCAAATATTGCTTTTTTCATTAAACATGTTTTTCTCCTCTTTTCATAATCTTTGTATTCTTTTCCGTTTTTTCACAAACAATTTACATTGTCTATTATAGCATACAATTTTTATTTTGTCTATCATCACAGACAATATTTTTTTGTTTTTTTGGTACTCTAATAGAAAGGGAAGTGTCTACGATGATAGAATTCAATAAATCGGCGGCCGGAAAGGCCATCCGGCGGCTGCGCAGGGAAAAGAATCTTTCCCAAGAGGTTTTCAGCGGTTTGGCGGGTATCGCCCGCAGTCACTTGGCAATGATAGAAACCGGCACAAAGCAGCCGAATTTTGAAACGATATGGCGTATTGCCAACGCCTTTGAAATATCGCCTCATGAATTGGTAGAGCAAATTGAAAAACAATGCCGCCAATGAAAGAGAATCTTTACCGTGGAAGGATATCCGCGATCTTTCCTTTATCAGCTCCAAATTCTTTTCGGTTTGACAGAAAAATACCTTAAATGCTATAATAGCCGGGATTAAAATTTTTAAAACCGGTGCGACGATTGATTTCTATGCAGAAGCTACAAAAAAAAGAATTTATAAAATATATATCGTGTAATGTGCTTTCCATGATCGGCCTGTCCTGTTATATTTTAGCCGATACTTTTTTTATCGCCCAAGGCGTGGGACCCAAAGGCCTGGCGGCGCTGAATTTGGCGTTACCTGTATTTAATACGGTAAACGGCATCGGGCTGTTGCTGTGCATGGGCGGAGCGACACGGTTTTCACTTTCAGGCGCAAAAAAGGACGCTTCTTCCGCCTCAATTTTTACCCATACGGTTTATTGGGGCATCTTTTTCTCCTTGCTGTTTATGTTGCTGGGCGGTTTTTTTTCGGAAAATATCGCGTGGTGTATGGGTGCGGACCCGGATACTTTTGAAATGACAAGGATCTACCTTCAGGTAATTTTGCTGTTTGCGCCGCTGTTCATTTTTAATCAAATATTGAGCGGCTTTGTGCGCAATGACCGAGATCCCAAGCTTGCCATGGCCGCTATGCTCGCGGGAGATTTTATCAATATTATACTGGATTATGTTTTTATATTTCCTTTGAATATGGGAATATTCGGCGCGGTTTTGGCCACGGGAATCGCCCCGGTTATAGGAATTTTATTGATGTCCTCTCACTTTATAAAAAGAAAAAATCATTTTTATTTTAAAATCCAAAAGCCGTCCCTGCAAGAGGGGATATCCTGTATAAAATCCGGTATTTTTGCCTTTATCGGTGAAATTTCAAACGGAATCGTTATTTTTGTGTTTAACGCGTTATTTTTACGCTTTATGGGAAACACCGGCGTAACGGCCTACGGCATCATCGCCAATATTTCTTTAGTGGTTATTTCCGTTTATAACGGTATTGCGCAGGGAATGCAGCCGCTGGTAAGCAAAAATTGCAGCCGCGGAGATCAAAAATCAGCGCAAAGTATATATCAATATTCTTTCCTTTGTTCTCTGGCCGTATCGGTCCTTGTTCTGGTTGCGGCACTGCTGTGGCACACACCTATGGTCGCTCTGTTTAACCAAAACGCCGAACCTTTGCTGCAAACCACGGCAGAAAGCGGTATGCTTCTTTATTTCCCGGGCTTCTTTTTTGCCGGAATCAATATTATTACCGCTGCGTATTTTGCGGCTTCGGGAAAAACCGCGCAATCTTTCGGAATCGGATTCTTGCGGGGAATTGCCGTTATTGTTCCGGCAGCAATAATTCTTGCGCTGCTTTTTCAGACAACGGGAATTTGGCTTTCTTTTCTGGCCGCGGAAAGCATTGTTTGCTTGATCAGCGCGGTGCTGTTCTTTTTCAGCCGAAAAAAAGCAACCCGGCTTTTATAAAAGAAATCCACACAAATTCGAATCCTGAAATCAACTCTGTTTAGAGCTTCTTTCAAACTGTCGAAAAACGTCCCATCGGGACGATTCTCCCTCCTGTTCTCTTTTTTATCCTCTTCCGAGGGTACCCCCTTGATTTTCCTCCTTCTAAAAAAGGTGAAAAAACTTTATATTGTGCAGTTTTTAGCCGTATGACTTTTGGGTGCTCTGAAATCAGCTCTGTTTGGAGCTGATTTTTTTACACAATAAGTCCATTGGCACGCATAAAAAACAGGCAACGCACGGTATCAATTAAAGCATACCGTAAATATCGGGATTGTGCACAAAAAAGTCAGATTCGTGCTATGAAGGACAGAGATCTTTCTGTTATAACAAAAGACACAACAGGAGGGAAAAACATGTATCGAGCAGGAATAGATATCGGCGGAACCAAAGTCATAATCGGTTTGATAGACCAACAGAAGCATTTGATGATACGTAAAAAATATATCATTCCCGATTCTGCGAAAAAAGACGGATTTTTAAAATGGCTTATCCAAATCTTTGAGAATACAGTAACAGAGGCGCAACTTTCAAAACAGCAAATTGACTTTTGCGGTATCGGTGTCCCCGGTACCGTAAGTGAAGACGGTACAACGGTGCTGAAAGCGCCCAATTTACACTGGGAAAATAAGCCTTTAGCCGCGGACTTTACCCAAGCCACCGGTATCGCGAGTCGTTTGATACAGGATTCCCGCGCGGCGGCCTGGGGCGAGTATACGGCCGGCGCGGGAAGAGGTTTTAAAAACGTAGTATGTATCACCCTGGGAACCGGAATCGGTACGGGAATAGTGCTTAACGGAAAAATTTTTACCGGAAGTTTAGCCTGCGCGGGAGAAATCGGCCATGTTCCCGTAACGGGGAACGGAAGAAAATGCGGCTGCGGGCAGACGGATTGTTTGGAAAAATATGCGGCGGGTATGGGCTTGGAACAAACGGCAAAAGAACTGTTAGGAGAAGACGCGGATACGGAAGAGTTGTTTCGGCAGGCACGCAGCGGAAATGAACGGGCAAGAAACGCCGTCGCGCAGGCAGCGGAGTTGTTGGGAAAAACTTTAGTGCAGACCGTGAATCTTCTTTCGCCGGACTGCCTGCTCTTCAGCGGAGGACTCAGCAAAGAGGAAGAGTTGTATATCCATCCGATCATCCAGTATATAAAAACGCACAGTTATGCGCTGACCGCCCAAAAGATTCATTTGGCGACAGCGCAATTGGGTGAAGATGCGCCGATGATCGGCTGCGCGTTGCTTCCGTACACCTCAACGCATACACCGCAGATATCCGCCTCTATTATGTGCGCAGACATAATGAATTTATCCCGCGCACTGCAGGAATTAGAGGAAAATCAAATTGATTATATCCATTATGATATTATGGATAATCACTTTGTACCCAATTTAATGCTGCCGCCGGAGCTGATGCGAAAAATACGCAAGCATACTGCGTTGCCCTTTGACGTGCATATTATGGCTGAAAATCCCGAACGTATTGTGGAACAGCTGGAATTCAGGCCGGGAGATATCTGCGCGGTTCATTATGAGAGCACGGCTCATCTGCAGCGTGTGCTCTCTCTGGTGCGAGAAAAAGGTGCTATTCCCGCGGTGGCGCTGAATCCCGCCACGCCTGTGGAAGTATTGCAGGAGATTCTGCAAGATATCGGTATGGTGCTGATTATGACGGTAAACCCCGGCTATGCGGGACAAAAGCTGGTACCGCAAACACTGGAAAAAATACGAAGAACCCGTGAATATCTGGATCAAGCCGGTTATCAGAATATCCGGATTGAAGCAGACGGCAACTGCAGCTTTGAGAATATTCCTAAAATGTACCGGCAGGGAGCGGATCTTTTTGTCGCGGGTACCTCCAGTATTTTTCATCCGGCAATAACCGTAAAAGAAGCGGTAAATAAAATTCATTCTATATTTTTAAAGGAGGAACAAAGTTTATGAAGCATGTGGTCAGTGTAGGACCCGGAAAAAGTGAAATTCGTGAAATTCCCATGGTAGAGTATGATGACAATCAAATTCTGATTCGCACCCGCTATGTAGGGGTATGTATGTCCGAGCATTATGCTTGGTCAACGGCAAAAGAAGGAGATGCCTTCGGCCATGAACCGATGGGAATTGTAGAGGCTGTGGGTAAAAACGTAACCGGGTTCCGTAAAGGAGACCGTGTCAGCGGTCTATGGGGCAGTACCCTGCCCGGCGCGGGCGGCATGGTAGAGTATTTTGCCGCGGATCCACGGGAAGCTGTGATTGTAAAGCTTCCGGAAACTCTCCGCGATGAGGACGGCGTATTGGAGCCGCTGGCGTGTATGATGAGCGCGGTAAGCAAGGTACGGTTTTCCATGCCGGGTACCACGGTATGCGTGGTAGGCTGCGGCTATATGGGCTGCGGTGTGATTTCCCTTTTAAAAACAAGGGGAGCTCGGGTTGTAGCGGTAGATATCCGCCGGGAATGTTTGTCCGACGCCAAAAAGTACGGTGCCGATGAAATTTTTCTGGCAGAGGACGCCAAAGAAAGGTTTCAAAAAGAGGGCTTTGAGTTTGTCATGGAATGGGGCGAGACCGCGGAATCACTGGATTTAGCGATTCATCTGACAAAGATGTGCGGTAAACTGTATATCGGCGCGTATCATACCGGAGGAAAACGTTTAGTAGATATCCAGCAATTAAACTTTAAAGCCATTGATTGCCTGAGCGTGCATCCGCGGGAATTTGAGCTGAGTCGTATCGGGGCCCAGAACGCGGTGGAACTTCTTTCCTGCGGCATGTGGAACTATACGAATATTCCCGTAAAGATCTATCCCATGAACCGATTTGACCAAGCGCAGGAAGAACTGGAAACCAAATACGGAAAATATATGAAAGCGTTGATCGATATGACTTGCAAAGAAGGAGAACCGTATATTCTTTAAAAGGGTGAAAAAGATGAAAATAGCCATCGGCAGTGATCATGTAGCGCTGCAAATGAAACAGGAAATCATAGAGTTTTTGGAAAAGAAGGGCCATACGGTAAAAGATTGGGGCACCTACACTTCTCAGCGATGCGATTATCCTATATACGGTCAGAAAGTCGCCAATGCCGTAGTTTCGGGAGAAGCAGACCGCGGTATTGTGATCTGCGGAACCGGCGTAGGGATATCCATCGCGGCCAACAAAGTAAAAGGGATTCGCGCGGTCGTTTGCAGTGAACCCTATTCAGCAATGCTTTCAAGGCAACATAATGATACCAACGTATTGGCCTTCGGCGCGCGAGTGGTAGGAATCGAGCTGGCAAAAATGATTACAGAAGTATGGCTTAACGCGGAATTTGAAGGCGGCCGCCATCAAAAACGAATCGACATGCTTTCAGAAATAGAAAAGAATTCCAGACTGTAGAGAACCCTGATTTTTAATTTTTTGCAGCGTTCAGCCGCATTTTTTCCGGTGACAGATGCAAAGAACCGCTTGATAATCGGTTTTTCAAGGGCATAGGAGTGGTTAGATGCCGTCCCAAAATCAACAATTTTCAAGCCGGCGACATTCCCGGCCAAGAGAGTGTTGACTTTGTCTACACTCTCAAGAATTCTTTCCTTGTATAATCCGGGGCGGCATGATACAATACTCTTGGAGAAAGGAGCAATAAAAATGGCTGTTATACAGATCGGAATCTCCCCCGTCAGCTACCGTCATATTCGCGCTCACGCGCATTCGCTATGGGAAATCGTCTATAATTTTGAAGGCGAGGGCACAACGATAGTGGGGAAAAACGAATATTGCTTTTCTCCCGGCAGTATCATTTGTCAGCCCCCCGGAGCTGTTCATACCAAAAATTCAAGCCGGGGCTTTCGGGACATTTTTTTGCAAACAGATTCTTTTCCCTTAGGCGATACGCTGCCCAAAGACCGTCCACTGATTTTTCAGGATGATGCGGAAAAAAGTTTTCTGAACCTGATTGCTTTGGCTCACCGCGTCTATCACAAACAGGAGGCAAATTACCGTCCTCTTGCGGAAGCGCTTTACCAGGCAATGTATCAACTGCTGTTAAGCTGGTCCGTTTCGCCGGAAAAAAACACGGATGTGAAACGTATAAAAAATGAAATGGTCTCTTCGTTTTCCGATCCTGAATTCAGCATGTCCGAATTATTAAAAGATACCGGATACTGCGAAGATCATTTGCGGAAACTCTTCAAAAAAGAAACCGGATATACGCCTCACGCCTATTTACAGAAGCTGCGTATGGATAACGCAAAAAAAATGATAGCCAACAACAGCATATTAAATTTGAATATTGAAGAAATCGCACTGATGTCCGGTTTCTATGATACCCATTATTTCCATCGCATGTTTAAAAAAGAAACAGGAATGACGCCTCGTCAATATCAACGATATACGGAAAAAGACAACTTTCAGAAAAATAAAAATTCACTCTTGTAAACGCCACGGGTGGATAAAGAAGTACAAAAACTTAATTCATTCACGACATTGCAAAGGTAGAAATTAAGGTATCAATCGAAAGGTTGGTACCTTTTTCTCAAAATCCGCACATTCGTATACTGTAACTGCTTTTGCCGCAATATAGTCAAAGGAGAAACGCTTAAGGCGGATATTACCTTTACAGGTATCGGCTTATTTTGATCTTCCGACAGAATAAAAACTGTTAAAAACGGTTCTTGAACCGAAAGAGCAAAAAGGAATATCAAATCCGCATAAAAGAAAAAGTATAACCCTATATTACTGAGGTTACACCGCCTTTCTATAATACTTCCTTATTAACCCGGAAAAAACACCGCCTTTCTATAAGAAAATATTACAGCCGCCTAAAACAAAGAACTTTCGTCTCCCGATCTTTTATAGGCATACCGTAAGCTGAAAAATCAGCTTTTCTTCAGACAATAAAAAATTTTTTTGATTTTTATCTTACGTATAAATTCTATAAAAAACAATCTTATCCGTTTTCAATAGAAAGAAAACACCTATTGTATTCCTTGCCAAAAAGGTCGGAATCCAATAGGTGTTTTTTTAAAGCTGACTGATTTTTCTGTTGGCGTCGGCCGTATTGCGTGAAAGTTTTGTTTTAAGCTTATTAATTTTTTCACGGTAGCTGCGCGAAAGCTCCGCTTCCTCGCCGGCCGTTTCCTGTTCCAGCTTATTCTTTTCGTTTTGAGCAATACTGGAAGTCTCAATTTTTTGTGCCGCCAAATCGCTCTCCAGTCCGATTCTGTTTTTACGCAGTGCTTGGGAAAGCTTTTGCTTTTTATAAAGATAGTCCGCGTCAGCAGACGCTTTATCCGTTTGGTAATCTTCCCGGGCACGCTGAATATCTATTTGATATTCCTCTTTCTTAGCGGCGGCCTGCTGCTGTTTTTTTTCATTTTCCGCTTCCTCTTCATCGGCCTTTTCATCCAACACTTCCGCAACAGAAAGAATAATGCGGGCGCCTTTTTTAATTTTTCCCGTCTTATAGGTTGGATTATTCTTTACAAGCTGCGCATAATCCGTTCCGGTTTTTTCTGCAATTTCCTGCAGTGTTTCGCCGCCCTGGGCGGTATAAAGCTGACTCGTCAAAAATTTCACCCCAAATCAACGATTTTTGTAAGGATTTCTCCCCAAGCAACAGCTCCGCCTGTTGCGTTTACGGTAACCGTCACGCTGTTGACTCCTTTTTTAATGTCCGGACAAACAGCCGCCGAAGCATTGCCGGCGCCATGCTCAAGCAAAAGCGTGCTGCCGTTTACGGTAATACTGACCGCGGCGGAAGCTGAATTTTTTAAATAATAGCTGATATACAGTCCCTGATGCGCCTTCCAGCTGATAATGTTTTTCGTTACGGCCGTCGCACTGCTTCCTTGGTCGATTTCGCCGACGCTGTACTTTTTTACCGCGCTGAACGCCGCGGCATTTTCAATCCACCGCAGCCGCCGTTCATTTTTTATTTTATCCCTCTCTGTTTGCATATGTCCCCCTAAGAAACAAAATCTCTTTCCGCAGTATAGAGAAACGTAAAGGGTGAAACGGAAAAGAAACTGCCCGCCGTATTTTTTATTAAAAACCCGATCAAATGTCCTTTCAACGAGAACGGAAGTTTATAATGCCGTTCCTGACCCGAAAGTATTACTGTTTTGCTCTGTTCTTTTTCATCGGCAAAGACCGTAATTTGTATCGGTCCGTCTCCCCAAGCGGAAAAATGAACTTCTTTTATTGTTTTCCATGCGTGCGCAAGTCCCAAATCATTTTTCGGGCTGTACCAAAACCCTTGAATTGCGCCGGAGGTAGCCATATTTTCACCTACACCCCACTCCATAACCACCGTAGTTTCACTAAAAGCAGTAAGCAGTTTTTCCGTATTCCGGTCCCGGCACACCACCATAGAAATAATTTCCGGTCCGGTGTAGATCTGCCATTGCCGGTATACTATATTGTATATGAGTAATCCGCTTTCCTCCTGCGGCGTTTTTCGATGAAACGTAAGATAATAACAATTCTTAAAATAAATGCTGCACTCCTTGCGGCAAAGAATCGTATTTTTATCAAAAAAACCTTTCAGCGCGTTACTGATGCAGGAAACTCCGCTGCCGTTACAGCTGTAAACACCATAGCGGGTGGCAAACAGCACGCAGTCACCGCAAACGGTAACGCTGCCCCGGATAATTTCACTGTCAGAAAAGAAAATATTTTCTACCGTAAAATCACTCTGTACCGAAAGCGTATTGACTGCAACAATTCCGTACCGGCAAAAAACCAGCAGCGTATCAAAAAAAGAAACGATATCGATGGCGCTGCCGATGGTATCGGTAATATCAATATAGCCGCCTGCCTCTTCCGACGCCGTAAAATCTCCCGGATCGCCGATTTTGGAAAACCATATGCGCTGGGGATATTCCGGATCCCCGATACCGAACATTCTGGAAAAGTGCATCGCCGTCTTTTCCATATGCGGTCTTGTTTGCGAAGAAACCAGCGTATAGCTGCCGTCCTCGGTATAGATATACGGTCCGCAGTTCGGTCCGCCCAACAGCGCGCAGTTATTTTTACCGGATTTATACTGTGTGAAATAAGTATATTCCCAGCCTGTGATCCCATCGGTACAGGAAACAGGCTCGGCTTCCACTTTGGAAAGCTGTTCATTATATATAAAGCGGTAAAGATTTCCGTCCGTTGCCGTATAATAAAGATTTTTATACCCTTCGGTTTCAGAGGACGCGGCCTGAAACTCAAACAGCCGTATAATCTCTTCAGGCAGCTGGCGCAGCATGACCTCTTGTCCGCTGTCCTTTTTCCACTTTACGGCGTCAAAACCCATCGCCCGCTTTAATCTTCCGCCCTCAGTGATAACATTTTCGGCCTTGGGGCTTTCCTCTAAGGCCATAATGCTGTCATCATCGCGCATGTTCAAGCCGGCAAAGCCGTCCATCCGCACCACATATTCCTGCTGCGACGAAAGAGTTTCCAGTCTGCGCAGCGTGAGCATCAGCGCCACCTCCCTGCCGGCATCGTAAAGCCGCAGCGAACTTCTTTTACATTATCCACAACATTTCTGTAACGCACATCCCATACCGCAGCCTCCGCGTGAAGATGCCGGATACTGCAGCAAAGCGACGCGGCAAAATAGATGTACGCGTACGGATCCACCTGTGTAAAAGGAATGACCGGCTCATCTTCCTCTTCCTCCATGGGAACGGGAAGATAATAATATTCCACCGTAACCCTTTGTATATTTTCACACACGTGAATAAAATCCTTACCGGCCCACGCGCCGGCTCGCAAACCGTTCAACTTAACGCTTTTAAGTCCTACAAAGCATTCGCTCAGCTGCGCGATCGGAATTTTTCCGCAGCAAACACACATCTCTTCTACGGCTACCGGACGCCATTTATCCCGTGCAATGGTCATATACGCGGTATTGATCGCGTGTTTAATCTGATCTGTAAACGCTTCATCGTTTTCGGTTTCCTTCTCTAAAAGTTCGGCTGTACGAGCAATCATCTCTCCAAAATTCACGCTTCTTCCCCCCCAAACGCCTCCATAACCTCTCCGGCCGTATTTTTTATTTCCCGGATCTTCCGCTCTTGCCGCAAGCTGTTTTCTCTTTCTATCTCTTTAAAAATTTCTTTTGCCCGGGCGCTTCGGTACCGCTGCACAAATTCCACCGCTCTGGCATCCAGGCAGGGATAAGGGAGCTCCAAACAAAAGCTCCCATCCGCCTGCGCGCAGGAATGTACTTCAAATTTGCCCGTTATCCTGTTGAATAAAATAAAATAGGTATGATCAATCTGCTGTATCCTGTTTAAAACATCTAACGTATCACTCAAAACAGGAATATATTTTTCCGTGTATACTCCCGGTTGGGCCATAAACAACACCTCTGCGCCTTCTTGTTTTATTTTTCGGTAATCCCCGTGAGCTTTGCCTGGCCGCAGGGCATACCGCATATAAGATTCGCATATTTTACCAACGTAGCGGTATAGGCCGCCTTATTGGCAAGCTGCTTCAGCACATTGCCGCTGTCGCCCTCAAGCCAGCGCCAGTCGCAAAGCTGATGCATATCAAACACCTTGGTGTCTAAAAGATACATGGTTCCGGCCGGACAATATCTGTCAGCCACTACGGGAATACCCGAATAGCTGATCGTTTTAAAACCGCCTTCCAGCTCCACGGGACTGATATTGCGCTTAGAAGTTTCCAAATATTCCTGATAGGCTCGGCGTACTCCGTAAGAACAGGTAATAAAATCGATTTGTCCGCCGCTCTTTTCCTCTGCCGAATCAATCGCTTTTTGGATTTTAATATCCGAAATAGACGTAGTTCCGGTGCCGATAAAAGGATGCATCCAATCCTTTCCGGTACGATCCACGCCATAAAGCTGCGTACCGGAGGAAAAAAGCGTCTCCAAGCCAAAGATTTCATTATTATATGAGCCTGCCAGCACAATGATATCATCCTTTGCCACCGTAACGGGTGAAGCTAAGGTAATGCCGGAATCACTGACGGCGGTAATTTCCGCCGAAACAGAAGTGCTGCTGCCTCTGAATTCAACTTTCATTCCGGGTTTAAGCAGCTTATAAGAATCCGCCGTAACCGTCGCGGCATTATCCACCGCCGCCGCAACCGCGGCCAATTTTCCGCTGCCGTCGCCATAAAGCATTCTTGAAAAATTCTGTTTTGCCGTTGCCAACAGCCCTTCCATTTCGGCATTAAGCAAATTCACCACCGCGCCCTGGCTGTTTTCGGAAGCACGCATTGCCTTATCCGTAATTTCAATCGTACCGTATAGGTTTTTCAACTCTGCGCGAAACATTGCATAACTGTTTCCGTTAGCCTTGGGTAAATCACCATATTCATCCAGCGCGGCGACGCCGGAAGAAAGATCATAGCAAACGGGTTTCACCGCCTCTTTACCGGTAATAAATGAGCTGGTTGCCTTAAATTTACTGTAAAGCGGACTGATGGAGTTATTGAGCTGATTGATCAATACATCCAAATAAAAACTCTTCAGGGCATCATTCACTGTTGAAACTGAAACCATAATTTTCTCTCCTTTTTTTATTTATTTGCGGAAAAGCGCCCGTGCCAGTTCTCCGGCCGAACGCAGCGTTGCCGGCTTGCTGTGAGCGGAAACCGGAATCGCCCCGCGTTTTTCGCACATATCCGGCGCCTGGGGAAGTGAATCGAGATACTGCCGGATAAATTTTTCCCGAATTTTTTCATTACAGAAAATATAATTCAGCAAAAAATCCTCATCCTGCGCAAGCTGTTCCGGCGCCTGATATTTTTGGGAAAGCACGCGAGTATACGCCTTATGCAATCCCTCCGCCCCGGCCAGTGAAGCGTCCTCTTCCAGCACGCGGCAGATATCGTCAAAAAAGTCGGTCGCCCCCGGGAATTCAACCAGAAAGCTCTCAATAACCGCGTCCTCCGGTGAAGGGTCAGCCTTAAACGCCCTGTTTTCCTCCTCCAGCTGCCGAATCAGCTCTTTGGCCTTTGTCATTTCTTCCTCCATCCGGCGGTATTTTTCCTCCGCTGTTTCACCGGATATTTTTTCCTCTATTTTGCCGTCTTCATTCTTCTGCATGAGTATCCTCCTCCATTTTTATTTTGTGCTGTGCGATATGTTCTTCAAAACGTTGGTGCTGTTCGCTGTTCAAACCGAATTCTTGTTCAAACTCCTGGCTTAAAAGCATCTTGGCGTGTTCCGAAATATGAATTTCATGGTCATCGGTTTCCAGCACACGAACCTCCCCTCCGTTTTTCAGCAAAAGATTTTCTCTCTGCGCCCTATTGGTATGAAGTTCACCGATATCGGCTATATTTTCCCAATCTCCCAGACCCAGACTTCTCAACAAACGGACTCTTGTTCTTTCCGAAAGCGCACCGCTCGCGTCCGAAAACAGCCCCTTGGCTAAAAGATCGTAGATCAGCTGCTTGCGGTTGGATATGGAGTCGGAAAGCTCATTTTCGGTTTCATGAATCACATCGTCGCTGGTAAGCATACTGGCGTTCCAATATAATTTGGAGATTTCTCCGTTTTTCCCCACAATACGTTCCAATCGCAGCTGTCCGGCAAACTGCTTAAACAACCGCAGCCATTGACGGGATATTTCCAGCACCGCGTCACGAATGCGATCCGCCGTAATCGCAAGGCGCGTATCGTCTTGCTCGGCAATCGTATTCAGTGCCACACCGCTGGTCACATTTGTCGGTGCAACAGACTGTCTCATCAAATCCGAAGTTCCGGATATCAAATTAAATTCCTCCAAAAGAGCGCTTTCCTCCTGAAAGAATTCATTGGGAAGCGCCCCGGCCGGCAGCATTTGAGGCGGATTTGTTCCCTGGCGATATACCAATACCTTTCCCGGCGTCAAGCCGTTCTCTTCCAGATCCTCTAAATCCACCGTTCCTTCTTCCACCGCCAAAATACCCACCGCCGCACGATTTAAAAATTCATGCTTGCGGTTCCGTACCGCGTTATAAGATCGCTGGATGGGGATGCATCGCTCCACAATGGAAATCCCCCAGATACAGCCCGGCCGAGAAATGGAATTTTGCTGTACAAACGGAAGTTTACGCGTACCGTTATCTCCGTTGCGGTACGGCAAAGGACCTTCCCAAAGTAAAATTTCGCCGCAAACCACAAGATAGCGGCCTTCTTCATATTCTGACGAGGGCTGTTCGTAATATTCCAATACCCATGCGCTGTTCTCCGTTTCCTCCGCCGCGGCCGCGTATACCGAAGACCGATAACCGAATCCTCCGGCCGTATCAGCGGAAGAAAAACCCAAAGCTTTTACTTTATCGGGCGGAACCTCTACTCCCCAGATATCTTGAATCATATCGCAGCTGTATACATGAGCATGAATGACCGAAGCGCATTTTTCCACATTCTGTACATAAGGCGTGTCCGGATAAATTTCATACGGCGGACATACCGTAGTAGAAATATCTCCCTCATATATCGCGCGTCCTCCGGAATTTCTGCCCATCATTCTTCCCTTGTTGCTCACCCATGTCTGCTTATAAAAAACGGTACCGCAAAGTTCGGACCAAACGGCCGCTTCAGCCAATATCCCATCCATCCCGATACGTTCAAACGCCGAATTCAATATGGCCGTGCTTACTTTGGCGCTTTGAATGTCCTCTTCATCTCCTGTGGCCGGACGTACCGTCACCTGCGGCGTAATTTTATTCAGCTTAGCCAGCCGGCTTTCCACGATAGGCGCAATATGGTTATACACCTCGCGCTCCTGCCATAAAAACGCTTTATCCTGCTGATAAAGCCTTCCCGCTTCGGGCAGAATATCACAATACTGATTTCCCATAAAAAAATTGATATTCAGCTGCCATTGTAATTCAAAGCGGCCGCGTTCGCGTGAGCGCCGCTCCAATTCCTGCCGCACATAAGCGCATAGCTCTTTTTTACGTTTTTCCTCTTTCTGTTTCAAGATCTCCACCCTCTCTAATTCAATTTTTTATGTCTGCTTTGCCGAAGCAGCCGTTCCATATCACGCATACAAGGTGATTTTTCAGTCCTGGGCGCCTTCGGTTCGGGATGAGACATCACATAATATCTCAACTCATCCATCGCGTGATCATCACGCTTAACAGGCGTATCCCCTTGCCCGTATCGGTATCCCTTTATTTCTCTGATCATTTCACTGCAGCAGCGGAAAATAAAAAGACGGGGCATATCCGTCCTTTTATTAAAATATTGCTTCACGCGCTGAATTCCCGTCCATAAATTTTTATTGACGCGGCTGTTTACCGCGATGCCGAAATCATAAAACAGCTGTGCCACGCTTTTATCTGCCGAAAGCGTGTGCTGCAGCGCCGCGCTGTCCATCAGAGCCTCCACACGGCCGCCTGCGGCTTTGGGCCAATCTAACTCCTCACATTTTCGTAAAATTGCTTCACAATGCCAGCGGGCATCTTTTCCGGAAAAATAATGCTCGGCAATCACATAAATATTTCCGTCGCCGTCTACCGCATACCAATGACACGAAAGCGGATTGACCAATCCCGGATCAATGGAAAGCTTATCGAACCATTCCTTAGGGACTTCAAAGGGATCAATCACATGAACATTTTCATCAAATTCACTGTATACCAGTCCGCAATGGCTCATAAAATGACCGTACTGTCGGCTTTCCCGTTCACTTTCCGGCAGCAGAGCCTCCAGCATTTTGACCTCTTGCGGATTCAAGAACGGATTGTCCTGCCAACTCATGGTAATATACCATGCTTCGGGATCATGGTTTTGATTCAGATAAATCTCATCGTGAACCCAGGTCAAGCCCATCAGCGGCGTCATAGTTCCCCAAATCTCGCCGCAGGTATCCAGCACCCGCATCCGACATTCATCATAAATATCTTCCGGCGGCTCCTCATCAAACCATATCCAATCCTGGCTGGTTCCCTGAAAACGCTGCCGGCCCTGATCACAGCTTTTAAAACCAATCACCGAGGTTCCGCCATGCACGCTCTTTACCAAAATAAAATCAATTACACCCGCGTCAGGACTGTCTCCCCGGCCTTTGCGCATCACAATTTTTTCAATCCATTCTCGGGGCAAATAAGAAAGCAGCTTTTCCTGGGCAACATCGCGCTGCACCTCCTGCGTCAAACTGACCACCCAGCCTTTAGTAGGTCCTTTTATTTGCCGAAACGGATGAATACCTCTGGCATACCATACGGCTTCCACTGCCCCGCACTCTGTTTTTCCTGTACGGTTGCCGCCGAATACCCATCGGTTTCGTTTGCGGCAGGCATGAAATTCCATTTGCTTTTTATGTCTCTTTTCCCCCAAATTGTATCCCGCCAATTTAAACAGCTGCGGATGCTTCTGTATTTTCTGTTCAATCTGCTTCACGGTACAATCTGCGTCTTTCAAGCAAAAGCTCCCTCGCTTCCTCGATATCCAGTTCCTCCTCCGGCTTTTGTCCGCTGTTTTCCATCCACCATTTAATCGCACTTAAATCCGGGGGCACTTCCTTTTTTATTGTTTTTTTTACCACCTGTTCATCCGTTACCGAGCCATCCTCATTCTTTCTGCCCTTACACTCGGTGGTTTCCTCCTGAGCCATATAGCCGCAGGCTCGTTTAAAAAACGCCTCCATCACCTGAAAATCAGCGTTTTTCTTCTTTTCCAACGCATCTTTCAATTCCGGATAGATTCTTTTATATCTTTGCAGCGTTCGATGGGCAATTCCCAGCATCGCTGCAAGTTCTTCCTCCCGTGCGCCGCACATAACCAGCGTACCGATATGTTTTAAATACGGCTTTACTTTTTTTTGATACATTTCACTCATCCATACCGCCGCCTCCTAAAAAAATACGGCCGCCGAAAAAGCGTGCCGCGCTTATACTTTCAGTATATCACTGTTTTCTTTTTTCGCGCCTTGTATGTGACATCTGTTATTTCTCCTTTGTACGAATTCCGGATAGACAAAAACATTTCTTCAAGCAAAAAACGAAAACATATCTTTTACTTCTGTCTTAAGTCGGCGGATTTTTATGCTTTTCATAAAACTCATATTTTCAAAGTTCATCAATTTTTGCTTGGTTTTTTATTTACACACTTGTTTCCATTTTTCTGTTGACACCGCTGTTTTTTTTTGCTATAATGCACGTATCCGTTGGAAAACGGAGAGGTGTCCGAGGGGTTTAAGGAGCAGGTCTTGAAAACCTGTGATATCGCAAGGTACCGTGGGTTCGAATCCCACCCTCTCCGCCAAAAAATATGTATTATTCGGAGACATACCCAAGTTTGGCCGAAGGGGCGCCCCTGCTAAGGGTGTAGGTCGGGAGTTACCGGCGCGAGAGTTCAAATCTCTCTGTCTCCGCCATAATAGGAACATAAAAAAGATATGTTCCGCATAAACCCCGATTTTATCGGGGTTTTTTGCTGTCCAAACGCCGGGATTTCAAGGTGCATATTCGTAGATATAAAACGGCTGTTTTTGCTTTGCGGATAGATTTGAACTCCCGTACAACAGAATAACTGCTTCAAACGGCAGACAAGTCGCTAAAAACTTGTCTGCCGTTTTTGTATTTAACTGCCCGAAGTTTTGCAAAAGACTTCGGGCTTTTTTCATTTCACGAAAAGGAGCTGACAAAATGTACTTTACCAATACCCCCGCCCTCAACAGTATGGAGGCGATCATGAAAAAACTGCCCTACGGCACACAGAAAGGCGGAGGTCGGTTTCACAGATTGTATCAATACACCAAGAAAGACTGCGATTGCAGGCTTTGTCTCTACTACAGAAAAAAGAAGGGATGCACCTTGACGCTCTGTCCTGTGTTAGAAATCCGGCTTGGATGCGGCGCAGCTTCTATTAGCGATGCGATAAAAGCTGTTTTCAAAGATGCCCAAAATACAGCATTCCAAAAACGCCTGTCACAAATATACCACCGAAAGGATGATGCAGAAATGATATTTCAAAACAACAGGCACAAGCAGATTTTTGAAGCCGAGCGATTATCTATGCGAAAGCCCGGTAAAAAGACTCTCGCTGTTTTGTATCTGCTGACTGCCGACCATACTCTGTGGATAAAAACAAAACACCTATTCACTCCAAACGGAAAAGTGGATTTAAAAAGCGTCTGTCTCGGAAATGTTTCCACAGACATCTACGCCCTATGGAAAGCAGTTAAGGAACTGCAGACCGGCGAGAAACAAATATCGCTGTGCGAACTGGCGGACAACGGTATCGTCTCCGACAACGCGTTTCGCCTGATCGTGCAGGCAGCAGCTATCGCCCGCTTTGGTACTGCAGTCTTAAATAATACGGAGGTGCGCTATGTCTGAAAATCATAGCTTCAAAGAACAGCAGATTGGAGGAATGTGAGATATGGCCTTACTCTTTTCTAAGGTAACTGTAACGGCAGGAAATGACGCAGTAAGTTTTCTCGTTGGAGGAATTCCGAGAGAATACGATGATTTGGATGATTGGGATGAATTCGATGATTTTCTGAAATATATCGATGAAGAAACAGAAGTGTTGGTTCATGCCAATGCTTACCTCTATGGCGAGGGAGAAACAAGCGATGCCTCCTATTCGGATATTCTGCAGTTTTCCTCACGGCTTAAATCCGGCAGCAATTTCCTTACAGATTACTGTGACAATATAGAGGAAGTAAATTTTAGCTTTACTTGGTCGCCGGAAGAATTATTTGGAATGGAGATGGAATGAGATGAACAAATTAGAAGCAGAACGGCGCTTTGCACAGCGTATGAAGGACAACTACCCACCCGGCACACGCATCATGCTTTTGCAGATGGGCGATGATCCCCACCCCATCGAGCCGAACACAAGAGGTACGGTCGAAGTTGTCGATGATATGGGAACGCTGCACTGTATTTTTGATAATGGCAGACAGCTTGGTATTGTTCCCGGCGAGGACAATTTCCGCAGGCTCACCGATCAGGAGCTTGCAGAAGAAAAGGACAGCCAGAAAAGACAATTGACAGAAATGTCAGAGGATGAGTTATATGAAAGGAATATCATTAGGTTCGACAACTTTGATGATTTTTTTGATTTCATCTACGATGAGAACACCGACAAAGCTGATATTATCAACGATATGTCCCAACAGATGAAAAGGCAGCTTGTTTCAGAGAATTACGGTGAACGGTTTATTGAAGCAGACGGCGCGTTTTATTACAATTCCGAATGCTTCACACAGATGGCTTTACTGCAGAGTGACGAAGAAGATAACGCTCCCGTTTACGGAATGTGAGGTGGCACGAAAAATAAATAGAAAGCGGTCGGATTTACTATGCCAATCCGATTTTTTGATATGTTTGCAGGGATCGGCGGTTTCCGCTCAGGACTGGAAGCAGTCGGCGGCTACGAATGCATCGGTCACTGCGAGATAGATAAATATACAAATCAGGCATATAACGCTATCTACAATCCAAAAGGAGAACTGTATTTTGAAGACGCAAGAACTATCAACCCAAATGACCTGCCCGACATCGATCTCATCTGTGCGGGCTTTCCATGCCAAAGCTTCTCGGTTGCCGGAAAACGGCTCGGATTTGCAGACGATACAAGAGGAACTCTCTTCTTTGAGGTTGCCCGAATCGCTGAGGCGAAACGGCCTGCATATCTTCTCCTGGAAAATGTCCCCGGTTTGTTATCGCATGACGGCGGCAGGACGCTTACTACCATCTTCTCCACGCTTACTGAGCTGGGGTATGATCTCGAATGGTGTGTGCATAACAGCGCAAATTTCGGAGTCCCGCAGCAGCGAAGGCGGCTGTACATTGTCGCAAGTTTTGGAGGACGAGGTGCCGGACGGATATTTCCTCTCACCTGCGGCAATGCGGAAAATCTTAAAGAGCTTATCCCCGGACCGCAGGGAGCGAGAGTTTACGAAACACACGGAGTAGCCTGCACGCAGACAGCAGGCTCCGGCGGATGGGGCGGTAAAACAGGATTGTATTTTATTGATATGAATGTTAATCCCATCATTACCGATACAGCCCGATGCATTACGGCAAGACAGGACAGCGGAGTCAGCAATCACAGAGGCGAACACTCGGCTGTCCTTGTCACAGATGAGCCGAGGGCGATCCTTACACCCGACAGGGAGAAAGTCAGGCAGCAAGGCAGACGCATCAAAGAACCAAACGAGCCGATGTTCACGATAACGGCGCAGGATCGGCACGGCGTATGGCACAAAGGCAGAATCCGAAAGCTCATGCCGATCGAGTGCTGGCGCCTGCAGGGTTTCACCGATGAACAGTTTTACAAAGCACAGGCCACAGGTCTCTCGGACGGTCGGCTATACAAAATGGCGGGCAACGCGGTGAGCGTTCCCGTCATTTCTGCTATCGGGCAGAAAATCAAAGAAATTTACTATGAACAGGAGAAAAAATAAATGCCGAATCATGTTGAAAACCATATATCGCTGCAAGGCGATCCCGCACAAATCCGCACCATGCTGAAAGCCATACAGTCCGACGAGTATGGGATCGGCTCTGTGGATTTCAATAAGATCATCCCCATGCCGGAAAGCCTTAATATCGAAGCGGGCAGCCGAACCGACCGGGGATTGAAAGCCTACCGGGATTTTATCGAGGCGTATACTGCCGGACGGCCGGCAGAAGATGCATTAAAAGCGCTGGAAAACATTCCTGCGGAAAGCGAGGAAGCCTTTTTACGCCGGCGGACGGATATCAAGCACGATGAATGGGAGCTGGGCAAAACTGCATGGAATAATATCCGGCAGTACGGCGCCCCCACATGGTATGATTGGTGTATTGCGAACTGGGGAACAAAATGGAACGCCTATGGATACGATGATACAATCGACTATCATGACGGCACACCTCTGTATTTTCAAACCGCATGGTCTGCTCCTCATCCTGTCCTTGAAAAGCTGACGGAGATGTTTCCCGAAATTGAACTGGAACACGAATGGGCAGACGAGGATATCGGGCAGAACTGCGGCAGGTACAGCTATCGGGGCGGCGAGCGCATCGAAGAATACTTCCCCGAAAGTGAAAAGGAGGCAATTGAATTTGCCTGCCGGGTATGGGATTACGATCCGCTTGATATGGATTTGTGCCTGAATGCCGAGGGGACGAAATATATCAATGTAGAAAATGAGGGATATCAGCAGATCGAACTGCTGGGCAAGCCTGCCCTGTTTACCAATGCCCGCCTGACGGATGCGGATATCCCGCAGGGACTGTACTGCTATCACCTGCGGCACAGCGATGACGGCGGCCGCTTCTGCTCGGTTGAACCAAGGGTGGGCGTCAATCACGGCGGCAGCGTTATCACAAAAGAACCGATTGATTTCGGAAAACAGGGATATATTTCTTTTACCGAGGACACCGAACCAAACTTCATCGGCGGAGAAGAAACGCTTGGAGAATTTCTCCGTTCGGATACACCGCAGGAAAGCGAGGTGATGATGCTGTGCTGAACTTTATCGTCGGTCTGCTGCTTGGCGGCTGTATTGCAGCAAGCGTACTTTGCTGTATACAGATCAACCGCACAGGATACTACGAACGGGAAATCCGCAGACTCCAGGCAAAACTGAATAACAAGGAATAAGGGACGAGGTCGTTTTGCGTGTACGAAGCAATCGTACATGGAAAACGGTCTCGTTTTCTTTTTGTGCCGTGTATTCGTACACGCAGACGCCTCCGCAGGGAGGTGATCAATAATCAACAGCTTTATGGCATGGGTGGGCGGAAAAAAGGCGCTGCGGGATGAAATCCTTGCCCGGTTTCCGCTGGATTACAAGCGGTATATCGAAGTGTTCGGCGGCGCAGGCTGGGTGCTGTTCCATAAACCGCCCGGAAACGATTTTGAAGTGTTCAACGATTTCAACGGCAATCTCGTCAATCTGTACCGTTGTGTGCGGGAGCAGCCGGAAAAGCTCTGCAACGAACTGCGGTATCTGCTGAACTCCCGTCTTGATTTTGAATATATGAAGCAGATGCTCCACTCGCAGGCGGTTCTGCCCGATGTGCGCAGAGCCGCCTACTACTATGCGCTCATCCGTTACAGCTACGCAGCCGGAACCTCCACCTTCGGCAGCCAGCCCCACGCCATGTGGAACAATTTTCCCCTGATAGAAGCGGCGGCGTGCAGGCTGCAGAAAGTGATTGTCGAAAACAAGGACTGCAAAAAGCTCATTACGCAGTACGACCGGCCGGAGAGCTTCTTCTACTGCGATCCGCCGTATTATCAGGCGGATCGGTACTACGAAGCGGTGTCAGCGGACGGCTTCGACCATCAGGGATTGGCGGAAACGCTGTTTGGCATCAAGGGCAAATTCCTGCTGTCATATAACGACTGCGCATTCATCCGGGAGCTGTATACCCGCCCCGGCATCGTGATCGAGGGAACGACAAGGCTCTCCAATATCGCACAGCGGTACGATAACGGAAAGCAGTACCCCGAACTTTTGATCTCCAACTACGACACTACCGAGCTTGCCCGATCCTGTGTTCAGCTCACGCTGTTTAACGAGCTTGACACGCAGGAAATCTTAAACGAAAGGATACTTTACAATGGAACGATATGAATTTGAAATGATCCCCGTACCTGCAGAGACACTGGATGCTGTGGGAATTACTCCCGGCGTAACGGTGGAAGCATTTGCAGACGGCAGCCACATCGTCATTCAGAAGGCGCCGGAGGATGACTTCTGCGAATCCTACAACGAGGACTGCGAGGGCTGCCCTTACTGCTGCCCCTGCTGCGGCGAATGCCTGAAAGAACAATTCGGCGGAGGTGAAGATGGTGAATAAGCTGTACCGCATTCTCGGAAAGCGAGGACGGATCACGATCCCCTATGAAATCAGGCGGCGCGTCGGATTTCAGTATAACGATGTGCTGTCCTTTACCGAGAAGGACGACCGCACCGTTGTGGTCAGACGGGAAAAAATCTGCGATAACTGCAAAGGAACACGGCCTGCTGTCAATAAGCAGGTGGACGGCATCACGCTGCTGCAGTTTCTGGACAGCCTTTCTGGCGAGGAACAACGGGCGGCGCTCATCCATCTGTCCGTAAAATGGGCGGAGCAGCAAGCCTGCGGCACGGATGAAAAAACAATGGAGGAAAGGAAATTGCAGAATGAAAATAAAAGCACAAATTGACCGCTTTATCGGAAAGGACAACCGCATCAAGGCATATGCCAGCGTGATTCTCGGCGGCGAGTATGTCGTTCGGGATATTGCCGTGATGGACAGCAAAAACGGTCTGTTCGCAAGAATGCCCTGCCGGTCGTATAAAGACCGAAACGGCAATACGCAGTATTCGGATGTAGTGTTCGCGCTGAACGAAACCTCCCGCAATGCTGTCAGCGACGCGGTTCTGGAAGCCTACGAGCAGCGGCTGCACATGGAGGAAAATGAGTCGCAGGATTATGAAGAACAGGAGGAAAATGAAACCCCGGCTTTCGAGCAGAGGATGTGACTTTTTTCAAAAAACATCTCATTCTCGCTGGACTTTCCGGTTTTTATCGGTATGCTGTAGGTAGAGGTGATCCGTATGATAAAAATGAAACGATACGCGCTCCTCCTCGCAGGTCTGACGCTCATCAGCCTTGCAGGGTGCGGTAAACAAGAACCGCCGCTGACGATAACCGACAATCCATCCTCTGTCGGCACTTCGGCAGATGTAACATCGGCTGCCGAATCAAGCGAGGATATTCCTGCCAGTCCGTCTGCTCCGGCGAAATCAGAGAATCCGGCAGAAAGCGTACCCGAAAATCAGGCAGAAGAAACAGAACCCCCGGCAGAGCCGTCCGGCACGGAATATGCCGCCGAACCCAAAGAGCCTGCACGGACAGAAGAAAAAACAAATCCTGTCTCGCCTGCACCAGCGCCGGAAGAACCGGAACCGCAAAAACCAACCTCTGCGTCCACACAGCCGCCTGCGGAGGAACCGCCCCAAAGCGAGCCGCCGCAGGAGAGCGCGCCGCCCGAAGAACCCGCTGTTCCCGATTTTAACATCCAGATCTGGATCGACTATGCCAAAACCTATGCTGTGAGCATTGGGCTGCGGCTGGAAAGCTCGGCGGTCGACTGCTGGGACAATCCCATCACGGCAGGCCCGCACAGCCTGTATCTGGAACGGGATATTCAGAGTCGGCTCAACCGCTATGCTCGTGACGAGGATATTACCGACGTCTGGATATGGGCGGAAAAACGCCCCGACGGGAGCTACGATCTGTATATCGGCTACGCTTAAACCAAAATCAAAACGGAATATTTCATGTTAAACGCACTGTGTAAAAACCACGGTGCGTTTTTCATTTCAACAGGAGGTTTTCAAGTGAAAACGAAAAAATTCAAAAGAATCATGTCGCTGTTTCTGGCGGCGCTAATGTGCGTTACCACCCTTGCAGGTCTTGGTACGACCGCTTACGCCGCAGAAGAAACCGATGAGGTGTATCTTGTCTCCTTCCCCCGTGACGGGGATGACAACTACAGCAGAGAATGGGGACACGGCAGCCATGAGTTTATGAACGGCTGGTCGACCGATGGCTCGCGGTATACCTCTGTTTACGCTATGGGCTCATATACCGGCAATATCTGTTACTGTATTGAACCCGGCGTCACTCTTAAAACAGGCGACCGCTTTACCAAAAAGGGCGAAAACTTTTGGGACAATTACCCCTCGTCCTATAACAAAACCATCACACCCGATGATATAAAGCTGTTTATCGGCAGAATCATGCAGTACGGCTACACGGGGACGATCTCGACCTCATGGCGTTCGCAGAACGAGGGCGGAGACAAGCTGGCTCACGCTGTCGCCACACAGCTTCTGATTTGGGAAACCGTGGTCGGCGAGCGTGACGAAGACTTTAACAAGGCAAGCACCGGCGGCAAGGACGCCATCCTCGAACAGATCAGCGCAGACCATCCCCTGCGCAGCAAGATCATGAGCTACTACAACTCTATTGCGGCGAGCGTCCAGAAGCATTCCAAGCTGCCGAGCTTCTTCTCCAAATCCACAGGCAAAGCACAGAATATTGAACTGGAATGGGACGGCGAACAGTACACCGCCACGCTGACCGACAAAAACAATGTGCTCTCCGATTATTCGTTCTCCGCAGGCACTTCGGGAATCCGCTTTTCCGTAAACGGCAATAAGCTGACGATCACCGCCGACAAAGCGCCGGGCAGCACCGTCACGATCACCGCAGAAAAGAAAAATTCGCAAAGGCGGGGCGTTATCACCTGGACGGACGGCGTATACGGCCCGAACGGGGAGCTGCAGGATACCGTCACCTACGCGCAGTCGGTCAACGATCCTGTAAAAGGATACCTCAATATCAAGGTCTCGCAGGGATCGGCAAAGATTATCAAAACCAGCGAGGACGGCAAGGTTGACGGGATTTCTTTCCGCATTCAGGGAAACGGAATTGACCAAATCGTTCAGACGAAAAACGGCGGGCAGATTCAGGTGGATCATCTCAATCCGGGCGTCTACACCGTAACCGAGCAGACGGAAAACAAATACGAGCCGCAGGAAAGCCGCAGGGTAACTGTGGTATCCGGGCAGACGGCAACCGTGACTTTCAACAATGTTCTGAAGCGCGGTGACCTCAAGGTGGTCAAGACCGCCGAGGACAATATGGCTGAGGGCGTGAAATTTCATCTTTACGGCACTTCGCTCTCCGGCCTTGCCGTAGATGAATACGCTGTGACCGATGCATCGGGTACCGCTGTTTTTGAGGACGTCCTCATCTCCGGCAGTACGCCATACACGCTCGAAGAAGTGGATACCGATATCAAATATGTAGTGCCGGAGAAACAGACCGCAGCTATCGAATGGAACAAGGTAACCAACAAAAGCTTTCACAATATCCTGAAAAAATGGAGCCTCACCGTCACCAAATCCGACAGTGAAAAAGGACTGCCGCAGGGGGACGCTTCTTTGGCTGGCGCCAAATACGGTGTATTCAACGGCGGGCAGCTCATGGATGTGTACGAAACCGACCGCAATGGGCAGTTCACCACAAAATCCTATGTCTGCGGAAATGACTGGTCTCTGCGGGAGATCGAGCCGAGCGAGGGATACCTGCTCAATACAGAATCTCTGCACATCGGCGCGGAAGCGAAGCTCTATACGGCGGAATTTAGTCTCACCGCGCCGCTTGACTCTTACGAAACAGTCAAGAAAGGAAAAATCGCCGTGATCAAGCACTGCGATGACGGTGAAACACAGCTCGAAACGCCCGAAGAAGGCGCGGAATTTGAAGTGTTTCTGAAAAGCGCCGGAAGCTATGCAGACGCGGAAGAAACCGAACGGGATATCCTTGTCTGTGATTCGTATGGCTTTGCCGAGTCTAAACTGCTCCCATACGGAATATACACGGTAAAACAAACCAAAGGCTGGGACGGCAGGGAGCTGATGCCTGCCTTTGATGTGTTTGTAAGTGAAAACAACGAAGTTTACCGCTATCTCATCAACAACGCCACATTTGAGTCTCTGATCGAGATCGTAAAAAAGGACGCGGAAACCGGCAGGGTGATCCCCGCCGCAGGCGTCGGCTTCAAGGTGAGGAATACCGATACCGGCGAATATATCGTCCAGCACATCAACTACCCGACGCCGGTGGATATCGACACCTACTACACCGATAGCACTGGAAAGCTGATGATGCCCGAACCTCTCGGCTTCGGAAATTACGAGCTGATCGAGCAGTGCAGCGCATACGGGTATGTCCTTGACTCCACACCTGTACCGTTCAAAGTGGACGGCACACAGGCCACCGTGGTGGTCGAAAAGCATAACACTCCGCAGAAAGGCACGATCACAGTCGGCAAGGCCGGCGATGTGTTCTCTTCCGTGACGGAAACAGACGGCGTCTATCAGCCGGTATACGATAATGCAGGGCTGGCGGGCGCAGTATACGAGGTGTATGCGGACGAGGACATCGTTACCCTTGACGGTACGGTCAGAGCAGAGAAGGATGCTCTCGTTGCAATCATTGAAACGGGATCTGACGGCTTCGGCACAAGCATTCCTTTATACCTCGGTAATTACCGAATCGTGGAAAAAACCGCTCCGTATTCTATGGTGCTGAACCAAGAAGCGAAATTTGCGGAGCTGACCTATGCAGGAGAAAATGTCGAGGTGACCTCTGCGGAGGTCTCGTTCTGTAACGAGCGCCAGAGGGCGGAAATCAGCCTTTCCAAAATTCTGGAGCAGAACGAGTTGTTTGGCATTGGCGGAAACGGCGAAATCCTCTCGGTGCAGTTCGGGCTGTTCGCCGCGGAGGATCTGACGGCGGCAGACGGCTCGGTGATCCCGAAAGACGGATTGCTGGAAATCGCAAACTGTGCGGAAAACGGTAAGGCGGTGTTTCAAACCGACATCCCCGCCGGCGCAAAACTCTATGTCAAGGAAATCGCCGCAGAGGAACACTATCTCATTTCGGACGAAAAATATCCTGTGGAATTTGTGTATGCGGGACAGGATACCTCCGTTGTGGAAATCAAGGCCAACGGCGGCGAAGCGATTGAAAACGACCTCATCTACGGGAATATTAAGGGCATGAAAGTTGACCGTGAAACAGAAGAACCCGTTGCGGGCGCTCTGTTCGGTTTGTTCCGTCCGGACGAAACCGAATTTACGGAAAAAACCGCCCTGCTCACCGCGGAATCCCAGCCGGACGGCGTCTTCACATTTGAGCAAATCCCTTACGGAAACTGGCTCATCAAGGAGCTGCGCCCTGCGGAGTCCTTCCTCCCGAATGAAGAAATCTATCCCGTAACCGTATCCGGGCATGAACAGGTCATCGAAATCACCGTAGTCAACGACCGCATTCCTGAGATCGGGACAACGGCGGCCGTGGATGGCGAAAAGGAAATCTGCGCAACCGAGGTATTCACCCTTACCGATACCGTATCGTACAAGCACCTGATCCCCGGTAAAGAGTATGTTCTCAAGGGCGTGCTGATGGATAAATCCACAGGCAAGCCGCTTGTGATTAACGGCGAAGAAATCCGTTCCGAAACGGTCTTTACACCCGATGCGCCCACAGGCGAAGCAATCGTGGAATTCGTCTTTGATTCCAAATATATCAAGGAAGATACCGGCATTGTGGTGTTTGAAAGCCTGTATAAAGACGGCAAAGAGCTCGCTGTCCATGCGGATATCGAAGACGAGGGACAGACCGTCAAGGTGAAAATCCCTGAAATCAGAACGCAGGCGACCGCAGACGGAAAGAAAGAAATCACGGCAAACAGCAGAGTGAAAATCGAGGATGTTGTATCCTACAACAATCTGACTCCCGGCAAGGAGTATACGGTAAAAGGTGTTCTTATGAACAAATCCACAGGAGAACCGCTGCTTGTTGACGGAGAAGAAATTCGCAGCTCTTTCACCTTTAAGCCCGATGCGCCGGACGGTGAAATTACCGTTACCTTTGTATTTGACGCATCAGAACTGACAAGTGCAGCCGACATTGTGGTATTTGAAAGTCTGTACCGTGACGATGTTGAAATCGCTGTCCATGCGGATATCGAGGACAAAGGTCAGACGGTGAAGATCACACCTCCTGTCCCTGATGTACCGCAAACCGGTGATGACTCAAATCTCGGCTTTTGGATCGGACTCGGTGCAGTAGCCGTGGGCGGTGCGGTTGCCTCTGCGATCATCCTCATGAAAAAGAAAAAGGATGATGATAATGAGTAACCGAAAAAAGATGGTAGTGAAGCGGAGCCGTTGCAGCCGCGCTTGCAAGGATGCAGGCGGAGCAAACGAGTCTTTTTTTGGAGAGGAGGAGCAGCGGCGAGAGCGAGTTTTTCGCCATAAGGCGGAAACGAGCGTTTCAAAGCTTGCGACGACGAAATGATGAAAAAGGTGTATATCTGCTCTCCCCTCGGTGGTAATGTAGAGGAAAATCTGCGTAAAGTCAGACGGTACACCAAATATGCATTGCTGTGCGGCACGGCTCCGGTCGTGCCGCATTTCTATGCGCTCTGCCTTGATGACAGCATCCCCAAAGAGAGAGAAATCGGCATAGCGGCAGGACTGTCGCTTTTGTGGTTCTGTGATGAAATGTGGCTCTTCGGTGATGAGGTGACCGAGGGTATGGCTGCTGAAATACAATTCTGCAAAAACCTCAATGTGACAATCCGAAAGGTTCGGGAAAATGAAATCAACAAAGTGTTAGGAGGAAAAGGCCGATGAAAAAGAAATGGACAAGACTTCTTGTCTGTGCCGCTGTAGTGGCGCTAATTGTTACTGTTTCCGCCGTGCCTGTCTTTGCTGCAGGCGATGTGGCGGGAGCGATTGAAAACACATGGACGCAGGCACAGACGCAGATCAAAACAGTGGTCAACAATGTGGTGTTCCCCGTGGTGGACATGATCCTTGCGATCCTGTTTTTCGTGAAGGTCGGCACGGCATATTTTGAATACCGCAAGCACGGGCAGTTTGAATTTGCCGCGCCCTGTATTTTGTTCGCCTGCCTCATTTTCACGCTGACCGCGCCGCTGTATATATGGACGATTCTCTAACCGATAGAACAGAGCCGTCCCGAAAAAACGGGGCGGCTGATTGGAGGTGAATCGCTTGTTTGATTGGTTAGGAGATATCTTCTCCGGTATCGGCGACGCCATTGGCGGCGTGTTCGACTTTTTAGGAGAGCAAATATCCAATGTAATCTGGAACACGATGCTGAAATGGATGTACGAAACCATCTACAACGCCGTAGCCGATTTTTTCAGCATGATGGGCAATATGGGCGCAGATATCTTTGACCTTGACTGGATTCAGGCGACCATCAAACTCTTCACGCTGTTCGGCTGGGCGCTCTTTGTTGCAGGTGTGGTTGTCGCCATATTTGATGTGGCGATTGAGTATCAGCACGGCAGAGCAGATATCAAGTCAACGGCTGTCAATATCTTAAAAGGCTTCTTCGCCTGCTCGCTCATCGGCATTGTGCCGGTGGAACTGTACAAGTTCTGTATCAGCCTGCAAAACACCTTCTCCCACGACCTGTCGGCGCTCTTTGCAGGCGGACGAACCCTCGACCTTGCGGGAGAAAGCACCAGCGTTCTGCAGGGCAGCTTTGCAGTCAGCACCAATATTCAGATGAATCTGTTTAACATCCTTGCGCTGATTGCCTTTGCCTACTGCGTAGTCAAGATATTTTTTGCGAACATTAAACGCGGCGGCATCCTGCTCATTCAGATGGCGGTGGGAGCGCTGTATATGTTCTCTGTGCCGAGAGGCTATCAGGACGGATTTAATCAGTGGATGAAGCAGATTGCGGCACTGTGCCTCACGGCATTTATGCAGACTTCGCTGCTGTTTTTGGGATTGCTGACATTCCCCGGCAATATGCTGTTAGGGCTTGGCATCATGCTTGCGGCCAACGAGGTGCCGAGAATTGCCCAGCAGTTCGGATTGGATTCAAGCGTGAGAGTCAACATGATGAGCGTTGTTCACGCAACGACCACTGCGGTCAATCTGACGCGTTCAGTTGCCAGAGCAGCAGGAAGATAACAAAAGAAGCAAACTTTCTGTGAAATATGGATTTTCCTCTTGATATTATTTCGGTATGCCGATATAATAATAGTGAGAGGTGATTCCTATGGTAATAGACAGTCTGCTCAAGAAGCGGAATATGACAAAATACCGATTGGCAGTTGAAGCAGGCATTCCCCACGCTACGCTCAATGATATTTGCAGCGGAAAAACAAAGCTGGAAAAATGCTCTGCCGAAACGATATATAAACTGGCGAAGGCTTTGGACGTTTCAATGGAAATGCTGACCGAAAGCGGCATACGGGCGGCTGAACGTGAGCGCTCGTTTGAACACGGTTTGCCGGATTATCTCCAGCACGATCTGGATGCATACAAGGAGGGGCTGAAAATCAACTCCTCCATTCTCGACTGCCTGTGGGGAGAGCTTTACGGCAGCATCAATCTGGCGGAAATCAGCGAAGGTGTGATTACGCCGGAACACGCTGATTACCTCAGACAAAAATATTTATGGAAAGGAGCAGGAGCATGACAGAAGGGATTGACTTTACAAACTGCCCTCGTATATTTGACCGGGCATATAACGGAGCGAATGGCAAGAAAATTGCCGTGGAATACGACGGCAGACCATATATGCTCAAGTTTCCGCCGTCCGGCGAAGGAAAGCCAACTGAGCTGTCCTATACCAATAGCTGCATCAGCGAACACATTGCCAGCAGTATTTTTAATATGCTTGGCATCAAGGCGCAGGAAACCATGCTGGGGACATTTACAGTAAACGGCAGGGAGAAAATCGTCTGCGCCTGTCTTGACTTCACCGAGGACGGGAAGAAGTTTTACGATTTCTGCTCCATCAAAAACACCGTTTTGGATTCCGATTCCAACGGCAGCGGTACGGAGCTTGAAGATATTTTGGAAGCCATTGAAAAACAGCAGTATGTTGATCCTGTCCTCTTAAAGAAACACTTTTGGGAGATGTTTGCCGCAGACGCATTGCTCGGCAACTTCGACCGTCATAACGGCAACTGGGGCTTTTTATATGATCCGAAGAATAAACAGCGTGAGATCGCGCCGGTTTATGACTGCGGAAGCTGTTTGCTGCCGCAGGCCGATGACGCAGTTATGCAGGCGGTACTGACCGATAAAGAAGCGTTGAATCTGCGGATTTACCGGTTTCCGACTTCGGCAATTAAACTGAACGGGAACAAAATCAATTACTATGATTTTCTTTCAAGCGCCGAATATGAGGACTGCAATCGGGCGGTAAGGTATATTTATGAACGTGCCGATATGAACAAGATCAGCGCATTTATTGACGGAGTGCCGTATATCTCCGATTTGCAAAAGGAGTTTTATAAGCGGTATATTGCGGCAAGACGGGATTTGATCCTTCGTCCCGTCTTTGAAATGACAGAGCTGACCGAAACGCAGCAAGCCGGACCGACAATGTCCCTGTAACAAAATATTTTGCACAGAGCCATCGCAGCATTGCGGTGGCTTTTTGTATAGCAACGAGGTGAGAATTTGAAAGAAAACAACGAGCTTGAAAGAGCCGATATTGCTGTCGACCGCGATATGGAAGTAGACTGCGACATCGGTCAGGAAATCACCTGTTATATTGAAACATGGTTCGATGTAGATAAGAAATTCGGATTGAATATCGCAGATGAGGACGGGACATGGCTGAATCTATACGGCAAATACAATCCCTTTGAAGATACGCTTCGCATCGAATGCGAGATCAGCCGGGATAACGGAAGTGAATATTTTGACTATCAGCCCACCGACAGCGAGGCACAGCTCCTCAAGGAAATGATTGCAGATAAAATCCGTGAGGAATACCATCAGACGCCGCAGGAATTCTGCGGCGATACACAAAGCGAAACGATGACGATGGGAGGAATGTAAGTGACACAGTATCTGTACCCGCAGAACTTAAAAGCCACAGCAAACCTGTGGCTGTGGGGACTGCGGGATTTTTGTATTCTCGGCATTGCCGCGCTGCTATCCATTGTGGCGCTGGTGCAGCTTCGGATCGTAATTCCTGCTGCCGCCACGCTCTGTTATGGCTTTTTGACTATCCGTCTGGACGATACGACCATACTGGATTTTATGAAATACGCCGTGCGGTACTTTATATCTACCCAACAATACTACGAATGGAGGTAAGCGGCAGATGAGAACGAAAGACAAACCACAAAAAAAGAAAAAAGGACGCTCGGTACAGGAGCTTTTAGGCATCAAGACCTTTACCAAATACGGACTTGCGGCCGGTAAGTACGAGCTGCTTTTTTATCTCGTCTCGCCCACCAACATCTCGGTGCTGTCCCATACCAATATCGAAATCAAAATCCGCCATCTGATGATGGTGCTGTCCGCCATCCCCGATATTGAGATTACCTGCACCGACTCCTCCGAGTGCTTTGACGATAACAAATCGTATTTAAGCGACAGGCTCTCGGAGGAACAGAATCCGAAGGTGCGGAAAATCATCAAAAAGGACATCGACTTTCTCGACCATATTCAAATGGAGATGGCGACCGCAAGGCAGTTTTTGTTTATCGCAAGGCTGAAAGACCGTAAAGATAAGCAGACCTTTGAAGCGGCAAACCGTATCGAGAAAACCATCTCCGAGCAGGGCTTTGAAGTGCAGCGGATAAAGAAAGCGGACATTAAGCGTTTTCTCGCCCTGTATTTTGAAGCCAGCATGAACGGGGAGCAGATGCCCGACATTGACGGCGAACAATTCTATGAGGTGGACGATGAAGCTTCGGAAGATTAGTCTTGCCGTTCTCCCCGTTCTGCTGTCGGCAATTGCCGCCTTGTCCGGCTTTATGGTTTATACGCAACTGTCCGACCGGCAGAAAGAAAAAGAAGAATTCGATACCCTTGCTGAGATGGTGGAAGTAACGCCGGAAAAACCCAACGATGAAACGGCTGTGCCAACGGATGATACTTCCGAACCTGTGCGGGATCTGTCAGGGCTGTTTGCACAGAACAGCGACTGCATCGGCTGGCTGTATATTCCCGATACGCAGCTAAGCTATCCTGTCATGCACACCCCGGACAATCCGCAGAAATATCTGCGCCGAAGTTTTTACGGCGAATACAGTCAAAGCGGCGTGCCGTTTCTGGACTGGCGGTGCGACCTGCAGAGCGATCATCTCATTGTTTACGGTCACAACATGAAAAACGGCACGATGTTCTCATCGCTTCGGAATTATACTGACCCGGCGTTCTGTACCGAGCATCCGGTTATAGAATTTCAAACAGCAGACGGTGTGGAACAATATACTGTCTTTGCCGTTGCCGCTGTTCAGAAAACCGATACTTGGTACAGCTTTATTCATGCGGCCGACAGCACGGATTTCACCAAACAAGCCGCAGCAATCATGCAAAAATCGCTCTATAATACCGGCGTTACACCTGTGTTTGGTCAGCAGATCATCACTCTGTCCACCTGTTACGGTTCAGGAAAAAACGGCAGGCTGATTGTGCCAGCCGTAAAAATGTAATTCAAAATATTATCAGTCGTTTTGCAGACAGCAAAGCGGCTGATTTTTTGTGCTTTCCTTTTGTCTGCAAAACGGCAAAAGGAGGCTCTATATGTTCAAAAGGAAGCCAAAGGTACTCACACCGGAGCAGGCGGAAGAAATCAGAACAAAGGATTTTTTCGATATGATCCTGCCCGGCACAATCAAATTCCTTTCCGACCATTATATCTTGGGCGACAGTTATCGCTGTGTATGGGCGATCCGTGAGTATCCGCCCTCTACCGAGGAACAGGCGATCCTCTCTCAGCTTGCCGACCGCAGCGGCGTAACCTTACGCATCTATCACAGACTGGTCGAAAGCATGGAACAGAGGAAAATCATTCAAAACGCCACTCGCCGAAACAAGCTGAAAAGCGGCGGCACTGATGTAAACGAAACCATCGAAGCCGAGGGTAATCTGCAGGATGTAGTGGAGCTGCTGGCAAATCTCCGCAAGAACCGTGAGCCGCTTCTGCACTGCTCAGTGTTCATCGAATTAAAGGCATGGAATATGGATGCGCTCAAAGAGCTGCAGAGCGAAATTGCAATGGAACTGACACGCTCCAAAATTTCGGTAGACCGTCTGACCTTACGGCAGAAAGAAGGCTTTTTGTCTGTTCTGCCTGTGGGCGCAAATCAGTTCGGCGCGCAGTATGAGCGCGTCCTGCCTGCCAGCTCGGTGGCAAATCTGTATCCCTTCAACTTCTCCGGCAAGACCGATCCGAGAGGCATCTATATCGGCAGGGATAAGTTCGGCACGAACATTCTCGTGGATTTCGACCGCAGAGCCGAAGACAAAACCACAAGCAATATCCTCATTTTGGGCAACAGCGGTCAGGGCAAAAGTTATCTGTTAAAGTTAATTCTCACCAACCTGCGCGAATCGGGAAAACTGATCATCTGCCTTGATCCCGAAAGCGAGTACGAAGAAATCTGTTCGGCGCTGGGCGGCTGTTATATCGATTTCCTGTCCGGCGAGTACACTATCAATCCGCTGGAACCAAAGGCATGGTCTGACGGGCAGGACGATGACAGCGACCCAACAGCACCAATTGCTTTTCGTAAAGCGACAAGGCTCAGTCAGCACATTGCTTTTCTAAAAGATTTCTTCCGCAGCTACAAGGATTTCAGCGACAGTCAGATCGATACTATTGAAATCCTGCTATCCAAACTGTATGCCCGGTTCGGCATCACCGACAGCACCGATTACAGCAGGCTGAAGCCCGCTGATTATCCGATCATGGAGGACTTCTACAAGCTGTGCGAGGAAGAATTCTACAGCTACGATAAAAGCAGAAAATATCTCTATACCGAAGAAACGCTCCAAGAGGTATGCCTCGGCATCCACTCCATGTGTGTCGGTGCGGAAAGCAAATACTTCAACGGACACACCAACATCACGGACGATGCATTCCTCGTATTCGGCGTGAAGGGCTTAATGGATACCAATAAGCGACTCAAGGACGCTATGCTGTTTAACATTCTCTCCTTCATGAGCAATCAACTTCTCGGCAAGGGCAATACAGCGGCATCCATTGATGAACTGTATCTCTTTCTTACCAACATGACGGCAATCGAATATATCCGCAACGCTATGAAGCGTGTGCGTAAAAAGGATTCCTCGATTATTTTGGCGAGTCAGAATATCGAGGATTTTTTGATCCCGTCTATCCGTGAGTTTACAAAACCGCTGTTCTCTATTCCTACGCATCAGTTTCTGTTCAACGCAGGACAGTGTAGTCCTAAAGAATATATGGACGCACTTCAAGTCGAGCCTGCCGAATTTGAACTGATCAAATATCCCGAAAGAGGCACCTGCCTCTACCGCTGCGGCAACGAGCGATATCTGCTGCAGGTCATTGCTCCCGATTACAAATCCGCATTATTCGGAAAGGCAGGTGGAAGATAATGACACCGGCAGAAGAAAAAAGAGTCCGTGAGCTGACGGAAGAAATCGCCGAACTCAAAAAGCATCTGACTTTGAAAAGCGCGGCAATGACGAACAGGGACACTTCCGATGAGCTTGAAAAGATTGGCGAGCTGTTAAGCGAAAAGAATGCGCTGACCGGTCTTGGTGAGGACGCGGCCTATCTTTATCTTAATGACGGCGAATGGTTTCGGGAGGTCAAGGGCTTTGTGGGCGAGGACTCCGGTATGCATGACTGTATGGGAACAGCGCTGAAGATCGGCGACACGGTGTCCCTAAACGGATATCCCCGGCTCATTATGCAGGATATGCCTTCACAAAAAACGCTCTTGGAATGCGGCTGCAAAAAGATCAAGGATTGTTCGGAGATGGATATTCAGGATGCTTTTAGCTGTGCCTTTACCGTCTCACTCCACTCCTGTTTGGAAGATTATGAAAACAGTCTGACACACAGCATGGAGATGCGGCTATGAGCGCGACCGTTGCCGCCGTCCTTAAAAAGATTGCTGTCTCACTGCTTACAAATCCAAAGATACTGAAAACCGTACTCGGCATTGTGCTTGGGATTATCATCATTATCATTATGCCCATCGTGGCGATTGTCTCTATCTTCAATGGCGGCATCGAGATTGACACCGACCGTCTGCAGACGATGGTGGTAGAAAATCTCTCTGCCGAGGAACAGCAAAAGCTGCAGTTTGTTGAGGATACCATGTACGCCATAGAAGATGAGATGAAAGCCGCCGGTTTCACCGGTAAAGTAAAGGAAGCGCAGGTACTGTATGTGCTTGCGCTTTCCGATTATGCCGGACAACCTGATTTTGTTTCCAAGCTCGTGGGCTGCTTTGCCGAAGATCAGACAGACGAACAACTCATCGCAGCAGTCAACTCTGCGTTCGGCACACAGCTCACAGCCGAAGATTTCGGCAAAGTTATGGGAAATATCCGCGCTACGGCAATCGACATTTCGGACTTTACCGATCCCACAACAAAAAACAATTTGGATATCGTGAAATGGGCAATCCATGCGCAGGAAAACGGATGGGGCTATGTCTACGGCACATACGGTTCCGTGCTGGATGAAGCGCTGCTGACAAGCAAGATAGCTCAGTATCCCGATGAGGTCGGCGGCTATGAGGATTTCATTCGTCAGAATTGGCTGGGCGGCAGAACCGCAGACTGTGTTGGACTTATAAAAGGCTACGGCTGGTACAATACCGAAACCGCGCAGATTGAAATCGGCGCAAACGGTATGCCCGACATCGGTGCGGATACCATGTATGAAAACGCCGCAGAGAAAGGCACGATTGATACCATCCCCGAAATCCCCGGCTTGGCTGTTTGGCACGAAGGTCATATCGGCATCTATATCGGAAACGGCGAAGTGATCCAAGCCGCGAATACCAATGCCGGAGTCATACGCACACCCATCGGTCAAACCGGCTGGACACACTGGCTGAAAATTCCGTATATCAGCTATATCGAAGAAACGGAGGAAACGAATCCATGAGTAAAAGAACAATGACACCCACAGAAGCTCGGCAGGAGCAGGAAAACGAAACAAACGAAATCCTGCTGGCAGAAGATGCGGTACAGACCACAGCTTATCTTGTAAACGCGCCGGACTGCTGTTCGGGAGCCGAGCAGCTCGATCATGTTCTCGGAATGCTCGGCGCCGATGTGATGGATGAAGACGTCTATCACAGCGAAGATCAGCATCCAAGGCTGTCTTTGTGAAGGAGGATCAAATGAAAGGAAAAATGAAATCCCTTTATGGGATATATAAAAAGCATGGGCGTGAAGCGTTTCTCGATGCAGCTAAAAGCTACTCTGTCCATGTGAGCGATACCATCGAGGATACCCTTTCTGAGATGGAATCCCGATGGTATGACGGCAGTCAAACCATGACCGAGGCTGAAAAGATGATCGATGATTACAACAACGGGCTAACGCCGTTAAACGAACAGGAACACCCATCTGTCGATATGGCACAGCCCCAAATGAAAATGTGAGGTGAGCATCATGAAAAAAGCAGTAATCCCTGTGTCTTTTGACGCGGAAAAGCTATCCGCCGCCAAACTGTATATGGCACAGAAAGACCTGTCCTTTGAGGAAGAAATGGAAAAAGCCGCTGACGCATTGTACAGCAAACACGTGCCTGCAGGTGTGCGGGAGTTTATCGAACTGAATGCCGGGAACAAAACAGCTGCTGTCAAGCCGAAGAAACCGAAAGCTGTTCCTTCTTCTGCCGTGGGCGCTCCCGGCCGCACGGACGGTGATTCTGTTTGAGAAGCCAGAACTTCGGTATCGAAATTGAGATGACCGGACTGACAAGAGCAGCGGCGGCAAGGATTATCGCGGGACATTTCGATACGCAGGCGACCCATGTCGGCGGCGGATATGACGCCTATACCATCAGGGACAACCGTAACCGTCAATGGAAAGTGGTGAGTGATGCCTCCATCCGCTGCCGCAACGGTAACAACCGTTCGGCGAGCCGGGACTATTCGGTGGAATTTGTTTCTCCGATCTGTCAGTACGAAGATATTGAAACGGTGCAGGAACTTGTGCGCAAGCTCCGCGCAGGCGGTGCAAGAGTCAACGATAGCTGCGGCATCCATGTTCATGTGGATGCCTCCTCCCATACGCCGCAGACGCTCCGTAATATTGTAAACATTATGGCGTCAAAAGAGGATTTGCTGTACAAGACATTAAAAGTTCAGGTGAACCGAGAGCATTACTGTCAGAAAGCCGATACCCGATTTTTGGAGGAACTCAACCATAAGCGTCCCAAAACTATGCAGGAGGTGGAGCAGATGTGGTACAACGGCTACGGCGGACGGTATATCCACTACGATGACAGCCGCTATCACGCCCTCAATCTGCACAGTGTATTTTCCAAAGGCACGATTGAATTCCGTATGTTTAACTCCACCCTCCACGCCGGAGAAGTGAAATCATATATTCAATTGTGCCTTGCCATCAGCCATCAGGCGCTTGTGCAGCGAGGTGCATCCCGCATCAAGAGGCAGCCGGAAAATGAGAAATACACCTTCCGCACTTGGCTTTTACGGCTGGGGTTGATCGGTGATGAATTTAAAACCGCCCGCCAGCATCTGCTGAAAAATTTAGAGGGCAACATTGCATGGCGTGATCCCGCACAAGCTGAAGCACAGAAAGCCCGCCTTGCAGCAAAGCGGTTAGCCGAGCAGCAGGAAACTGAGGAACAACAGCCGATGGTCGAAGAAGAACCGACAGCACAAGCAGATGAGCAGGAGCAGGACGCTCCTGCTTTTTCAATGCAGATGTAAGGAGTGAAAAGTAAATATATGAGCAAACGATTGTATGTTGCCTACGGCAGCAATCTCAATATCCGTCAGATGAAATACCGCTGCCCCGACGCGAAGCTGTACGGCACAGGCGTCATCGAAGATTATGCGCTGCAGTTCAAAGGGCTGCCGCACGGCGCCTTTGCCACCATTGCGCCGAAGGAAGGCGCCTTCGTCCCTGTAGCGGTGTGGGAAATCTCGAAACAAAACGAACAGGCGCTCGACCGCTACGAGGGCTATCCCTCCCACTATTTCAAGCAGAATGTCTCCGTGCAGCTCGACGGAAAAGAAGTCGATGCAATGGTATATATCATGAATCTGAAAATGAATTTCGGTCTTCCGTCCCCGTATTATTACGGCACGGTCTATGAGGGCTACAACGACTGCGGGCTGGATACCGATGTTCTTGACAAAGCTGTTATGGAAAGCGCAGGACAGTTCTATGCTGCCCATCGGCAGCAGGAACTGCAGCAGACGCTGTTTGATATGGAAGATAAGGATGACTTTGTGTACGAGCCGGAGGACTATGATGAATACGAACCCGATGAGGACGAGCAGGCTATGGACGAAAGCGATCCCTTCTATTTCTCGGAGGGAATGCATTTATGAGCCGCAAAAAAGAATTGCATCGAAGCCTTGGGAACCGGTATTCCTATAAGCGCCTGCTCAGTGACCGTGAAATCCAGCGGATGAAAAATCATATCCCCGCAGACTTTTCTGAAACGATTGCCGCGGCACTCACCGCAGGATGCCTGCGGCTGAACGCTGTACTGTACCGTTCCTGCAAAGAACTGCTGCTCGGTTACGATGTGTTCGTCAAGGACGATCCGGACTCGCCGGAGTGGATTTACTATGACGGTCTCTCCGATCCGGTCAGCTTAAAAGAAGCAGATATGATCAGAATTCTCGACCGTCTCATAACAGAGCGTGGACTGTCCTATACCGAGAGCTGTTTCAAACGGTTGGACGGCAAAACGGTAGAGAAAGACAAGAACCGCCTGTGAGCCACCGTGACGCCCCGTGTGCCGGCTTTGACGGCGGGGCGGAGAAAGTACACGACCGACAGGGTGAAAGCGAAATTAGGGCGGTTTCGGCGGGGTCTGCGCAGAGAGAACTACAGCCCCAAATTGTCCCGTATTCGCCTGCGATTTGGTTGCAGGATAAAGGCGGGTGGCTGTAAACGCCTCTCCGCCGACTCACAGCAGCCCGCAATGCGGACTGCGACAGGGCTTTCGAGCTTTTTCGTTTTTTACAGTTTGGGTACACCTGAAAACCGCCCACTATGAAAACGGGTACACCGAACCAAAGACAAGCCCCGTAAACACGCCCTTTTGGCGGTGGCTGTCGGAAAGGAGTAAGCGCCGATGGGCAAAGAAAAGAAAATCCGAATTCCTTTGTGGATATACCCATCCACAGAGGAAAAAATCCAAAGAAATTACGAAGCCGACAACTGCAAAAGCCCCAGCGAATTTATTGAGAAAGCGATTTTGTTTTACTGCGGCTATCTCGCCAGCGAGGAATACAAACAATACTTGCCGAATGTTCTCGTCTCTACCATGCAGGGCAGCCTCAATTCCTTTGAGGATCGCATGGCAACGCTGCTTTTCAAAATTGCCGTGGAGCTTTGCATGATGCTCCATGTGACCGCAGCGGCCAATGAGATCGATACGGATACGCTCGCCCGTCTGCGCGGGATGTGCGTAGAGGAAGTGAAACGCATGCGCGGCGCTGTGCGTTTGGAGGACGCTGTGAAATTTCAAAACGGCGATGAATAAGCATGGCAAAAATCATTTTGAAAAGCCGGTACCTCCGAGCAGGCAGCCGTCAGCACTCGGAGCATCTCATTCAGTATATCGCCAAGCGCGAGGGTGTACAGAAAATCGATGACACATGGAAACACCAGCCTGCTACAAAAGAACAGCAAAAACTGATCGAAGAACTTGTCCGTGACTTTCCCGAAACAAAGGACAGTTTCGAGTACGCCGACTTTCTTGCCAAGCCGAGTAAAGGCACGGCATCGGAATTCATCAGCCGTGCGATTGAGGACAATGTCGATCTCATCGGTAAGAGAGAAAACTATGTGGAGTATATTGCAAAGCGTCCCCGCGCAGAACGCCGCGGTGCGCACGGTTTATTTACGGATACGGATGTGCCGATCAATCTCTCCAAGGTGGCGGAGGAAGTTGCGAATCATGACGGCAATGTGTATACGCACATTATTTCTCTGCGCCGTGAAGACGCCGCCCGGCTCGGTTATGACAACGCCTTCGCATGGCGGAACCTCCTGCGCTCGCAGGCGGAAACCATCGCAGAAAATATGAAGATACCGCTTACCGATCTGCGCTGGTACGCCGCCTACCATGACGAGAGCTATCATCCCCATGTGCATATGGTGGTCTACTCCGCAGGAAAAGAACCGTATCTCACAAAGCTGGGAATTCGAAATATCAAGGCAGCGTTTGCCCGTCAGATATTCCGCCACGATCTTTTGCAGGTATATGTAGAACAGACCAACCACCGAAACGAGCTGACGCAAAAGAGCCGTGACATTTTATCGGACATTATCTCCCGCATCAACTCCGGCAGCTATGATAATCCCATCGTCACCGATTTGCTTCTAAAACTTTCCGAGCAGATGAAGCATTACAAAGGCAAAAAGGTGTATGGGTATCTGCCACAGGCAGGACGGAATCTTGTAAACGCTGTCGTGGATGAGCTGGCAAAGGATAAAGATATTTCTGCACTTTATGATTTGTGGTACGAGCAGAGGGACGCTATTACCGGTACCTATCAGGATACGCCGGAACAGCGCATCCCTCTGTTGCAGAACAAAGAATTCAAGGCGATTAAAAACGCGGTCATACAGGAATCGCTGAACATCCTCTATGACCGCATCACCTTTGAAGAATCGGTATCCGAGCCGGAAGAATTCGCGCCCGATGAGCAGGAGCCGGAGGAAACAAGAGCAGAATCGTCTGTACCCAAAAAGTGGCGGAGCGATCCCGACCATCCGATTTATCAATACCGCAAGGCGAAGCAGTATCTCGACAAGGACAGCCCTCTATACGATCCGGCGGAAGCGGTGCGGTGGCTTCTGCTCTCCGCTGCACAGGGATACGAATATGCGCAGTACCGTCTCGGCAAGCTGTATCTTTTGGGTGATGAAATAGAGCAGGATTTCCTGCAAGCGGAAGGATGGCTCGAACAAGCCTCCGATCAGGGCAACAGCTATGCCAAATACTCCCTTGCAAAGATGCACCTTGCCGGACTTGCCGTACAGAGTGATGAAGTGAAAGCAATCCGGCTCCTTCGGGAATCGGCAAATGACGGAAATCAGTGGGCGCAGTATCTGCTCGGCAAGTTTTACTTCCGCGGCGAGCATACCGAAAAGAATTTGCAGGAAGCAGAGCGATTGCTTACTGCCTCCGCCATGCAAAAAAACAGTCAGGCACAATATCTCCTTGCAAAACTGTATCTCTGTGAAGACGGGATTCCAAAGGATGCAGAGAAAGCATTACACTGGCTTTGGGAATCTGTAAAACAAAAAAATCAATACGCACAGTATCAGCTCGGCAAAATGCTGCTGTTCGGAAAGGAAACAAATCGGGATGCAGAAACCGGAATTATCCTTTTGACGGCAGCGGCGGATCAGGGAAATGTGTATGCCGCAAGGCTGCTGCAAAGCTATTACAGCGGCAGGCTGAGAAATCCGTCTGCCGGCATGGCGGCCGTTCGTCTGCTCTCCCAGCTTGCCCGTATGTTTACGGATCGCCTCCGCAGGAACGAGGACGGTCAGCGGGCGGTCATTGAAAAGAAGCTCCGTCAGAAAATCGAGGAAAAGAAACAGGCGCACGGTATGAAAATGGGATGAGAAAAGCCTGCGGAAAAATCCGCAGGCTTTCAATATGCTCTTTCCATTTTGTTTTCGGCTGATTTAATATCGGATATTAAGTCAGCCGAACGCGACTGTACCGGCCGCTATACGGGAATAACCGCGTTACGGGATTTCAGATAGATGTCAATATCGTTGTTGATATATTGATAGCCCGTTGTATGCAGCACATCATAAAATTCGCGCAGATAGTCGAACACGCCGTAACGCCGGAAAAGCGCCTCAGTCTGTTTCCCTGTCAGCGATTTGTGGACTTTATAGTTTTCGATGCAAAATACGGCGAAAGCAGTTTCCTGACTCATACCGGCAGCCTCCTTACACATCGGGATAGCAAATGCTTCCCGTTTGTTCTTCCTGTTCAAAAAGCGAATAAAGCATCTCCGTGCTGTACTGCCAGACCTTGGTCTCCTCCTGCTCCAGCGCCGCATAGAGCTTGGAAGCGTACAGCATGGCAATGGCTTCGTCTTCGGTGACTTGTTTCTTTTTTGCAATCATACCGATAAGATCGGCGCTGATGTACGGCATGACAGCAAGGAATTGTTCCTTTCCCATCGTTATTCCTCCTGGATTTCTTTGGACTCGATAAATTTCACAAAGGCAAGAAGCTTCTCCGTATGGAATGTCCATTGATCCTGCAAGACCTCTGTTTTCAGCCGTTTCACCGTTTCCTCCGCATCCAGAACGCCTGTTTCAAAAAGGCGGATAGAACGGTAAACATTATCGTCTGCAACCGGTCCGATGTGCATATCCGCCGCTTTATCGGTCATTTCGCCTCTGCGGTTTTTGACGACAAACTGCAGCCATTCCATATCGGCGTTCTGATAGCGGTGAATGACGGCCCGGGCTTTGGCTGCATCAAAATCAAACTCGTAGACGGAGACATACCCGATCGGTTTGTTTTCTCTGCGCATCTTGATTCTTGCCCAGCGTTCCGCCTGCTGCAAGGAAGTTGTGGTATAAAACCCCGTACCGAAATCCAGAAAGCTTTCGCTGATGCGAATTTCCGGCTTTTCCACGGGAACGGTGCTTCCGTGATAAAGGATCATGCGAGTCCCTCCAACATTTTATGAATTGTTTTCTGCTCCTGTTTCAGGGCAGACAGCATTTCTGCGTAGTGTTTGCGAAGTGCGAGCTTGTCGCGGACAGCAGCAACGGTACCGGCGTCCTTGCCGATGTATTTATCATGCATCTTTCCGTTCTCCCGATATTTCAAATAATAATATTCTTTCCTGCGGCATACGAGTGATCCTTTGGGTAATTGTGCAAGTAAGGCTTCGTATTCACGGATCATCCGTTCATTTCGGAGAGCCTCGTTTTGTATCACAGAGCGTATCAGCAAGTCTTTCACCTCGTTTGTATTATACCACACAAACAGGAAAATATCAAGCGCATAGTGTGGCAATCTGTAAAATGCAGTTTGAATCAGAAAGGAATTTTTATGGCAATACGATATATTCACTTTACAGAAGAACAAAAACAGGCAGCCCGGCAAATCGATATTGCCGGGCTGTTACATTCCCAAGGCGAAACATTAAAACGCTCCGGCAGCGAGTATGAGTGGCGGGACGGATCGCAGAAGGTTACCATCCGAGGCAATCTGTGGTTTCACCAGTATGACAGACAAGGCGGAGACGCCATTGACTTTGTACGGAGGTATTATAACAAAAGCTATCCCGAAGCTGTGGAATACCTGCTGGGCGGGTGCAGCGGTACGCTCGCGGTATCTCCGCCGATAGAGAAAGAAGCAAAACCCTTTGAACTGCCGCCCAAAAACGACCGGATGTCACGGGTCTATGCATATCTGATCAGGCATCGGAAAATTGACAAGGATGTGCTGGATGCTTTTGTGCGCAAAGGGATGATCTATGAATCCGCCGATTATCACAACGTCGTCTTTGTCGGCTTTGATACGGACGGCGTTCCCCGTCATGCCCATAAGCGAGGAACAGGTTCGCAGAGCAGCTACAAAGGAAATATCGGCGGCAGCCTGCCGGAATACAGCTTTCATTGGCACGGACAGAGCGAAAGGCTGTACCTGTTTGAAGCGCCGATTGACCTGCTCTCATTTATCTCTATGAACAAAGACGGATGGCAGCGGCACAGCTATGCCGCCTGCTGCGGAGTCGCCGATCATGTACTGTGGCAGATGATGAAAGACAATCCGAACATTGAATATGTGTATTTGTGTCTTGATAACGATGAACCCGGTCAGCAAGCGGCAGAACGGATCATCGGCAAGCTGGTGGAAAAAGGAATACCGTCTGAAATCCTCACCCCAACTCTCAAAGACTGGAATGAGGATTTACTTTTTACAGAACAGGAGGAAGAACCATGCCAAACATTACAGCTTTGATTGTTGTAGCAACGGTTATGTTTTGCGTGCTGGGCGGCGTGACGCTGCTCGCTCACATCTATAACCTCAACAACATCAAATCCAAGACGGTAGGCGACGGCCAGCACGGCACGGCGCGGTTTTCTACCAAAGCGGAGATACGCCGGATTTACAAACAGGTTCCGTTTACACCGGAAGAATGGAGAAAGAAGGCCAAGAAGAACACACTTCCCGATCTGCCGCAGGGGATTATCGTTGGATGCCGAAATAAGGGCGGTGAAACGGTCGCTCTGGTGGATGATGCCGATGTTCACTGCATGATGGTGGGCACGGCGGGCTGCGGAAAGACTGCCTATTGGCTGTATCCGAATCTGGAATACGCCTGTGCCTCCGGAATGTCTTTCTTAACAACGGACACGAAGGGCGATCTGTACCGGCACTACGGCGGCATTGCCAAGGACTGCTACGGTTACAATGTGGCGGTGATTGATCTGCGCAACCCGACCAGGTCGGACGGAAACAACCTGCTGCACCTCGTAAACAAGTATATGGATATGGCGAAGGAACATCCGCAGGATGTCGCTCTCCGTGCCAAAGCAGAGAAATATGCAAAAATCATTGGAAAGACCTTGATCTACGCAGACGGCGACGCTTCCGCTTATGGTCAAAATGCCTTTTTTTATGACGCGGCTGAAGGTGTTTTGGTTTCTCTCATTTTGCTTATCGCAGAATTTGCGCCGAAAAATCAGCGGCACATTGTTTCGGTGTTCAAGCTGGTACAGGACTTGCAGGCACCGAGCAGCGTCAAAGGCAAGAATCAGTTTCAGCTCTTAATGGACAGACTTCCCGCCGAACATAAGGCAAGGTGGTTTTCCGGCGCAGCATTGAACACCGGCGATCAGGCGATGGCGTCTGTTATGTCAACCGTTATGTCACGCCTCAATGCATTCCTCGACAGCGAGATGGAGCAGGTGCTGTGCTTTGATACAGCTATCGACGCGGAAAAGTTTTGCAATGAAAAATCCGCCGTATTCATTGTCATGCCGGAGGAAAATCCCAACGCCTATTTTATGGTCAGCCTGCTCATCCAGCAGCTATACCGGGAAATTCTCGCTGTTGCAGACGAAAACGGCGGCAAGCTCCCAAACCGCGCCATGTTTTACTGCGACGAATTCGGCACCCTCCCTCCCATCCAATCAGCCGAGATGATGTACAGCGCCTCCCGATCAAGGCGGCTCTCAATCGTCAGCATTATTCAGAGTTATCAGCAGCTTGAAAAGAATTACGGAAAAGAAGGCGCTGCCATCATTCAGGACAACTGTCAGCTCACTATCGCAGGCGGCTTCGCGCCCTCCAGCGAAACGGCGGATATTATCTCAAAAGCGCTTGGCACACGCACGGTCATGACCGGATCGGTATCAAGAAGTAAAAATGATCCGTCCCAAAGCCTGCAGATGACCGAAAGAGCCTTGATGTCGGCAGATGAGCTGAAAAGCATGAAGAAAGGTTCATTTATCGTAATGAAAACCGGTGCGCATCCCTTTATATCAAAGCTCAAGCTGTTTTTCAAGTGGGGGATTTCTTTTCCTGAAAACTCCTATACAATCGCCGACAAAGGCGCTCGCCGTGTGCATTATATCAGCCGCGAAACGCTCATCAAAAATATTACCGCGAGATATCCGCAGGAAAAGAAACCGCGTGTTCCTGCCGCAAGTCCGCCGTCAGGCGGTCTGACGATGACCGAGCCTGCCGAGGCAACCTTTGCGCAGGAAGTCAATCACGCGGCACAGCAGGAAAAAATTGCGAAACCGATACGGACAGGTTAAGGAGGTGGTTCTGTGCCGTATTACACCAAGCTGTACCAAACCGATCTGCCGCACCGCGCCAAGCTGGTGTACCTCTATCTTCACGACAGAATGGACAAAGAACGAAAGGCGTGGCCGGGGATCAAAACCATCGCGCAGGATCTGTCGATTTCACGCAGCACAGTAAAGCGGGCGATCAGGGATTTAGAGAAAGCCGGTCTGATACGAAAAGAGCCGCACTACCGGGAAAACGGCAGTGCGACCTCAAATCGTTACTATCTGCTTTAAAATTGATATTTTACAACAAGGGAGAAGTCTGTCCAAACGGTGGACCGAGGGGCGGTTCATCATGAGCCGCCCCTAACTACCCACTATAAGAGAGATTACGACAGAAAGAATAAGAAACTCTGGGAGAGATGAGAAGCGAGACGTTACTTTGTTGTGTTCTAATAAATTCCTGATATGAAGAAAGCTCCTTTGCGGCAATATTGTGCTGCAAAAGGAACTTTTTTGCGTATCTGCTCATGTCAATCATATAATTTCTTGTCTGCTGTGTTTTTAAAATTAGAAATGACGAAATAAGGGCTGGAAGTGGATTAATAACAATCGCAAATACTATGGCAGCATTCAGGAATCGAAATATATAGATTCCTCGCGAACACTTGAAAAAAGTGCCGGTTTATGTTAAGATATAAAATGTATTTTTGTATCTATTTTTTAGAAGGCTGAAAAATACAAATTTACAAGGGGATATCCCCTTGTATTGGTTACTACGTAACCAATACAACAACCTTATCGGTATAACGAGATTTTGAGCGAGGCGGCAGCGCCGTCCGTTTTCCCTTTTCTCTCGCTTCCGATACCGATTCAGAGCAAATTTACTGGAGGAAACCATGTTACCGATCGCCCCGGAAAATATCGTATATGAATTGATCTGCTTTGCAGCTTTCGTCAGCGTCTGTATCGGATTGCTGAAGCTTCGGTATTCCAAAAAGATCAGCGCCCTGATCCTTGCCGGCAGCATCGCCGTGGCCGCCGTTATACAAATGTCGATTCTTCTGACGGCAGCAAATCCGGTACAGCAGATGCTTACTTTGTTCCCTGTCACAGCGTATCTGCCGGTCATCATCGCCGTACATATCTTAGCGAAGGGCGGCTTTGCCGCCGCAGTAGCCGCATGGTCCTTTGGGCTGGCTGTACCGTATATCCTGAATCTGTTCCGTACACTCATGCGGCAGATCTGGAAAACGGACAGCGGAATGCCTGTTACCGATATGTGGCCGGTGGTTCTGGCTGCACTGGTATTAGCCGGGCTTTTGGTGTTTGCGGCTCTGCGGTTCTGCCGGAAACCGTTTCAGACGTTCCGGTTCAAAAACAAATATGTATGGCTGCTCGCCCCTGTCATTTTAATTTTTCTGCTGATCTCCTATTTTGAAAGCATGACCTTTGAACCGGTCATTACCGTCATCATCTTTCTGGTTGTCCTGACCATGTTTGTCTTCCTTGTGAAATTTTTAAATATCGCGATGTCCGAACAAATCGCCAGAAGCTCGGAACAGGCGATCGCCAGACAGCTCGATATGCAGCGTCAGGAGCTTCTGCGCATCAGCCAGAAGATGGAGCAGGGACGGATTTACCGCCATGATATGCGCCATCATTTATCCGTGCTGAATGAGTTGGCCGAAGATGCACAGTCTGAGGAACTGCGGAAGTATATCAGCAGTCTGGACCTGCGGATCTCAGACATTGAGAAGGAGAGCTATTGCGAAAATACGGTGGTCAATGCGGTCCTGTCCTCCTATATCGGAAAGGCAAGGCAGAAAAATATCCGCATAGAAGCAAAGGTCAATATCCCAAAAGAGCTGCCGCTGGACGCCTTTGACATCTGCACAATCCTGGCCAACGCGCTGGACAATGCCGTGGTTGCCTGCGGCGGGCAGAAAGAGCGCTGGATCAATATGGCGCTCTCTCTGCACGATAACGGGAATTTTTCCGTAGATATCAAAAATCCGAGCGAGACGCCCGTTGTGTTCGGGAAGGACGGTCTGCCGCTCTCCCGCGGCGGAGAGAGGCATGGCATCGGGCTCAAAAGCATCGATGCGATCGTCAGAAAATACGGAGGCATCATGCGCTGCACCTGTGAGGACGGTATTTTCCGGCTGAGCGCCGTTCTGTTCGCACCGGAGAATATCCAGCCCGCCGCCAAATCCTTTGGCGTGAAAAAGGCCGTTACCAATACCGTGACGACGGTACTGCTTGCCGTATGCTTTCTGAACTTCCTGCCGGACACCATGCACGCTGTCGCATCGGTTCCGGTCCTTGGCGATATGGTACGGCTGCTGGATATCGGCACCTACCGCAAATACTTTTCCTGGGGCTCCAGTACGCTCCAGATGGAGCTTCCCGAAGTCGAATTCCCTGTGGAAAGCGTAACGGTGGCAGAGGAGCAGCCGGAACAGGCTCAGGCAGCCTCCGGCACAGACGGCCAAGAACCGTCGGAGGAAGCCTCGCCGGAAAGCACGGCTCCCTCTGCTCCTTCGGCAAGCACGTCGTCGGGCGGCGGGGAAAGCGGCATCACGATACCGTCGGTCCCAGCCATTACACTGCCCGAAGCTCCCAGTTCCTCCGCGCCGTCAGAGCCGGAACCCGAACCGGACAGTCAGGACGATCCTGCCTCTTCCGCTCCGGAGGAACCAAAACCTGCTGATCCGCAGGAGTCGCCTTCCAACGAAATACTTCCTCCGGATCTGTCGCCCGGGATCGAAGATATGAACGACCAGATGGAGGCTTATATCGCAGAGATCGAGGAGGAATTTTATTATTATTTTTCCATAAAATATAACGGCTATGTGGCGTCGGATACCGGCTACAGCATTCTGCGCAACGATGAACAGATGCTCTCCATCCGGTTTTATACCACCGTAAATCTGGGCGGCTCGGCCGAATACAGCCGCTGCTTCACGCTGGACAAGACCTCCGGCAAGGTTCTGAAGCTCGCTGATCTCTTTATGGAGCAAAGCGATTATATCGGCGCCATCAGCGCGGACATCCTGCGGCAGATGGAGGAACAGGCCGCGGCGGGCGAAGGGGATTATTTTCTTTCCGGCGGGATATGGCCGGAGGAAGATTGCTTCAAGGCCATCGACGCCGACCAGAATTTCTATATCGACAAAGACGGCAAGCTGGTCATCCTTTTCGAGGAATATGAAGTGGCGCCCGGCAGCATGGGCGTGCCCCAGTTCACGGTAGAGCCGGAGGTCCTGCAATCGATCCTGCGCCAGCCATCCTTGCTGTCTTTGGCCGGAAAGGAGTCGGAATGATGCTGCGGCTCGGCGTTTGTGACGACAGAAAAGAGGATATCGCCTCCATAGAGGCTCTCGTTGGCCGCTTTTTTGCGCGTTATCCGGAGCATCCCGTGCAGGTGTCCTGCTTTGACAGTCCCTATGATCTGCTGGAGGCGCTGGAGAAAGGCGGCGGATACGACCTGTATCTGCTGGATATCATCATGCCGCATATGTCGGGTATTGAGCTGGCAAAAAAGATCCGCCAGCGGGGCGAGCGGGCAAAGCTGCTCTTTCTCACCACCTCGCGGGAGTACGGGATCGAAGCCATCGGCGTCAAGGCGTCCGGATATCTGCTCAAGCCCATAAAGGAGCAGGCGTTTTTTGACGTGCTCTTTTCCTGTATGGAAGAACTGGCGCCGGAAAACCATCCGAGCGTAATGATCAAAACAAAGCTGGGGCTGACCCGCGTGCAGCTTTCCGAGCTGGTGATGATCGAAAGCTTTGACCATGTCAGGGAGCTGACGCTGCTGGGCGGCGGTACGCTGGAAACAACCGCCACGCTGTCCGAGCTGGGCGAACTGCTGAAGGAAAGCGCCGCCTTTCTGTTCCCGCACAGGGCGTATATCGTCAATATGGAGTATATCCGAAGCATTGGGAACAACCGCATCCTGATGACCAACGGCAAACAGGTTCCGGTCTCCAAAAAGGCGTATGCCGAGGTCAAATCGGCGTATCTGGAGTATATGACGCGCTTGTAGGCTCCTTTTCAAAAACAGAATATGCTGCATTTCACGAAGAAAAAAGGTCGTTTCACGAAAGAAACGGCCTTTTTTCTTCGTTTTCTATTATCATAAAACCGTATACAGGCTGTGAAAAGAGGTGAACTGGTGCATGAAAATCGGACACGGTAAAAGGTCTGCGGCCGCCCTGCGGTTTCAGGACGCCGCATCCTTCAATCAGCTTTTGGATACCAACCGGACGCTTCAGGCCGGTCTCCAGGAACTGGCAGAGCAGATACCGGATATCACGGAGGCAGACTATATCGCCCGTGTTCTTCGGCTGTTCCGCAGCGCCGGGCTGGAACTGTCGGAACAGGAGTTCCGCACGCTGCTTGCGATGCGAAAGCAGACCGATCAGATGCTGCTGCACAGGGAGGGGATATGAAGGAAAACGATTATTTGCAGACGGCGGACGAGCATACCCGTGCATCCGACAGGCTTTTTTTGGAATTTGCCATCAAAAAATGCTCGCTCACCTTATCCAGGGAAGAGATTCTCTCCGAAACCGAACGGCTGCTCAATAAGATATCCGATGAAAAGGTAGAGGATATCCTGACAGAATATCAGGAACGCCGGGCCGGCACGGCAGCCGCAGCCGAATCCCCCTCATCGGAGGAAAGCGCGCTGTCCGGCAGGAGCCGGGACGCGCCCAAGGCGGAAGTGGCAGCGGCGGAAGTAAAAGCGCCCGAAGCCGGTAAGGCGGTATCGGAAAAGCAGAAAAAAAAGAAAGCGTTTTTTTGGGGTGACCTGCTCTTTTACGGCGTCCTGATCGCACTGATTGCGGGCGTTGTCCTGCTCGCCGGCAGTGGAAAACAGGGACCGCGTTCCTTTGCGGGCTTTACGATGCAGACGGTGCTGACAAGCTCCATGGAAAGCGAGTTCCCGAAGGGCTCTCTGGTCATCTCCCGCTACACCGACCCGAACACGCTTCAAATCGGTGACGATATCACCTTTATGGCGAGTGAGACCACCACCATTTCCCATCGGATCATCGGCATCGTGGAAAACTACGCCGATACGGGACAGCGGGCGTTTCAGACGCAGGGCGTCATGAACGCGGCGCCGGACAGCGAGCTTGTCCCCGCCGTCAATGTGGTGGGCAAGGTCGTATTCCACAGCTACGTACTGGGCAGGGCGGTGGACTTTGTAAAAAGCTACTGGCCGCTGCTGCTCTTCTTTCTGGTCATCCTGGCCGTGCTGATCCGCGTGTTGCGGTACATCTACGGCAAATCGGACGGCAGCTCCGACGGCACGGACTCTTCAAAGCAGAAAAAGCAAAAACAAAAAAGGCGGGGAAAACATCCGCTTTTCCAAACAGCATTATTCAAACGTAAGGAGGACAAGCATGACAGCAAAACGTAAAAAGACGCTGACCGCCGTGGGCGCGGTGGCTCTGGCAGCTGTGATCGCGCTTGGCGGCACCTTTGCCTGGCAGTCCATCAGCCAGCAGGCGCTCAACGAAGCGGCGGCCACACTCAACCCCGGCGGGCGTCTGCACGACGACTTCGACGGCCGCAACAAGGACGTCTATGTTGAAAACTTCACCGGCGTGACGGACGGCACGCCCATCTTCGCCCGGGTACGGCTGGACGAATATATGGAGTTGGGCGCAGAAGCCGGCAAAAATCAGGATGCGCCCGACCGCAGCGTCGACCCGGTCGTCGCCGGCACATCCATCAGCGACAAGGACACCTGGATCACCCGCACCCCCGACGATGCGGACAGCCCCTTTGCCCGGTACTGGGATTGGAGCATGGGCGGCCAGACCACCTATATGCCCACCTTCAACAAGAACAAGGACTCGCTGAAGGCGGACATCAACGGTACATACGAGGGCGACGGAACCGGCACGCCCTACAACGACTATGTGGATTATTCCGAGTCACAGTACGCAAGTCCGGGCATCACCGCGGAAGCTACCTACGACAATGACAACAACGATATCGAGGACGACGGCATCCGCACCGAGGAGGAGACCCACACCGCCCAGCAGACCATCAACGGCACGGTCATCACCATGACCGAATGGCTGGGG
>ULSF01082591.1_pt1 | contig 59490 bp, 62 predicted proteins | sample 1956121 | NCBI WGS metagenome assembly ULSF01 (sample SAMEA4835701, study PRJEB28245) | human gut metagenome | biome: gut microbiome; material: fecal sample | place: Denmark | collected 2008
TCATCCTCCCCGAATATCCCTCATACTTCCTCACAACCATATCACCTTCCATCTCATTTAATTTGTTATATTTGCGATATAATTAAAACATAATATATTATGAATAAAGAAGTTAAATACATTAGGGGGGGGGTGTATTTTAACCCTCAGATAGGGAGGGGGTATGTTTAGGCGCAGGACTTCTTCTTCCGGTAAGATCCACTACCGTGTTAATATAGACAAGAATATGTGTCTTAGCTTTGTAGATATATATATTGATGGGAAGCCATATCAATCTGGTTTTAACGGATCTTATCTTGATATATATCGCGATAAGAAGATAAAAACTATAAGCATAAGTGGCCAGATATCATATCTAAATCCGAAAAATGAGTACAATATTATTTTGGGCATAAGTGGAGGTATTATAGAGGGAACCCTTACGTATCAATATAATTCGGGTATGCATTGCGAGTTGGCTAATAAGGTGATATACGGGAATAGGATAACTAATTTTGTTCCTGTAACGGTGATAGAAGATCCTGGGGAGATCATTAATTTCACTTACAGACCTGAATTAAAGGCTCAGGTTTTAGATGAAAGTTATGTAACTTGGGATGGTGATTATGTATTAAACGATAATTGTATAGCAACTGATCTTTGTTCGGGATGTGAATCTTATGCCTATGGGAAAGATTCTCATGGTAACTATCGAGTAACGGTAAGGATAGTGTAATCCCAAGGGAAGGAGGGAGACCTCGTCCTTCCGGGCCTCCCCCGTCCTACCACCGCCTCCCGTTCTTTTTGGCTTCTCCATGTATTGTCTTTGACCGGATATCAAAAATTCATATCTTTGGAACAAAACTACAATCATGTTTAGAGACACACTACATAAAATCAAGATCTTCTTCTGCGATGACGATATCGAGATGTATGATGAGATACTTAATGAGCTAGGTGATTTGGCCACTGTCGTGTCTAGAAACTACGTATATGGTAGGATAAAGGACACGTCATATCAGCAGGATAATAAACCATACTAAAGTCGAGGAGATATGATAAAGGACGTAATGTAGCGGGATATGATAAATGAGATACAGTCGTTGTTCGTGATGATATCCACGGCCGGGTTGATGTTTGTCATGCCGATGTTGGATATAGAGTGCGATGATATTATTATCATAATAGGATTCGGGATAATACTATCTTTTATATTAACCATAATACCGATATTGCTTTCTTATGACATAAGGGATGAGATCATTGAGTTGATTGAGGATATGGATACCCAGATAGTGGTAGACACTTCGGCATATAAAACAAACCTACCCTAGGTAATTACTAGGGCAGGTGATGTGTTATTTTCTTTTAACGTACTTATCTATCAGGTCTATTGATAGTTTAGCCCCCAGCTCCTCCTCCAACAGGTTAAGGTAGTTCCGGTGCAGGCATCCGCCCCGCTCCACCTCCCTAAAGCCGGCCCCGTCCCGGATCCTGACCAGTCCTTTCCTTGAATCCATGTCGATCAGATCCCGAAGCTCGTTCATGTTCTTGAACCGGTTCTCTATTACCTTAAATACATCGATCTTAGGTTTCTTATTCTTATCTTTGGACTTTATCTTAACTCTTCCACTCATATCAATTATCTAGTAGCTTTACATGTAATATGATTCATGTTATTATTGCCGCGATAAGCGCACATAGACGTGAAAGGTGAATACACCCTTCCGCATACTGGACATCTCCATCCATACATAACAGGATTTGTTTGTTTGTCAATTTCTTTCACCCCATCATTAGTAGTGGTTGATGCATTTTTGTTTTCCATATCATTCATTACCGCGGTGGTTTCCTAACCGATATTCGCCGGTCATGGAGCCATCCTTATTTATCTTATCTGTACTACCAAACCCATTATCCCCTCTATCAGATTTTCCAAGATCCTCTAATGACTCTACTTCTTCCCATATGATACGTTCCCGTCTACGAATAAGAAGTTGTGCTACCTTACCACCTACATTACAATAATAAGGACTATTCCTATTCATTTTTCTGTGAACTATCATAATTTCCCCACTATATCCTTCATCAATGGTAGCAGGGGCGTTTTGCATAATTAGCTCGCTATTAGTAAAACCACTACGTGGACGGATTTCCATCTCATAATCCTCTGGCAATTCTACATGTACGCCAGTATGATATATGATCCTATCTCCGTCAAGTTCTATATCCTTAACGAACAAATCCATGCAAGCATCTTCTTTATGAGCGTATTCAGGCAGCTTAGCTCCTTCTTCCAGCCATATCTTGACCTTACACGTATCTATACCATCAAGTAACTCAACTGCCTCTTTATAGCTCATAGGTTGTTCTGAGGCTAATGAAATGGCTCTTGCCAATAAATCTTTAATTTTGCTCATTTTATCTTGTTTTTAAATTCTTTCCCTTTCGGGCATTGTAATTTACATTCCTCACCACAAGCGGAACAGTTGGGTCTCATTCCGGGCACCCCTCTTCCCCCGTACGGCCAGTAGGCGTAATCGCAGACGCTCCAGAACGCCTCCATCGCCTTGATCTTGGCATCGACGGTTATCTTCTCCTTCACCTTTTTCATGCTCTTCCTGAACTCATCTTTCATATCCTTCCCTTCTATCTGTCTGGCTTTACGTCTCTCGTTCCACCAATTGTAGTAGAATTTGTCTGCCATCTTATAAGCTTCGGGGTCAAATTTATCACGATGCAGGATAGGTGCGTCCTTGATCTTTCTCAAATTCCTGCCACAAACATAAGCAAGCCCGGCGTAAGGAGGTATGTCCTTAGGATCAACCAACCCATCCGGCACGCAGTAGTAGAAGTAATTGGGGCGGCCGTACCTAGTCCAGCCTCCGGCCTCGTATAGGGCTTGCTTCCGGGCCTCGAACCAGCCTTGCATTACTTGGTGCTTTTCCTGTTTCTCGAAATCCTTGTTGTAGTCAGCCAACGAGATCTTCACCTCAACCTCATAAGCGTACATAGATCTGGTTATAGCCAGATAATCAGACTCCCAGTTATAGACATATAAGTTGTTTATAATCCATCTAGGAGATACCAAGAACTGTCTGTTAAGGATATCCAATATCCCTCTTTCAGTGTACTCAGTACCTTTATTTGATTGCCGTGTTCCCATCTCCTGTCAAAGTATTGTTTCTGAATCCTACCGCCCGTATAGCGTTGCTTATCAACATCCTTAACTTATCCATGTCATTATCATGGAACGAGAAGGTAGTTATGGTATATGATTCACTAACCTTATCTTTAAATTTTATCATCAACATAGCGACATACTCTCCCATCATCTTCCCGTTAATGATATCGAGATCTATTATCCCGTGGTCTATTAGATCAACCATATCCCATCCTGATGGTAAATGTTTTTTTATCTGACTGAGATCCATAACAAATATCATAAAAAGGAGGGTCGCGCTACCCTCCTGAAACATATCACACGAAAAATAGAACTGAAAGCCACTCCAAGCGCGTGAAGTTTATATTAATTCCCGTAGGCTGTCTACCGGTTATCGTTAACTACCGACCTGCGGGAACATGTTTAAGAAAACACCATGTGGGGAGTGGGGGAATCGAACCCTTATCCACGCTACGATTAGGAATCGTAAATTCTATCCGTTAAATTAACTCCCCTTTATTCAAAGATCTATAATATGAAGCATGTTTTGTGATACCAAATATATCACATAAGGTACTTATATACTTTTCTACACCAAAAGCATATTTTCACGCTTCATCGGGACATTAGTGAAACTATCTTCACGAGATGGTTTCTTAAGAGGTCTCTCCACGTGCTTCAATTCCCGGCGTACCTCCGGTATCGTTTGTTAATCGCGATTATATAAAACTGGTGTAAAGTTATATAATCACCAAACAATATTTTAGTGAATCCGGCTGGAATCGAACCAGCATCTCCAACATTATGGTAATCATCCAATGATCCTCGGATCCATATGTCCCGATCCTCCCGGACAAGGACATCAAACAAAATCTAAACTCTAAATCTAATGACAAATTATATTAATCCAACTGTGGACCCGGCCGGACTTGAACCGACAACCTACTGGTTATGAGCCAATTGCTCTTACCGATTGAGCTACGGGTCCTAAATATACCACATCGTCTTTCACAAGAGGATGTGGAACGGAATTTCTCGAAAATTATATAGTAATATCATGAAACTATTGTCCAACATTCTAGCATATAGCACCAATCATCGAACGGGAACGTCTCTACACCAGACCTACCCCATCCCGTCCCCCAACTGTTCTGTAGGACGAAGCCGGCCTTGTCCCAGCCTGTGAGGATAACGGCATGACCTCCCAAGTTCTGTCCTTGGCCTTGCCAGAATCGATTACCATAATTATAGCAATACAGACCTATAACCAGAGGACCATTCAGCATCAACGCCACCTTAGCTGATACCGGATCTATGATCCTAGCGTAACTGTTTATTTTCTCCCCATCTACGCCTACGTTCTTGATAGACTTGATAGCGTCACGAAGAACCATCCCGTCTTGATCCTTATCCTCTCTCAGATCATATATATCGTAAGGAGATATTTTAGCTGGTCTTTTGATATCCTTTATAGCTTTTCTCCAGTTAAGGATCTCAGCCAGGCTTACGGCTGCGCAAATAGGAGAAGATCCTTGATCCACTACGCTATCAACGTTATTGACCTTATACTCATCAGGTACAGCCTCGTGCTGCATGTTCATGATAGCGTCCCTATCATCCGCTGGTGATGGTATGTAACCTAGTCCGTATTTCATCACTTATCTTTTTTTATGATAATCAATTATCTTGATATTAAACGTATCGGATCTTTGTCTAACCTGTATTGACCCTCTAGCTTTTCCCTTGGCGTCATACAGGGCGGTGAAACCAAAGTTATCGACCCTGCCGTCATCCAGCGTAAACCTCCACTCCTTCCATTGACCCATCACGGTCCCGGAAGACACTATGGAATCCACTACATAAGATATGTCAGTAGTATCGTACTCCGTATAGTAGGTTCTTGACGTACTGCATCCGACAACCGCTAAGGTAAATAACGTTAACAAGAAAAACAAGATCTTATTCACTTTTTTTAGATTTTTTACGTTTCTTAGATTTCTTCTTATCCTCCGCCTTATTCTCGACATTTACGTCAATACCGGCATCAGCGACCTCAGGAGCGTTATTTTCAGGTATATCAATATGACCTGAGTTAGGATCCATCTTATCCTCATCAACAACAACCTCATCAGGAACATCGATGTCTAAAATCTCTGCCTCCAGATACTTGATACGATCTGACATAATTTTATTCTGGTCCTCAAGTTCCTTATATCTTCTTCTAGCCTCATCGAGTAATTTAGATGATAGTTTATGTTTCTTCTCGATATCCATATAAGCCCGTTTAAGAGTTTCTTTCTCTTTTACCGACTCATTATATAGCTCTCTTGATTTACTAAGCTCATTCCCCATCTTAACTATATGAGAATCCTTGGAATCTATATCCATATCAAGAGAATCGACAAGCGTATCAAGATACTTTATTTTCTCTTCTAATTCCGTTATCTTCTTGCGAGCATCCTCATAATCTCTTTTTAATCTACTTGAATAGCTAATAGCTTCATCAAGATCCTGTTTTAGAGTATTTATATAACTACTCTTTACTATCTTCAATCCGAACATCCTCAACACTTTTATAAGTTCTACGAATATCGGCCTTTATCTTGCCGACTATAATTAACTCAGCTATATGCTTATCTTTCTCGACTATAGCTATATCCTTACGGACATTAGAGACTCTGATCGTAATATTCTCGTTATTAGAGAAAACGAACGGTGATCCTACCAAAGTGAGGCCTGTATCGTTGGTGAACGATGGGAGCATCATAACCATCCCGACAGTATCATCCGGGAATGAGGCCGATATGCCTGTGTCTATATCAAGAACATCACCTTGACCCAACGGGAAGGCATTACCTTGCTTGATAGGAATATCCTTTCCCAATGAGTTCCATGCCTTAGAGAATTTTAAAGATTTGAGAAAAATTTTACCATCTTTCTCAACTATCCCTACCATTGGATCGCAATTCATGTGAACCTCATCAAGCTTATCATCCGGTTTTTCCTCAAATTCGTCAAGATCTCTGGCTGATGTAAATGACTTACTCTCCAGAAGTTTTTTGATATCTTCAATCGTAGCCATATTATAATTTGATTATTAAATACACGATCTTCAATCCTAACTTCAAATCAGATGTCTTTTCGAACATCTCCCTAAGAGGTAAGATAGTAGCGTCAAGATCTGACGCTACCCATTCTCCATCCTTATAATACATATTCTTTTCCTCGGAATACGCTACACAAGGTCGATGCCCTAAGTTCTTCATAACCGTATCTACCTTATTTTGGGTAGGCATCGAGACACGGTTCACTTTAGTAGATATATTAAAATTACTTTCCATTAAATTATTCATTTTCAATTAGTTAATCAAAAAGGTAGGTCACTATCGTCTCCAAAAGGAGGATATTGAGGAGGTTGTTGCTGACCTCCAAAAGAAGGCGCTTGGGCTGTCTGAGGCGTAGCCTGCTGGTATGATGGAGGAGGCGTCTGCGGCTGGGATTGCGGCTGATATGACAGTGGGGGCGTTTGCGTTGTAGCCTCACCAGCGTTGTTTTGGCTTGCCGACTGAACGGGTTTCACACCATCTGTCTTAATACTTTGAATATACTTATTAAGCACTTGATAGGCAAAAGCATCTTGAGCCGTATAATCAAACTTCTTATTCCCCATTATATCAGTACTCTCAACTCTGTCAGGCCATCCATTCTGACCATTCTTATAATATTGCTGTATAAGTTCATCCCTTCCATCAGGAGTTTCCCTAGCATATGAGATAAAAAAAATACTCGGGGCATATTGATCTCCTTTCCTAGCGTGAGCTGGATTGATTACCACCTTACGCTTTAAATCAATATTAGGCAAGTATCTCACCAATGACTTAACATAATTATTAATACCTCCTTTTTGAGTCATCAAAGGAACGTTTATAAAGTAATTACCATCCTCATCACTTATCTTTATGGATAAGTATTTGGCATTTATTCCATTGAACTCCACTTCTCGCACATTGATATCAGACAAATAACCTTCGATACCGTTCCAGAATACCCTCCAATAAGAAACGGCTCCGGTCTTCTCGTTTATATGCTCCTCGAAACCTTCCTTTGGTTCTCTTGATGACTGATATAATAATCCGCTACCACTTACTTTAAAGTAATGGTTATTACCACCTGATGAATTTTCTCTAACTCCCATTTTATATATTTTTAAACATTAAACAATAACTGATGATGACAAGAAATACTCGTTCTTATTATCCTCCCCATAAATCTTATTGAAATGAGATTTATGGTCATGTTCGATAACCACCCTATTACACGATATGCTTTTTATGATACCCAGATATCTTCCACATAACACGTTGCATACAATATCTTCACCATAATGAGACAAAGGGGTAAGTCTTTCCTTACATGATTTACCTGAAGACGGGTTCTCTGACATAATACCACATCCTTTATCGGTAAATATCAACTTACAATGATCAAACTCATTTACTTTAAGATTATTTTGGAGGGCTTGGACGAGTAGATCCTTATCAAAGACATAGGTACTTGTTTTGACAAAATGCTCGTCCACGAACCTCCAATTTGGATAATTACCCTCAAAATGGGTCTCATACATATCCATATCAGGCGTAGAGAAATAAGTCTTAGTATCATCCACTTTTATAGACAACATATCCGATGACTTATTGATATGCTTATCAAGCAATATCGCGGATTCGTTCGATACCGGGATAAACATCTTCTCTACCTTATCCTGATTAGGGACAAAATACCTGTAAATAGTATTTCTATCCGTACTTACTATATTAATATTAATATCATCAATATCAATAACCACATTCTCGATGCATGGATAAAAGTCATCTACCTCCGTATAATCGCTGGCTTTGTTAAGAACCGAAACATAATCGCTCATCTTAACCTTAATTCCTCCATCAAGTATCTTATGTACCTGCGGGAATGTATTGATATCAAAAGCCGGACAACTATACTCACCAGAAGCGTAGTGGATCGTGATCTGATCTTTTCTATCCGAAAGCAGTATCGTAATCTCACAATTCTTCTGTTTTTTCATGAACTTAATAAAAGAGCTTGCCTCTACCAAGAAAGAGAAGTTAGAGTCAGCCTCGACCTCCAATCGTTCTATAACACATACCTTGGCATTTACGGAAGTGATATAAGCCAGATTATTGACAACATCTATCTTAAGATCCTTATAAAGGGAGTTGGAACCGGCGTTCTTAACCACCGTCTCCAGTTTACCCAACTTCTCATTTAATGATTTCGACAAGCACTTCAATACCATATAACATATTTTATTTGTTTATCATCCATAATTCATGTACAAGCTTTATAAAAATCATACTCCGAAACCGGAAATGATTCCGGAGTATGAATCCCGATTATGGGATAAATCAGGATAAAAATCCTGTTAGTACCCATCGCCAATGTTACCAAAGGTTTCATACAAGCAGCACTGTTTTGCCGAATACGCTACTCCTGTTTAACCACTTGCCTTAGAGCCTTGGGCTTGGATAAACACCCTAGGGTAACTATACATTCTAAGGTAACGTAGTGCTCTAAGCACTTAGGCTAATAACCTGACCGTTTCCGGTATATGTAAAATATTTTTCAACATCTTACATATTATCCGAGGTTATAATAAACAACTTTTACATGACATTGCAAATGTAATCATAATTATATTAATACAAATATAATAAATACTTAATAGTATTAAAATAATTTAAACTTACGTCTAATATACTCGGCTATAAGCGTAGCGTCACACATTCCGTCTTGTATCTTAGTAGGTTGTATTCCTTTTCCTGACCATGGTTTCACGAAAGAGACCAAAGGGAAAAGGCGCATGGCGCATCGGATGGAGGTAGCTTTCGTGTCTAACTTAGCCGCCGAATACACCCGATCGGCAGTCGTATGGATCTCCTTCTGCCATGTCTTTGGCTGTACTTCCTCGAACATGAACCTGACATCTGGATGCGATTCGTATCGTTCCATCATCTCCACCATCATAGCGAAGAGCGCGTTCGGTTCCCGGCGCCGTCCGCCGAAGGTGAAGTTACTGGCGGCTGAGCTGTTGTGGATGCTGTGGACGTCCTCTACGGCGATCGCCAGCATTCCTCCGCCTTCTTCTTGGATTTTATCCGCTGCGTCAAGGAAGAAACTTGATATGGCCCTAAGATCTATATCCCCCTTAGCAGATATCCTTGGAGTCATGATTACCTTAATCTCCCCATTCTCCGGGATCATCGCCAATCCTCCGGTATCTATACCCGGATCTATCCCTATCGCTACATTCATATTCTTAAGGTATATAATGAGTGAAAATCCTCCGGTCTAAACACCTGTATAGAGTTATCTGGATACAGACCTATGTAATAACCATAAAAAGCCCGTAAAATGCCATTTTCTAGACTTATATCCAATGCCTTTACCTTGTTCCCATCAACCATAATATCGACTTCATTGGTTTTATGGGCTATCTTGTCGAACCATTCAGGTACAGGATCAATACCGTACCTGAATGCGTTTACCGTTGATTTTATTGATATATACGTACTCATGATCAAATAAGATTACAATCATCACGCTTAACAACCTTAAAATCTCCATTTCTAAGTAATATAGCTACATCAGATCTCGTATATGTGAGAGGCGTATATGATACCAAATGGTAAGAAGCCTGACCAACGGCGGGCCTAACAGGTCTCAATACGGCTATGGCTATATCACCGCCAAGTTCCGTACCACCGGTAACACCTTGTAGGCACATGTATATGAATCCCTCATACTCATATCTCTTTCCAATAAACTCGCTCATAGGAATACCTACGAACAGATAGTTCTTTACATCCCCCTTCTTAACCTCGACAGCGTTCTCTACGCTGGATGGTATTACGTCTACAAATTTTACTCCTATTGCCATGATTACAAATTCAATTTAGTTCTTAACTCTTGACACAATTCTTGATTATCTCTCATGATACTTAACGTATTCTCAACGCCATTACCGACCCGAACATCCCCGTACCAGTACCATGATCCTTTACGGGTAAAGATACCGGTTTCCTCACATAACTTCAAAAGTTCAAGCTCCTTGTCAAATCCTACGCCATAATACAATGCTGTCTCTGCTATCTGGAAAGGTATAGCTGTCTTGTTCTTCAATACCTTTATCCGAACCTCATGACCGATAGAAGAGCCATCTTCTCCTACAATGACCTTTTTCCTTGACATCTCCATACGGATAGAGGCATAGAATTTAAGAGCGTTACCACCGGTTGTTACCTTCGGATCACCATATATTACACCGATCTTCTCCCGATACTGGTTGATGAATACCAGAACACAATCGCTTTTGTTTACGATCCCGGTAAGAACTCTCATGGCTTTTGACATCAACCGGGCTTGTAATCCCATGTTGCTATCTTCCATATCACCCTCGATCTCCTTCTTCGGGACCAAGTTCGCCACGGAATCCACGACAATAAAGCCTACCTTGCCGGACTCCACCAGCTTGGCTGTGATGTCAATAGCCAATTCCCCGTAGCTTGGCTGGGAAATAAGGAACCGGTTAACGTCCAATCCCATCTTCTTGGCGTATTCGATATCAAAAGCATTCTCCACGTCTATTATAGCTACTAGCTTATCTGGATGTTTTTTCTGGAACTCGATCATACTTAACGTACACATCATAGTCTTGCCACAAGATTCCATCCCGACCAGCTCATGAATCCGGCCTACCGCCCATCCGCCGCCGAGGGCCTTATCCACCACCAGCGATCCAGTGCTTTCCCTTGGTATGGATATTATAGGCTTATCATCGCCAAAGTTCATTATCGAGCCTTCTCCAAGCTCTTTATTTAAAGATGATACTAACTCATCTACGTCTGAAAAAAGTTCTTTCTTAGCCATTATAATCCGTATTCATCGAAATTAAATAAATCCTGTTGTTTCTTTATCATATCCTTCCCGATATCAGATATCTTTTCTGGATTCAAAACACCCTCATTCTCATCCACCTTATCTATGAAGTCAGATATCTTATCGCTTAGCAGAACCATATCTTCTTTAGGAATTGATTTTAGATAAAGACCGTCTATGGACCTACATCTTGATAGAGCGGTATATATCTGCCCTATTTCGAAGGCTCTGCTGATATCTACGAATATATTATCTAAAGTCATTCCCTGAGATTTATGAACGGTTATAGCGTATCCTAACCTCAATGGATATTGTATTATATAGCCGCAAGAAATGCCTTCAAGAGAATCATCCACCTGCTTGTACTTTATCTTCTCCCACTTCTCTTTGGTTATCTCTACCTCAGTATCGTTATCTAGATGAACATATATCGTTTCATCAACAGTATCTATGCTGGTTATGATACCCATCGAACCATTGACATATCCATTGCCGTTTCTGGTTATTATGACCTTAGCTCCTACCTTTACTATAAGCTCATCCTCACAGGGAGCTACAGGCTTTTCCCCGAATACAGTAGCATCGAACTTAAATACCTTATTATTGATCTTATCAAGATTAGTCTTATTTATCTCATAAGCTTCTTTGTTAGTTGAGCATATAATTATAGTATTATCCATATTATCCGGATACTTGACCCTACTATCCAATATCTGTCTTGACTCATCGGTAATAACCCCACATCTTATATCCTCAAGTACGGAAAGAAGCTGAGGATCTTTTTGACGGAATACGTTCTCGAAGGTAATGACCGAGAATCCTGACGCTCTTAATGCCTTTGATGAGAAAAAGAACCGGCTCTCATAATATTTGTCGATAAAATCATCCGCCGTCACCACAGGCGGTAGTTGTGATAGATCTCCAAACATAATCAACCTAACACCACCGAAAGGTTCCTTGCTACGCCTGCATTGTCTAAGTATATCAGCCACCTCATCAAGCAAATCAGGTCTTACCATACTGATCTCGTCGATAACGATAGTATCAAGATTCTTGATCTTCTTCTTCATAAACGGACTTACATCCACCTTATTAGACAACATACCTCTCTCGATAGAAGGGATATAAGGATCGTTCTTTATAGAGAAGAACGAATGAATGGTCTGTCCTCCGGCGTTCAACGCCGCTACTCCAGTTGGGGCTACGATAACGCACTTACCCAAGAACTTTACGATACGTCTCATGAACGTACTTTTACCACTACCGGCTCTACCGGTAATAAACAGATTCTCCCTAGTGGTGAAAATCTTCTTCAAGGCACGACCCTGCTCTACGTTTTTATCCACCGTCATAATATGACGAAGGAGGTCGTTTTCGTTTCTAAAATCCTCTTGTACCACGTTATTAAAATTTTAAATTTTATTTATTAAATTCACATTTATATTACAAAATGTTTACTCTAATCGGGTTAAACGCTAACCCGCTATAGATTATCCTACTGACGTAAGAATCATCGAATACTTTTCTACCTATTCCTATAGCCCCGTTGATATCAGCATTTAGCAGCTTTCCAATAGAGCTTTGAAACAAGCCTCGTTTCTTTCTTTTGCCGAGATAAACATCATGCTTACCTAACTTTTCAAAAGCCAGATGATATACTTTAGAGGTATAGGATTCCTCATTAACCTGAAAGTTTATTCCAACTAATTTACATTTGTAGGAAATTTTGTCAATTAGCTTGGAGAACGGAATCTCTACGAACTTCTGATTCGTTTTCTTTCCTAAACTTATCCTATTCTTCCATCCTTTGTTTAACCCTATCACAAGACGGCCTATGTTATTGTTGATACAATAGTTCACAATAAATCTGCTAACCTTGTGGATTTTATCTTCAATCCAAAAATTCCTATAATTATTTAGCCGTCTAAGTCTCTTTGAAGTACCCTTATCGCCAATATATGACATCAACCTAGCTCTCTTCTTATTATACCACTGATTAAAGGATTTTATAATCTTTCCGTTTACAATGAAAGGTTTTTTCCCTGCATTGTTGATACATGAACATAAATTATTCAATCCCAAATCAATCGAAAGAACATTATTCTTATCAAGATTCAAATCCTGTTCCTTCTTCTCATAAATAACCTCAACCACATAGCATGTAGCTTGATGGATTATCCTAACCTGACATAATTTGTTTTCTCCTATTTTAGTTTTGATTGGCTGGATTATATTTTTGATAAAATGGATACAACCATCGTTTTTCAATCTGCAAGCAGAAGTCGTAAAGACTACCATATTCTGCTTCTTGCCTCGTTTGTACTTCGGCAATTTTGGTCTTGATAAAAATTTAGAAGGATTCTTCTCATATTCCTTCTTTGATCTGATCCAAGACCTTATCGACGAAAAAACTTGGGCTATAACTTGCTGAGATACTGCTGTCGGTAAATTTCTGAAATCAAACTGATTCTCCTTACAAAGTTTGGTAGAGAAATCATATTCCTTTAGATAGTTACCATCGAATATCCCTTGCCTGATGTTGAAAAGAACATAATTGTACAACAACCCGGATTTGAGGCATATATCCTCAAACTGGTTATCTTTTACAATATGTCTCTCAACTAATCTCATTTTAATATCTTATAGTATAAACACAAATATTATTTATTTATGGTACAAAGATACGAATAGTTATAATTAACTATTAAAAATAAATGTGAATAATATGTAAATATTAAATTTTATATCTGATACTCAAATCATCCAGCCTTACTCATCTCAGTTCCTTTTACCCCTAAGAAAACGTCTCTTATATAATCTTCTGCGATGATTATATGCATTATCGTTCCTCGGTATGATAGTCTTAGGTGTCCTATATTTACGTTTTTCCTATCTTTGGTATTGACTATTCCATTGTTTTTCTTTACCTCATCATATAAATCGGATATAGTCTTACAGCACATACTAAGAACTTCTTTTATCATCCGATATACCGTTCTTTGGGATATTAGCATCATACCTTCTTTTGATAGCTTTATATTCAATCTATCCATAAGATATGACACATTGAATTTGACAGTTCTTTTTTTAGTTACCTTATATATCTTATTTATATTTTTGTTTCTAGCTGAGAATATTATTTTTGATAACATCTTGACTCTATTTAATTTACGACTTTTGTTAGCCATCCTTCTTCTGGTATTCGAATCAAGATTTTTATCAAGGCAGGTATATACAGATTCTCCTTTCTTTACAAACATATCCTTTATCCTTGGGGTCTTACTAGCCTTATGCTTGTATTTTATGATATCTGATAAAGCTATCATAATCTCTCCTTCAGCCCAAGCCTTTAAGCTTATAAGCTGGTAGTTCATATCCTCATGAGAATCCCTTAACACATGGCGGTAGCAGAAATAAGCGCATCCATCTGATAGGATATCAATAAAATCATTGGTATTGATCTCTATCTGATCTCTATTCCCGCCATGCATCCTATTTCTTAGAAACACATGTTTGAGTACGTTTATGATAATAAGATATATCATTGCCATCTTACATTCATCACTGATCTGAATACCTGATCCATGATACTCCTCATGTTTCAATGAATATTTTATAGCTGTCACTTTCTTGCCTTCCTTATTGGTAACAGGTTTGAAATCGACTGGGCATATAAGTGACCCGGCTGGAAGTTTTACGCATCCTAGCTCATCTTTCTTGGTCTGAATATTACGTGGAATATACTTTTCGGTAAGAATCTTATCGAAATTTGATTTCATTTTCTGTAAAAGTGCTATCTTTGTTCCAGACATTTTTTTTAAGTTTTTGCTGCGAATATACAAGTTTCATCAATACGAAACAAGTTATTCGGATGGATGGGTAGCCTGGGAAGGTCGCCCATTTGTTGTTTATACGAAATTGTCGTAATAAAATTGGGGGGGTAAACTCCTGTGTTTGTGGAAGATCATTTTTGACACCACACTTGTTACGCGCGCGTTAATAGGTATATTTATTAAATATAATTAACTTTATAAACATATACTACTTACTAATATATCTATCCGTACACAGAACCTCTCCTGTCGTCGAGTTCCTGTGTACTCCACTTAAAGTCTCTATTTAATAAAACATTGCTTTTTACCGCCAAGGTATGGTGCCGTCAGGTAGCATACCGCAGGCTAAACCTGGTAGAAGCCGTATCTTATACCGGAAGCCGGGACCCCAGTAGGGGGATCGGGTGGAGCAGAAGCCAAAGAAGAAAAAGCGATGTTATGTGCGGTCGCTCACGCTCCGGCCGTCCGTATCTTCTACGGCAGGCCCCATGCCCCAAGGCCTCCCATTTCCCCTTGGCTTTATATCCCATAGCTTGGGAGGAAGGAATCCAAAGGGAAAAAGGTAAGGTCGTATTCGGTCGCTCACGCTCCGGCAGGCGAATATATCTCTACCGCCGTCCATGTCAATAGCGAACCTCTGGCGGCATTGTCCGGCATAACGGCGGTAGCCTTACCTTGGGTGCCCCATCGTGTCCCCCACCAATCTTTTTCCCTTTGGATGCCTTGGCTATGTCATGGGACGATAAAAAGCCAAAAAGAAAAAAGGAGTGGTCGCATCCCGTGAGGCAGGATAAGGATGTTCCCCGCCGTCCACGCGCATAGCGTACGTGAACTTCACTGCCCTTGCTATTGTAGCCAGCCGTAGACATACATGGCTTCATTCGTCCTACCCCACTAGCCTTTTCCCTTTGGATTCTCGTAAATACATGCTAGTCAGCATATATTATGTCGATTATGGCAAAATTTCTTGACAACGATATTTTTTTTAAGTAGTTTTGCTGAAAACTAATTTCATATGCCGGAACAGAGAAAAGCTTTCGTATTTGCGTTACCTTACGACACTAGACTGGATATGATCCAGCAGTTCTTAAGGATATACAACGGCTATCTGGATTCTAAGGGTAGAAGCTTGATCACCGAAAGAACGATAAACTTACTTTCTTTCTACATCAACTACGGATACTCGGATGATACCAGGGCTAAGTACATGGATTGTCATGGGCAGAAGGAGTCTTACATCGCTGTCCTTAACAATGAACTGAAGCGTGGTGGTTTTCTGGTGGACAAGAAGAACGGGAATTTCCGTACCCGTGAGCTGTCTATTGAGATGAGAAGCCTACGTAACTATTTCGTTCTTGACGGGGAGGGTGATGATACCCGTGTAATGGGATTTGTGTTCAAGAGAAACAAATTGGATATTGATGGGTAGGAATCTTATTTCATTCGATAGGGATATCGTGGATGAGGTGGTAAGAAGATCTGATGGGAAGTTTACCAAACAACAGGTAGAGTGGTGCATGAAAGCATCCGTATCTTACATCCATCATCTAGCTAGGTATACTGACAATATATCTATCAGAATCCCGTTTATCGGATACGTTATATGCAATCTCCGAGAGATGCGTGTAAGGCGTGATAAGATACGCCGGATATTTGTCAAGGAAGGTAATCGTTATCCGGATGAAAGGATGCCTATTGAGCTTGATTGTCTGGATAAGAAGATTAAGGCGATAGAGTATATGGAGGGGTTGAAGAACGGAGATCCTCTTATACGTGATAACCATGAGGCCATGTATCAATGTCGGTATGGAATGACATGGGAACAATTACAGGATTTTCAACAAAAACAGTTTAAAAAATAATTATCGTGCAAACAATTGGTAAAGCCCAAGTAATAGCCCAAGCTTGGGAAGATAGTTTATTGGGCAGGATTCCTAAGAATAAGAAAGATTACCCTGAATGGTATAGTAAACGTCTTGAGGCATGTAAGTCATGTCCTAACAACTCATCTAATACCAGTTTATTCAAGTTATTTAAGTTACCAGCGAAGGTATTTCTTCAGAGATTGATTGGTAGATCAGCATGTTCGTTGTGTGGATGTTTTATCAAGGAGAAGGCTTGGATGAAGACCGAGGTATGCCCGTTGAAGTTCGTGGAAGGAGAGAAAGCTAAATGGAATGCTATGGAGGTGATAACGGCCGATCATAACGATTTTAATATCGAGTGCCCTAACGATTCCTTTGATATAGGACTTACGGATGACGAGAGCGAGTTTTATCTAAATATTTTTGATCAGAAAATAGGTGATAAGATAGAAATCGTGTTATTTATCACCCATAAAGATGGTTTCCATGTCAAGGAGCATCATCTTGGATGTGGATGTATGGGAGACGTTTCATATAACAAACATCCTGACAATGAGAATAGAACTATATTTAGGATGACATTGGATACCTCAAAATATACGGAAGGTCATTTTGAGAAACATCTATCTCTTATGGGTTATACGAAGGATGATCCTGAACGTAATTTCAAACATTTCCCGCTACGTATTATAGGGGAAGCTTATAAGTAAATACTATGCGAAGTCCCGTAAGAAGTAAGATAGATGATCGTATCCATGCCCTTATTGTCATGGAAGTCGGATGCCGTGAGTTGCCTGAATATTCGTTGGGTGATATACTTTACTCCGCTTTAAGGAGGATAGCTAGGGCTAATGGTGGTAATGTCCGCTTCTTGCGGGATGTTAGTACCAGGGATTTATTGAGGTCTATAGACCAAAGCATCAGTGATGAGATTGAATTAAATAATAATGATTATAACGTGTGATTATAATGGAAGAGGATAAGGATATCAAAAAAGAGATCAGGGATTATCTTAAAGAAGAGGCGGATACTCATATAAGGCATTGGATAGCCATAAAGCGTGAGAGCAAGCGTCTGTATAGCGATATTGAAGATAGAACCAAGAAGATAGCCCTTAAATCATCCTCGTTGATAAAGGAGGATGATTTTGTCGCTCTTCATGAGATGACTCATAAGATACAGATGTTGAATATAGAGGCTGTAAAAGTCAATTCTAGGTTGATGTTCATAATCCAGTTGGCTACCAGCTTCGGTATGGATCTGGATTTCGATACGACATATGCGTCCACCGCAAAGAGCATTATGGAAGACAGAACGTCTGGATTTGTGTTTTATGATGACAAGGAACGTCTGAGATATGCTGATAAGGAGCTTGAAGATATGTTCCATGATATGAGTGTGACGGAAGTAAGTAAGATAGGTGTTGTTCAATCTTATGAGCTTCTTATGAAACAGTATAACGAGTTTAAGGATATGAAAGCCAATGCCACAGGGAAGACGAAAGCCGACGAGTAAGGACGCTGATCGGGTTAACGACAATCTTGAGGTCATAGCTAAGGCTATAAATGACGCTAAGACTTATATTGATAAGCATCCTTGGGACAAGGAGAAGCCGGAGGATAAGGCTAGGGCATTTGACTTCATATCAAAATTAATCGATAAGATAAATACATGGAATGATTCTTATATGGAGAAAAGTGGGATTATGGATGTATATAGGTCTGTAAGCAATGTCCAGAAAAAGGAACGTAAGGGTCAGGTTTCTGGTGGAATCGAGTCTGTTTTAAAGGATATTATAAAATGAGTCTAAGCACGAGTCCAGAATTTTATGTAAACATGAAAAATCCTCCTGTATGGAACGATCTGTTCGGTTGGGAGGATCAGGATGACGATGTTAAGCAGTTCTTTAAAGAAGAGGCTTATAAGGTCAAGTACGGGGTGACTATCAATGGTACGTTCATCCCTCCATGGCTTTATTGGCATGTTAATTTCTTTCCCGTATTCCAGGATCTTCCAAACGGGGAACGTGTGCCAGCGATCAGTCGTTTGCGTGATAACGAATGGTTTTTCGCCGAGATGTACCAACGTGCCCGTATGGAGAAGAAAGGGTTGGGAATGTTTGGTACTCGTCGTTTTGGCAAGGCTCTTCTGGACTCGGAGCTGATATATACTCCTCATGGATCTAAGAAAATAGGATTCGCCGATATCGGGGATATCATATATGGTGATGATGGTAAGCTTACTACCATAGTGGGCGTATACCCTCAGGGATTCGTTGATACGTACAAAGTGACCTTTGAGGACGGTCGCAGCGTGGTGTGTTGCGGGCAGCACCAGTGGAAAGTCAAGTATCATGGTGATTATAAGGTTATGAGCACTATGGGTATCATCCATTCTGACTTCTCCAAAATAACTATAGATATTGGGGAGGCGGTAGATTTCCCTGAGCGGCGGTGGCTGATATCGCCCCAGCTCATGGGGTCTCTGGCCGCCTCCTTCCTTTGTGGAGCTACCGACAGGATCTTTGAGCTAAGCAAGAAGGAGATGGATGATGTCATTTATTCATCCAAAAAACAGAAAGAGTTGTTCATAAGATCGTTTATGAAGATCGCTTGTGGTATAAATACCGGTGACGATCGTTTTAAGGTCGTTTATAAAAGCGAGTATATTATATCCTTTGTAAGGGAAATATTTTGGTCTATGGGGTATTATTGTGTCATGGATGGTGACGATATGTATATATCTAAGACCCACGATAGGCTTAGGATATCTGATATAGATTATTACGGTAGATATAAGGCTACTTGTATTGAGGTCGATAATAAATCGCATCAGTTTCTTACTACTAATTTTGTCGTATCCCATAATACAACCATCATGTCATCACTTCTCCAGATGAACGCTACGATGACTATCGGTCTTAGTCATTCTGTAGTAGGATTCAGCGACAGTGACTTATCCAATATCGGCGAGTATTGTGAGTATGGTCTTGATCATGTGCATCCTTTTTTCAGGATCAACAGAACCAAGACCGACTGGAGTTCGGGCGTTACATTAGGCAAGAGGATGTCCAATGGTGTACGTGATATCCATGCCATTATCTCTATAGCCAACATCAACATGGGTAGGAAGACCTCCACGCAGAAGACGGCTGGTTTGACACCGGCTACGGCTATTTTCGACGAGGTTGGTAAGGGACCTATCAAGAAGCCGTACACGGCCGCCATGCCTTCCTACGACACGCCTTATGGCTGGCGTCTTAGCCCTATCTTGGCCGGTACTGGTGGTGAGGTAGAATTATCCAAGGACGCTCAAGAAATGTTTTCTGATCCCGAGACATATAACCTTCTGGTCATGGACTGGGATATCCTAAACCGTAGAGCCATGAAAGGAAAAACATGGAAAGAACGGAAATGGGCGATGTTTGTTCCGGGACAAATGGCAAACTCCGGTGTCAAGGTAACTATAGGTTTGGGTGATTATTTAGGAAAACCTGATGATAAGAAGCTTAATAAGATCAAGATTGACGCCACAGACTTCGAGGCTAGCACCAATAAGCTTAATGAGGAGCGGAAGAAACTATCTACAAAGGACAGGGTAGCCTATACCTCTCATACCATGTTCTATCCTTTTACGATTGATGACTGTTTTTTAAGCTCTTCTCAAAATCTGTTCCCGGTTGAGTACGCTATCAAGCATAAGAACGATCTTCTTGAGTCGGGTCAATATAGCGGCATGCTGTGTGATGTTTTTCTTGAATCGGGCAATAAGCTTGGTACTACGAAATCTAATAAACAGCTAGCTGGTTTTCCGTTTAGTGGAGGTGTTATTGACGCTCCTGTTCAGATATTTGAGATGCCTCAATCTAATAGGTTTGATGATTTTATATACGTAAGCTCGCTCGATCCGTATAAGCAAGCGAAGTCTGATACCCCTTCATTAGGAGCTTTTTATGTATTCAAAAGGCGTGTTGGTATTCGAGATCCTTATGCCTATAGAATAGTGGCTTCATACGTATCCCGCCCATCATCCATAGATCAGTTTTGCCGTACTTGTGAGGTGCTTCAGAAGGGATATGGTGCTATATGTCTTATGGAGAACGCTGACCAGATGTATGAGCAGTATCTTAATCGGAAGAGTGGTATGCCGGCATCTTTCTTCCTGTTTGCTGGTGAGGCAATAGCCAATAAGTATGTGAAGGCCGGCTCCCGGCAGAATAGCAAGTTAGGTCTATACCCTACCCCCGGTAACCAGAACCTGCTATTCTCGTGTGTCGTGGATTACTGTTGGCAGGATTTCGTTATCGGATATGACGATAATACCGGTCTTGATATAATGGTGAAGGGCATTGAGTTGATCGATGACATAGCTCTACTGGATGAAATAATACAGTACAAGCCCGGATTGAACGTCGATAGAATTATATCGTTTGGTCATGCTTTAGCTTTAGCTAGGTATTTTGACGATAACAATTACATGCCTAAATCGAAGATCGAGGAGATGAATAACGCCCGTAAGGAAGACGCTTATAAGCACCATGAGATATATGCCTCTGCCTTTGGATCGGTATCTATAGGTGCGTTTCGGTAGTTTAGTGTTGCTTAATAACTTATCTTTGCTAAAAACAAATTAGATTGACATGGAGATTTTCAATAGAGATCATTCGTTTCCTGCAAAAGGGGCGCTATTAGGATTACCTCCTCAGGCTATTTCCACGAAGAAAAAGAACAGGAAATGGAAAGAGGATTGTATGGACGCTCTTGAGGTGATAGGATTAAAACAATATGATCGTAACCAAATGTACCGTGACTATTATCTGATGGCGGATGGTAAGTTATCTTTTATGGAGATGGCGGATGTTATCCCACAGTTAAGAAACGTACAGAAGTTAAGGAGTGATATAAGGATACCCTCTTTCTTGAAGCATTATGATATCATAGGTGGTATCGTGAATGCCTTTGAGGGATGGTTGACGAACCTACAGGATAAATATACTGTTAACGAGGTAGGGGATCTGGCTATAAGCGAGTACGAGGATACGATGTCCAACTTACTTCACCGCCATATCCAAGAACAGTGGGATATTATAGTCAACCAACGTCTTGTTGAGGCCGGGCTTGATCCTACATACAATGAGTTTAATTCCGAGGAGGAACGTCAGGCTTACGCCCAGCAAATCCAGCAGGCCAAGGCGTCTATGACCCCTGACGATATCCAGAGGTTCATGAGCACCAGATGGAAGACGCAGGCGGCTGTATGGGGAGATCATACGATCGAGGCTGATCGTAGCAGGTTTTATATGGATGAGCTTGACAGGGAGAATTTCCGGGATCGTCTTCTTAGCGGAAAGATGTTTCGTAATCATTTCGTCGGTTTTGATTACTATCGACCGGAGGTGTGGAGTCCGATGGAGGTGTTCCATCCTGATGTAAAATATCCGCAATATGGATCTTATGTAGGCCGTCTTCATTATTATGAGGGTGTTGAGTTGATATCAAAATACGGCCATAAGATGACGGCCAAGGATAAACGCCGGATTATGGGCGGTGATGATGATTACGAGGGATGGGTATCCAATGACGGTACTAGGTATGATTGGAAGAAAAAGAAGCCGTCTATTACCGGTATGTATGAGAATGAGGTTATTCCATGGAAAGGATACCATGACTATGAGTCTATAGTCGCCGCTGAGGACTATTATGGTGTTCCTATGGGAGAGTACCATACCTTCGGCCCGGACGGAGAGGAACACACCCAGCCCCGCTTCTTGCCCCGCTTCCATCCCTTTGGCTATTTTAACTCTGACATGTCCAATGGAAAGAGATATGAGATAGATTCCCGTCTTTTTAGAGTCATGGAAGGATATTGGGTGTCCATGAAACCGGTATTTCTAATAACTTACATGACGGAGACCGGGATGGTTGATCAGGAGCTTGTAACTGATGAGTTGCTTCCGGAGTTCTTAGAGAAGAATGGCATAAAGAAAGTAAAGAGGGTTATGGCCGATGCTGTTGGTGATCCTGAGGTGAACACCTATATCTTGGAGTATGTGCCTGAGGTTAGGTTTGGAGTTAAGATTACTGGAGGTAATTTAATGGATAAGCCTATATATATTGGTGGGGATCCAATACCTCATCAGATACATGGTGACAGCAGTCTGTATGATTATGTCATTCCGGTTTCGGGATTTATAGGGGCTAGTCTCGCTGATCGCATACAGCCGTTCCAGATGATGTATAACCTTGCTATGAACCAGCTATACAATAACGCCGAGAAGGAGATCGGTAAGTTCTTCTTAGGCGACTTAGGATTCCTGCCTACGGAATATAAGGATATGATGGACAAGAAAGGGGCTTTGGCTACTTTCATGCAGATCGTTAAGTCTGTCTCGTTTATGGGTGTAGGTGGTAATGACACGAACAATCCTTACCAGAATCCGCAGATGAGTAGCATATATAACCAGTTTGGTGTATATGATCTTACTAATACAGATCAGATAAGATCCCGTATGGAAATGGCTTCTTACGCCTATATGATGGCTTATAGGATGATAGGTATATCTGAGCAGGCTATGGGTCAGTCAACGAGATACGAGAGTTCTACGGGCGTAAAACAGGGCGTTAACGCTACCATGTTACAGACCCAGACTTACTTTAATGATTTCGATGACTTCAAGAAACGGACATTGGATATTCATCTAGCCGTGGCTCAAGTATGCCAGAAGGAAGGATACGATTGGACCGTGATGTACAGGAACAGCGATCTTTCCTTGGCTTACGTCAGTCTTACGGATAATAGCTTGTCGTTACGTCATCTTAATGTTATGGCTGTCTCTAATTCCAAGAAACGTCTGGAATTGGAGAATTTGAAACAATATATATTACAGACAAATACGTTAGGTAATGACTTACTTGATATCACTAGGATGATGAGCGCCAACTCAACGGCTGAGATGAATCAGATCGGAAGGGACGCTAGATCTTACGCCGATCGTGTAAGGCAGGAAGAATACCAGAATCAACAGCGACTTGTCCAGCAACAAGCAGAGGCCGAGCAACAGGCACGTAATGATGAGCATGAGAAGGATAAGGAACTGGCTTATATCAAGGGCAACTTCGACTTAAGGGGTAAGAGCATAATGGCCGCCGGTCAAGCGGCTAGGACACAAGATAACGAAGAGGGTATGGATTATGTGGAAGCTATAGCGGATCGAGCCTTGAAGGAAAGGGATCTGGATATCCGTGAGGAGGATATGAGAACCAGACAGGCTAATGCCGAGGCTGAGCGAAGATCTCGTGAGGAGATAGGGAAAAGGAAGTTGGAATTAAAGGAAAAGGAGATAGATGCTAGGAATAAACGTTCTGATACAGATAGGTTTACGTCAATAATAAACAAGAATTGATTACAAGTTTTGTAAATATTTTTACAAAATCTGTAATCATTTTGGCGTAAAATTCTGTCATATACTATAATGGGTTTGATTTAATTGGTAATTGGATTAATAATACTTTTGTAAAAAGCAAAAAAGGAAATTGTATGAATGACATGGGTGATTTCGCTAAGGGTTTTAAGACCATGAGTGTCGAGGAACTTTTTTACCGTGGTGACGGTGATGGCGATAAGAATAATATTGAGGGTAAATATGATAAGGATGGTAATCTTATAGATGGTACCAAGAAAGAACCTGCCGACGACGGAGCGGCTGACGGTGGCGGGGATAAGGGCGGCGATGCGGCCACCGCAGACCCTGATTCCATTGGCGAAGGCGGTACTGATGATAATAACGTGGTATCAGGATTTAACGGAAAATCTTTCTTGGAGAAGATGGCTGCCAGAGGTATTATCGATAGTATTGACAACCTTGATATTATGGTAGATGATAAACCGGTCGATCTTTCTACTATCACGAAAGAGGATGATTTACTCGATATAGTGGAGGGATTGATCAAGGATAAGGCTGATGAGTTGTTGAAAGACAAGGTTGATACCGGCTCGATGTCTGATTTCATGAAGAAGATGATAGAGGTGGATAAGGCCGGTGGTAACGTTGGCCAACTATTAAGCCAATATCAGAGTATTCAGGCTCCGTTGGATAACCTTGATATGAGTAATAAAAATGATCAGCTTGCGGTTATCCAGCATTATTATAAGATGTTGGGTATGCCGGAAGACGAGATAAAGGATAATATGGGAATGATGATTGGCAAAGGCGATGAGTTTATCGAGTCCAAGGCCAATAAGTTCCATGATATCCTTAAAAAGGAGATGGATAACCTTATCGAGGAGGAGAAGAAAAAATCCGAGAAAAGGAGACAGGAGTTAGTTGAGCAGATGAAGATCTATAAGAAAGGTCTAAAGACATCTATAAGCTCAGGATTCCAGTTGACTGACACGATGATAGGTAAGGCTGTCGATTTCGTTACAAAGCCGATAGACAATCAAGGTCATACGGCTATAGATAAAGCCTATTCCGAGGCTATCAAGAATCCGGATATGGCCGCTGATTTGGCCTTGTTCTTGATGAATAAGGACGAGTTCCTTAAACAGAAAACCAACAAGGCTAAGATGGAGGTTAATAAGAAGACCATCACTCTTCTTTCTGGCAATAAGGGAGGAAAGCAGAATAAGACTAATATCGATAACGATACTATAGAAGCTAACTTCCTTGATCTGAGTGGATCAAAGAGTGTATAACGTTTAAATATATTGAAAATGAATCCGTTTCTTACAAAAAGTTTCCCGGCTACCGTGAATGGCGATAACGTTATTGCCTTTACCGATGCCAAGAACTATAAGACTTCGCTCGTAGAGCATAACTTAGGCTCATTGGCGAGCTGGTATTATGAGGATCCTGATAAGAATCATCTGGGTCTTTTGAATCTGTTCTCTAATATCGCTAATTACCCTGTACCGATGTATATGGGTATGATCAATAACGGCGCTACGATCTCCGTTAACGGTATTGGAGCCTCTTTCCGTTATGATTTACCTGTTACAAAAACATTCGCTGTCGTTACGGCAGAGGATACATCAGGTCACCACCTGAAACCTGGTATTGATGGTAGCTTGTTTGATATCGTTTTGAACACATCTGAGTTTACGGCTTATGATGTTATTACCTACGATGCTGCTAACGGTTGTAATATCCTTATCTCAGGTGAGATCCCGTCTAAGACAGAAGGTGACTTGACACGTTATTGGTGTCGTGTTATTGGTGGTAAGGCTAAATACTTCCCCAAAGAGAAATTACGTCCGGGTATCCGCTACTGGAAGATCGGTCATGCTCTTGGTGAGTACAGCACTCAGTTCTCTAAAGTATCTGGAGCTGACAAGGCCGGTTCTATGACTTGTGAGTTCCGTTTAGGGAACCACCGTGGTGTTGAGGGCGAGACAACTATGTACGCTGGTATGAAGTCCATGCAGGCCGCTCAGAATAGCACTTCAGAGTTCGTGGAGACCGCTCTTCGTCGTATGAATGCTATGAGAAGCGAGTATGAGGGCAATATTCCTGATTTGGCTATTATCGGTAAGACTGTTAATGGTAGACTTGATTTGCGTACGGCTAAGGTAGCGTCCACGCTGGAGGTATTCTGTATGGCTGAGTTGGTTAAGCTGGAAGCTAGACAGTTGATGTGGCAAGAAGGTGGTATTATCATGGATCAAAATGGTCCTATCCATTTGAATGAGGGTATCTACCGTCAGCTTCGCCGTGGTTACACTATCTACTATAGCCGTCCGATGGGTATTACTAAGGACACGCTTATGGCTGCCGCATCTTATATTTTCCGTGGACGTCAGGATCTTCCTATTACGGAGCGTAAGATTAAGTTCAAGGTAGGAGCTATGGCTATGATCAATTTAGAGAAGTTGATTAGAGAATCTTTCTTCACTACATTGAGTAATTTAAGCTGGGGTATGGGTAGTGACCGTATGCTGCCTTCTAACCCTATCTCTGGTACTAATGACGCCATGATCTTAGGTCCGGTTCAGGTTAAGGGAGCTTTCATCCCGGGCATCGGTAATGTTGAGTTCGAGCACGATCCTTCTTTGGATTACGCTGACATGACAGATCGTAGCGAGTTAGTGAATGGCATGTATCCTAGATCTTCTTATTCTTGTATTATCGAGAATATCACTGACGCTGGATCAACTAACGCATATTCCGCTATTCCTAATACGGCTAACGCTAAGTTAGGTAATATGAATAACAACGTATTCTATATCAAGCCAGAAGGTGTAAGTATGTGGTGGGGCTATGAGTACGGTCGTTGGGCGCACAAAGCCAACGGTAATGAGATCGTATCATCCTTGCCGGGTATGAAAGAGCAATTCTGGTGCCACTCAGCTTCAGCGGCTTGGGTTATGGATAACAGTAAGTTCTTGATTATCGAGCTTCAACCGAACTACTTCGGCTAAGTTTTTTTATATATGTAATTTGGTTTTTAGAGGGGAGGATATTCCTCTCCTCTTTTTTTAAAGTAACGCAAAAAGGAAATGAAAGAAATTTTAAAATCAAGGAAGGTATTGGCCGAGGTAAACGGTTTCAATATCATGTCAGATACCTTATATGAGGTTGTAGGCAAACACGATGGAAGTGCTCCTCAGGCCTTTCAAGACGCTAATATAGCTAAAGCTCCGTTCCCGGAGAACGCCACTCACGTATGTTGCCCTTGGGATGATTTCTCCAAGGCCTATAACACCGGTTTTTATCCAAGATCAAGATGCTATAATGGTCTTGACAAGAATGAGATCGATAAGCTCGTCAAACAGCGGGTAGATAATATCATGAAGCCTTTCGAGGAAATGTCACAGATGGATCTATCTCAAACCAATTTAGAATTTTGGGATGACGCTAAGGATAAGATCTTCATGGGTAAGGTTTATAATACGGCTAATACCGTAGATCTATTTTATTTATATCTGGCTGTATTTTCCGGCATGTTGACTCCTCAGGAAATGGATGGTGACCCTATTTTCATGAACTCCATGTTCTGTTTCGTAGAGAAAGACAATATGAAGGATTTCGTTCAGCAGCGTGAGATCAATAAGATGAACATCAGCTATAAGTTTATCAGCGCCCTTAAGAAAGGCGGCGACGATCGTCAGGCTGTCATCGATCTTCTTCTTTACATCGGTATCGTAACTCGCCCGGATTTCACGGAGGATGAGTATTATACAGGATCTCTATCAAACTGGATGAATGAGAAGAAGACCAATGTTGATTATCTGCTTGATATCTGGGATCGGTCATTGGAAGGTGATTTCAAGGAAGTTCTTGAGTTTTACCGTATCGTAAACGTCCTTCAACGAAATGGTCGTATCAATATGACTCCATCCGGATTACAATATAATGGCCAGATCATAGGACCTGACGTTCGGACATCCGCTGAGTTCTTGGCTACCAAGAAAGACTTTATTAACATAAAGGCTAATGTATTAGATGAGTATGAGGAGATCATGTCTATGTCTAATATCGATGATAAGTCCAAGACCAAGAAGGTTAAGGATATTAAGAAGAAGGATGACGTAGAGGAAGGTGATAAGGTTAAGGAGGAATAATTATGACAATCCAAGAAGCGTATCTAAGGTCTTTGCAGAAGAACGAGCAGAATCTGGCCAATGGCGGGATTAAGCTTGATCCGGGAAGGTTCGTGCTGTTGTTCAACGAGGCCCAAGACCGGTTGGTTAAGTACTATCTAAATAGGAAGGATGACGAGACTATACGCTCCATCCAAAACCTTCTTGTTTATTGGATGTCGTTGGATAATGCGGGTAGGATGGATGACCCTGAGTCTACGTCCTTTAACTTACCTGACGACTATCTATGGTTCTCTAACATAAAAGGAGTTTTCTCATACAAAGGGTGTGAGGCCACTGATTTCGTTATGTGGGAGGCTAAGAACGAGAATATCCATGAGCTTCTTGGAGACGAGAATAACCGTCCTTCTTACGACTACCGTGAGACATTCTACTCCATAGGGAACGGGAAGGTCGTGGTCTACGAGTCAGGCTTCCGTACCGAGGAGGTTAAGATGACGTACTACCGCCGTCCTGTCAGGGTGGACCTATCGGGGTATATCAACGCCGCCGGTATCCAATCCACGGACATCGACCCGGAGCTGCCCGATCCTTTAGTGGAGGAGATTCTGGACATGGTCGCTAAACAATTCAACCTTAATGAGAATGAATTGTATAGATATAGAATGGATAAGGATAATGTGGCTTCTTTTAAATAAACAACGTTAGTTTGATAGAAAGACCTGCCTAGAAATAGGCGGGTCTTTTTTTTTATTTCATGGTATGTGTGTTTTTGCTTTTTTATTCCTATATTTGCATAATATTTAATTGTGTAAAATATTATGATATGATTTCAAGTAGTAAAATTTTATTCGGTGTACCTATTAGATGTGATGAAGAAACATCATTTATGTCTTTGACTGACTTGCAAGAGGCTTATTTAAGAAAGAGGATCGTAGAAGGATGGAGTGATAAGAGGATAGAGGGAATTTTATCCAATAGGAATAGTTCTGAGCGTATATATTATGTTATAAAAGACAAGTATATAAGAGGTATATCTTTATCAAGTTTTATTAATGACGTAAACAATACCTCTCTTGTCAAGACATTAAAATCGCTTGGGGTGTATAAATCTACCGGTAGAGGATCGAATAGGTTGGTTATGTGTGCTAAAGAGATATGGATGATGGTCGCCATGGAATTACATCCATCTATATATAATGAATGTATAAAAATGTTTGGAAGATCAGATATAAGCAATGACGCTATTATATATATAAGGGGAGGAAACGAGTATAGTGATATGTATAGGTATCTGTCTTCATTTTTTAGCTCCGATGATATTGAGAGAATAATTTTTGCTATAAATAAGACTGTTACCGGTGAATGTGATAAGTTTTTATACACCAAGCAAGAATCGGAAAGGATTGTTTGTATTCAAAAGGATATATGTAAGTTTATAAAAATGGGTATATTCGAATCTGTCGATGATATAATTGATATATTGGTAAATGATGTAGATGATGATCATGATTGTAATATATTCACCTATTTGGCTGTCGATGGTTTAAGTAAGGATATTAAAATAGGTAAGACGTTTAATGTAAAGAAGAGAGAGAGGGATTTAAGATGCGCTAATCCAAGGTTAAGTATCATAGCTTGTGTAAAAGGTGATATAGAGAGATGTTTGCATGATAAGTTTTCCGACAAGAGGATTTCAGGAGAGTGGTTTTCATTGTCATCTAATGATGTTGATAATATTATAAATGAATATGGATTTGTTTTAATAGAGTAGCTTTACAAAAAATGTAATCCGTATTAATATTTATATACTCATGGCTGTACTTTATTGTCGTGATCGTCTTTATTATTATGTTTGCGTTAGGTAAATAATTTTTTTAAACTAAATATTGATAATATGTTGCACAGACCGCAAGACCGGGTACTTTTCGTATCCCCACACGCTAAGATGGTGGATGTTGATTCCATCTTCTTGAAGGAAGGACAGATCGGTATTTACGATACTAAAGATACTTCCGAGAACGGTTGTAAGGCCGTTACTGATTTTACCGGTAAGCCTCGTAATGATAAGCGTTATGAGATCCGTATCGGTCGTAATGAACAAGCGGCTTCCCGCTCTATATATGATAAGGATTTTCCCACGCCTTTGTTCTCGTTGAATGAGATCACCGAGATTTACGCTTCTTGGCCGAAGAAAGATCATGCTTATGTCGATGATGTTATCTTAGGATACAATGGTGTTTCTGATGACACGGCATTCTCAGTTTCCAAAGGAGACCGTATCGCTATCCGCTTGGTTCTCGCTGGTCGTGCCTTTGAGCTTCTTGGCTATGAGGAGGGTCGTGTAGAGATCAATGACGCCATTCTTTTGGATGATTGTGATAATACGCCAAATCAATGCGAGGAGTGCGATCCTTGCGAGGAGGTTGATTTGTTACCCGCCGTATTGAAGTGTATCGAGCGGATGAAGAACCAGCCTATCGCTGGAGGTGGTAAGGTGTCCGATTATATTGATATCACTCCGGTCACAAGATGTACTAACGAGGCTACTGAGCCTGATACGGAGGATGTCAATTTCTATTGCATGGAGGTATGCGATACTGGTGATGATCTGGCCTTGGCTGAGGTTCGCGCCCAATATCCGGGGTTGAAGATCGTACGAGAGACTATTGAGGGTAGCATGTCACGTTATAAGGTTATGAAGAAAGGGGCTAAACCTGCTGACTATACCCAACGTCTTATCTCTATCATGAAAGGATGTACAGATTGTCCTCCTAATTATACGGAAGTTAAGGGTGGTTATCTTTATTCTATTTCTTTGGAGGATGATGGTGTTGATATGTCTACTACGGTAGAATCTTTACCTAACGTGGTAGCTGATACGGTTAATAAGATGAGCCAGATCAAGGGATCGGGTTTGTATATCGCCGCTACTTCAAAGAAATTGACGGATGAGGAGATTTCTACTTTCGTGGAGGCCAATCCTACAGCTATCATCTACTATGTGGCTAAAACATCCGATATGTGCGAGAATCCTACGGTTCGTACCGCTTCATGGTCAGCTTGCGGATCTTGCAAGGTATCTACAGAAAAGTATTATATCACTATACCGGATGACGAGTGCGGAAACAGTGCTTTGGAGGAAATTCAACAGGCTTTCCCGGAACTGGAGATCACTGATTACGGCACTCCTGCGGCTTGCCAGCATAGCTTCCAGACAGAGGTATATACCAATATGTTGTGTGATGAGTGTGACAAGGTGTTCGAGGGATTCTTCACCAGCAATGCTCCGGCTTCCTATCGTAACCGTATGTGGAAGAAATTGGAGTCGGCTCAGGAACTTGGCTCTAACTGTAAGTGCGGTATCCGTTTCCGTGGCAAGGAAATGTTATTATCTCCGTCAGAGTGCTTGATGGATCAAATGACATATATCGAGGATAGCGTTGAGATCGTTGGCGCTAGCGGCGGTTATCCCGATTCTTTGGATGAGGGATCTCCTATCTGGTGGGATCAGCTTCATTTCGAGAGATTGTCCAGCAAAGCCCCGCGCACTCACGTAGGCGGCAATATGATGGATGACGAGTTGAAGGGATATGCTCACTTCAATGGATTCCCGAAACATCAGGATTTCATGGGGCGGACGTTCATGAACGAATATAGCCGTGTAGAGCAAACGGCTCAGTACGTTGACTTCCAGATTACGCTCAATCCTCATAGATACGCTCAGGGATTCGGAAAGGTTATCGCCGATGATCCGGTTAACCTGATCTTACGTGTACGCTATGGCGCTCATGAGGGTGTTCAGGAGATGATCAATATGATCGGGGCGGCTGCTGGTCTTGGTCCGGCTATCGTAACCGAGCCGAAATAAAGAACCTTTTTTGCGTTCATATATTTCCTAAAGGGGAGAGATTCAATTCTTTCCCCTTTTTTATTAACTTTGAGGCATAAGAACTTAAATATTGTAGTATGTCCGCGATTAATGAGTATTTAAAGAGACTGGCTTCTATATTCGGAAGCATGGGTTTCTCCGTTCCGCCAGATGACTTCTCAGGTGTTGTTATAGACGGAAAGACGTATCCGGTCATGATGAGGAATGACGGGTGTTACGTGTACTTCGATGATAAAGGAGTAAAGAGACTTGTAAGCGATGTCCCTAGAAAGGATTATCAGTTCATTAATATCAAGGACGCCCGTGTGTCGATCGTCAACCAATGTTATCGTACTCCGGGTGGTCAGGTAGAGGCGCGTATCCATACCTATATGAATAATAAGGGAGAGATACTGGCCGAGAAGATATTTATCGTCAACTCCTCGGATGTCGATACTCCTATCGGTACGGAATTAGATAAGGTTCCTGCCGAATGGGTGGCTATAGATTGTAGTATAGCCGAGATGACTGATCGGGAGTTGATATTCGTAAGTAAATGTTATGCCACAGAAGGGGGTAAGGTCCAGATCGAGGGCGTAGAGTCGGTTGATCCCCGTCTGAATCCCGAGGTATCCCATTATGAGGTGGTGAATACGACAGACGATAGTAATCCTATCGGTACGGAGTATGGCGCTATCCCCGACACATGGAATCGTATAGTATGTGATTTCCCGGACATGACTCAAAGGGAGATAATACCGGTTCTTAAATGCTTTGATACCGGTACCGGGAGAGTACAGATAGAGGGATATAAGATATTTGATTATGAGATGGGTACCAGAAAGGAATGGTATCGCGTCAAGCAAAGTACCGATCCTGAGAACCCGGTAGGTAAGTTCATTACCAGCATAAGCGATGACTGGGTTGAGGTCGTTTGTGACTTCACGGATATGGAGGACCGGGATATTGAGGTAACTGTAGAATGTTATAAGACACCGGCCGGTAAGGTGAAGCTGGAGGTTCTCACGTCATGGGACGGGAATATAGGGGTTAGGGATAAGAACTATAAAGTCCTGGAGACTACCGACCCGTCACAACCTGAGGGCGCCAGCTTCAGTTCCTTGCCAGATACATGGGTAAGGACTGTCTGTGATTTCGACGATATGGAGGAGCGTGACATCAGGTCTTATGTCGAGTGTTATGACGGAGGCAATGGCAATGTCAAGCTTCGTAGGTTGGTTTCTTATGACTCCAAGATAAAGGCAAGATACGTCCGCTTCGAGGTGCTTGAATCGGATGACGCCGGCTTCGTTCCGGGGGCCGAACTGGCTACCCTCCCGGACGGATTCTCTTTGGTGTCTTGTGATTTCACGGATATGGAAGATAGGATGCCTATTGATATCGAGGAGTGTTACAAGACATCAGCCGGAAGCGTACGCATGAGACATGTGGTGTCTTATGACGGTGATCTTGGGAAAAGAAACCAGTTCTGGGAGATTGTGGACTCGTCTGATAATGGGTATAGGCTAGGGAGTAGGATAAATAATATTCCTGCGGATTTTATCCGTGAAAGGTGTGGTCTAGAAAGGTTGGATGATCGTATTACCAGAAATGCGATAGAATGTTACTCGACACCGGGAGGATCGGTAAGGATTAAATCCACTTACGTTATCAACCCTTTAAATCATGTTAGGTCGTATAATCATCATGTATTGAGTTCTACAGATAATGATATCCATGTTGGTACTCAATATACCTCTTTGCCATCTAATTTCGCTCGTATCGAATGCGAGGAGCCGGATTATATGGATCGACTTATCGATACCACTGAGACTTGTTATGATACCGGAAAGGGTACGGTGAAGATCAGGAGACAGGAGTCGTTGAACGGAAATCTGGATGTAAAGACTTTCGATTATAAGATCGTTGAGTCTACCGATCCTGATCATCCTATCAATACCACGCCTACGCAGGCGGTTATTAATGGCTGGACGGTCATCAGCTGTGATCTTAATATCATGGAGGTAGATGACTGCTATGAGGTTGGTGGTCATAAGATCCATTTAAAGGGATTCAGGACGGTCAATCCGGCGTTACAGGACATTAAGTCCATATTGTATGTCGTGTACTCTGATCATCCTGATTATCATGCTGGAGATGAGCTTAACTCTATTCCAGAGGGGGCTAAGGTGACGATCTGTGATTATGCGGATAAGAGCCAAAGACATATGGTTCCGGTGCGAGAGTGCTATGAGGTGGCCGATGGCCGGTTCTATGTGGAGGGGAGCCGGTTGATTGATAACAATATGGTCGTAGAGCGGACGTCGTTGATGGTGATGGAGTCATCCTCCCCTACCTACCCTGTGGGGACCACGCTTACTTCCATTCCTGTTGGTGCTACTATCGTGGCTTGTTTATGTCAAACCTGTTAATTCTCTAGCTATGGTAAAAGTATGTAATGATTATTTTATGATTGACGCCCTAGCCGGAGGTCAGGTCATAAGAAAGAGAAAATATCGTCGTGAGAATACGATGATCGGATATAAGTGGTATGATTATAATGGGGTTGAGGTTATCGACCCCATTGAGATATCACGTCTTGACGGATTGGCTACTAAGCATCAACGTGTGGATCAGGCTTACGATGACCATGCTGTTTTCATGTCATCAACCAACTACGTCAATAGCGTATCCGGTATCCCTATGGACAAACATATGGTTGTGGTAGAATGGAGGCCGGAAAGCGAACAGGGGTTTGTTACGATGGCTCATGAGCAAGGTCTGGAAGGTGATAGCTATTATATCGTTGTCATCAATACAGGTGATAAGCAGGCTACTATCTACACCCCCATAGATCCCGAGGATCCAAAGGACGGTACCTCTAGGGCGGATGATGGTGATAATATCTCCGTGGGAGGATCTTATGTCTCCATATCCCCCAAGCAGGTAGAGCGGATAAGGGTTACTTTTCGTGATGGTAAATGGTATTATGAGTTGGTTACCAAGACATATCCCAGCAATACCGGTGGTATTAAGATCGGTGATGTTGATTATGTTACTTTCAGGTATTTATGGGATGAGAGTTCGGGAAGGGATTTGGATACGATGACGGAGGCTCTCAACTCGAATGTCCCGACTATCGATAATCTTGGTGTTGGTTATAATGGCCCCGGTAACGGTGATGAGTCCGTAAGGAGCGTGCTTAAATGGGGTGGTGATAACACTGGGTCTGGTAAGGAGTGTGTTTGGATGTCGGTAAAGGATCTAAGGGCACAGCATTATTCCACATTGCCGGATGAGACGCAATTCATGGCTTATGCTACATGGTTCGCTTCTATAGGTACAGGTAAGTGTTCTTTTGAGCTTGTGGGTTACAAGGGCGGTACTATGAGCCAAGACGGATATAATTTTATAAATACCGGTGGATCTGTGGTGTATCAAAATACGTATGATTTTGTTTGTCATACCAGTAAGGGTTCATCTACGTATAAGACATCCTACGAGAAGGTGGCTCGTGTTACCTATAATAAGCTCACTAACGAGGTTTATATGTCCATCGGTGACGCTATAGATCAGGAGGATAATTATGATAAGCTGGAGCGGGAGATCAATAATATAAAGGAAAGACTTAGCGATGTCGAGAGCGAGTTGGCTGTCGTAAGACGTATAGCCGAGGGCAAGAACACGGCGTATATCTTTGATACGGTCGATGCCATGAATGAGTGGCTGGCGGTTCCGGAGAACACGGCTAAGCTCCGTGTGGGGGACAGCTTCTGGATCAGGGAGCAGGATGTGCCTGATTATTGGTGGGATGGAGCTCAGGCTTTAGAGCAGGAAGGTCCGAAGGTGGATTTGCCTCCTTATTATACGAAAGATGAGATTAATAATATTGTTGATGATATCAACCAGAAGATAGAGGATAAGAGTACGTCGATCATCTTTGATACCTATATCCAGATGAAGTCTTTTGTGGATGATCCTACCAATGCCGACAAGCTTAAGGAAGGTACCATCTTGTTGATACGAGAGAAAAACGTACCTGATTATTATTACGATGGAGCTGGGATAGTTAAGATGGAGGCTGACGTAGAACAATGTCTTTACGTTACTTTAGCCAATAAGCCTACGGAAAGCACCGTTAGTTATACCCAAGATCGGGAGGTGACTAATTTCACTTCTGGAGCTATAGCTAGATGGGTTGACGCTGACGGTAATGACGTGTTCTATAAGCTTGTGGAGGTAGTAGGAGGCAAGGCTAAGTGGATTACTCTTATCGATACTAAATACGGTAATGTGACGCTACAGAGCACTTATGACAAGAACTATGAGATCGTGAATATCGTATCTGGATCACGTTTACAAGCTATAAATAGCGATAAGGATGAGATCAAGTTCGTTAATAGCGCTACCGGTAATGTTACTGTCGTGTTTAACGCCACGGTATCAGGAGGAGCCAAGAAACTTACGAGCCTGTTGGCCGTGAACGAGGTGGTCCTTACGCCTGGGGCGGCGGCGTCCTTCACCCGTACCGGTGAGACCTTCACCCTCTCCGATCTTTTTGGTGTTACGATCTTCCCGGATCTGGCTGATTCCAACCGTGAGGGAGAATGGGTGATGAGCGTAGGCGTAACCGGAAAACCGATCCTTATGGAGGTAAAGGAGATGAGGAAGTGGGATGAGAGTATTGTCAGGGAACTTACTATTGATGAGCTTAACGAGAAGTTCCCTAACGTGGATATTGGATTCGCTGTCGTATGCAAGACCATCAACAAGGTATATGAGATGGTTAACGGGTATAAGGAATGGGTGTCTTATGATATAATATCAATAAATTAAGAGTATGGCTTTTTTAGCAGGATACGATACGGTAGCGTCCTATGTCACGTTTATAGTAAATGAGGACAGGTTCCCTTGTTATGATGGTAAGGGCGCTGATTATATACCCGATCCGATAATATCAGCGGGTGCTTTTAATCGCAATCTTAGGTTCTCGACAAGAGAGCCAGGATTCGTAGACGTTGATTGGGGGGACGGGACAAAGGATCAATATCCTTTAGTTAAGATATCTGATGGTTCTTATAGGATTGTATTCAGGTCTCTTGACATTGAGTATAAGAAGAATCCGGATGATACCGTATGGTGGCATAAGAAAGAGGATGGTTCACAATACATACCGGTCCCCCCACATAAATATAGCGATATCAGGCGTAGAGAGGTTACGATGAGGTTCTCTAACGTAATTGATGGGGAATTTAATATGGAGGGTATTGTCCTTCATGAGTTCCCTATAACTAATCTTCCTGATATAACTTATTTTGCTGTGGTTAGATCCGTTTTAAAAAATGGCGATATCCCATATGACAGGATAAGCAAGAGCGTTAATCTTCGTAATATACAGATTGGAGCTTTTTCTCATTCTGGTGTATGGAGTAATTGGCCAGAAGGTTTTTTAAATATGAAAGACCTGAAGTATTTCGGATGCAATAACGTTTTTAATTTCGGGGATGATCCTGATTCTAATTGGAGAAGGTTCTCTGAATGGAAGAATCTTACCAAGTTTAATTTCAATTGGTGTAACATCCCTTCTTATGATCCGGCCTTTAATTCTATTCCGGCTGTGGGTATAAATATTATAAGCGATAGGAATAATATACCTGTATTTGATGAGGTGGATAAGGTAGGGGATGATAAGACAGGCGTTGATTTTATGGGTAATGGTAGCTCATGGAAACAAGATCTGGTAGGAGGGAAGTTGAACAAGATTCAACGGGTATATTGTTCTTCAAGTACGGTGCCGGTAGACGATCTTCCGGATTACTTGTATGAGATAAGGGAATTTAGGGTATGGGATTTGCGTGATATTGGTAAATTTATAAATACGCAGAAGAGGGCTGATACGTTCGTTAACACGTTTTATGATAAGATAATGTCCTGGGATTATATAACGATGTCACAGACGGCTTCTGACGGTAACAGGAATCAGTTTTATAAACTTACCTTAGATTTATATACTGCCGTAGCCCCTACTAATAAGAGACCGTCTGGCGTTTATCAGGCTCCTGATGGGTTTGTCAAGGGGGTTAGTAATGGTAATCCTACGACGCCTATGGAGAAGGTGTATGTGCTTACCAATAACTACGGGCAGACATGGGTCTTGGCCCCTGCCCCGGCTTCTAAGGCCGCCCTTACGAGGGCAAGGCGGGCGGGGAAGGCGAGGATCGCCCCGTTCGTCCTTGGCGTAAGGGACGGTCATGTGTCAGTATTCAGCGGAGATGTATTGGATGATAATATGAGTAAGTATAATTTCGCCGATAAATACGAGGCTATAGATATATGTAGTAATCTAGGGCTTGATAGTTCACCTGTTGTCGAGTATTTTAGAAGAATAGAGGAGGGAGAGGTATGAAGTTGATATGTAAGGATACGAATAAAGGGTCTATAACCTTTTTTACTAAGGGTAAATACGCTTTTAGGGGCGTTAACAGGAATGATACTACTGATGATGTGCCTGATCCTATATTGGATGGTAATAATTACAATGAGAGTATACAGTTTTATTCCAAGACCCCAGGAATGTGTGAGGTCGATTGGGGTGACGGGAATAAAGAGCAATTCCCTTTCGTGAAGGATAGGAGCGAATCCATATACGGGCGATATAGGTTGATGTTCAGGAGAAGGGATATAAGTTATCGTAAGAATCCCGACAGTCACCCATGGTGGTTTTATAAGGATGACGGGAGTGAGTATATCCCTGTCCCTAATCATACTTATGATGATGGCATGGATAAGGAGCGTGTGATATCCATGTCTTTTACCAATGATGTTACGATGATGGAATCCGATAGGATTATGATGGTAGGTTTCCCTATACTTGATATGCCTAGCCTTATCAATATAATAATAAGTGTTCCTGGGGATCGTACCATAACAGATATACCAAAGGATAGGATAATGAGATCGGTAAATATAGAGCGTATAACATTAAGTGAGTTTGGTGTGGATACGTTGACGTCCATCCCGGAGGATTGGAATAGACTAACTAAATTGAAAGGTCTGAATTTGTCCGATTCTATTGACTTTAGTGATACCGAAGCTTCCAATATAAGGAAATTCCCTTCCATGTGGCCTAATTTGGAGATGTTGAATTTAGCTGGTGGAAGGGTAAGGTTATATCCTAAGGAATGGCTATCATTCAATAATTTAAAAGAATTGTATTTAAGTCCTGGTTATGCCACATCATCGTTTGATCCTAACACATGCCCGGCTATGGATGAGGTGGATAAGATAAATTCTAGTTTAAAGATTTTCAGTCATATAAACAGATGGTATGGACCCGTCGTGAGTTGGCATCCGTATATGAGTGGTAAGGGGCTGGAAAACATTGAGAGTTTAGACGCTTCACATAGTTATAGTAATATAGATGTAAGTAATCTCCCGGATTATATATATGAGATGAGGTCTATGAATAGCTTTTATATACATTTATGCTTGCCAACCCAAAGTCGATGTGATACGTTTATATCAACATTATATGATAAGGTAATGGGGTTTAATTATCTCACTATGTCCTCCTCTGCTTCTGATGGCGAAAGGAATCAGTTTTATGGATTGTATTTACTTATGTATTCGGCTTCCATTCCTTCTGATAAAAGGCCTAGTGGCGTATTACAGGCACCTTCTGGTTTTATAAAGGGTCAGTCTAATGGCTCTCCATCGACTCCTATGGAGATGGTTTATGTGCTTATGAATAATTATGGATGGAGGTTTAGTATGGCGCCAGAGGCTTCGGTGTTAAGGTCAATACGATCTTCTGATATTGATACGAGGTCGTATAAGCCATATAAGCTTATCGTATTTGACGATGGGCGTACCTTTGTAGTCAATGGAGATGTTTTAGCTCATGATACGGATAAGGTATTATCGTTTGGGGGTCAACCAGAAGGGGAGTATTTATGTGATTCTATGGGATTGGACAGGAATGTTATTGTAGAATATTTTAACAAGATAGGTAATGGCTAAGACATTATATAAATACGAGGCATCATCCAACAAGTTCGTGTGGTTCACCACATGGGATAGGGCACTTAGAAATTATTATACCGATGATTATAATTATGTACCTGATCCTGTCGTTGATAATCCTTATAATACGTTTGTCGAGTTTAGATCCAGAAAGCCCGGTATGGCTAATGTGGATTGGGGGGATGGAATAAAGGAGCAGTTTCCTATGACCAAGGTTCAAGGGGAGGATAATTATCGTATTATATTCCGTTCTTTGGCAATACAACATAGGAAAAACCCCAATACTACGTGGTGGTTCAGGAAGGAGGATGGATCGCAATACGTACCTATAGATAATCATGCTTACGCTGATGGGAGGAGGGACGTGCAACGGGCTGTGTCGATAGATTTTACTTGCGATATTTATTATGCTGAAATCATGACGTGCAAGATGACATCTTTCCCGATTGTGGATATACCAGGACTTGAGTTTTTGGTCGTATCGCATACGATGTATGTTAATGACGGTATACCTGTAGACAGGTTGTCAAGATCCAAAAAGTTAATTTATATCGATCTTCAAAATATAGGGCAAAGAATGACCGTAATTCCTGAGGCTATAACCAGTAAGACAGAGGTATATTATTTAAATATGTTTAATATGCTTGATCTTAGGGATATAGAATCTAGCGGGATAAGGAATATAAAGAATATGAAAAATCTTCAAACCCTTGAATTGTCTTCATGTTATTTGGATAGGTATATAAAGGAGTTTAATGATCTTCCTAAATTAACTTCGTTGAATATAACTCCTGGTCCTTCTGATATGTGGAATTATTTTGATATAAACACCCTTCCTTCTTTCGAGGTAGATAAGATAAATCCTAACATTAATTATTTTGCTTTTTTAAATGACTGGATGAATGGAGAAAGGAGGACGGGTTGGAATGATGATAATATGTCTGGAAGGGGATTGGAGCATCTTACTAGTTTCATTGTATCTAATAGCAATAGTCTTAGAATGGATAAGCTTCCGGATTATATTTATGAGATGAGGTCTATTACATGGTTTAGCGTGAATGCATCCACTCATAGCCAAAAAAGATCAGATGATTTCGTGAACTCTTTCTACGACCTTGTTGTAGGATGGGATCAGATTACTATGACATCCGTGGCTAAGGATGGGAAGAGGAACCAGTTCTATAGTCTTTCGGTAAGCATGTATAATGCTATTTATCCAACCGAAAACCAGCGTCCTTCCGGCACGGAGCAGGCCCCCGAGGGATTCGTGAAAGGCCAGTCCAACGGATCTCCCACTACGCCTATGGAGAAGATATATGTGCTAAAAAATAATTACGCCCAGAAATGGACGATAAAACCGGCTTAATATGGATAGAAATGATATCATAAAAGAACTTGGATTGTATTTTGATATAGTAGAATTGGTATGTCCTCATACATACAATAAGTGGAAGGACAGATCGTGGCAGTTTCTTGATACAGCGTTTCTCCATAATCTTCTTATATTACGGAGGGATATAATCAAACAGCCTATGTATTGTAATAATTGGGACAAGCAGGGGCAGTTTTCCCAACGTGGTCTTAGATGCAACATCTGCCAGATAGTCAAGGATAAGAAAGATGTTTATCTATCCGCTCATGTATTGGGTAAGGCCGGTGATTTCGATGTCAAGTCAATGACGGCGGAACAGGCCAGAGGCTTGATTTTGGATCATCAAGATATGTTACCATATCCTTTCCGGCTTGAAGGGAAGGTGGGTTGGTTACATTTTGACAGCCTTGATACGAGGAACGGTATACACGCCGTGGTGTTTTAGGTACTTAATGGTATAGTGGTTAACTTTGCGTATATGGTATAAAATGAAAGACAAAGACATGATAGAGCGAGTGGGGGCTTTATGGAATATAGCGCTTGCGTATGGTGCCTCTTGTTGGGCTTATTTCCAGCCAGTACACCATTTATTGACCGTATTACTTATAGTATTAATAGCGAATTTCTTGGCTAGGTTAGCGCAAAGCGTAAGGGGCTGGAAGCTCCGACGAAGCCGTAGAAGACGGTTTAGTTTTAAGAGATGGCTTAGGGAGGTCAGGTTAACTGATATTCTTAAGGAGTTCGCTTTGTCTTGTTTTATAGTAATGACATTATGTGTTATATATAAGACGTTATACCCGATTGAGGAGGAGGCTAGTATGATACTTACCGTAACCAAATATGGTGTGTATATAGCCCTCGTGGGATATGTCATGCTTTTCTTGAATACCATAGGGGATACTTTCGCTGACGCTTATTTGGTTAAGGTATTCAAGGCCGTGTTTAAGAGGATAAACGTATTCAAGATGTTTAGTTTTTCCAAGAACATACCTGACGAGACGTTTGACGATATAAAGAAGATTGCGGATGATGAGGTTAAGGATAAGTCTTAAGGCTGTTTTTTATTTAGGTCTGTCGCTGTCCCTGTCCTCTTGCGGAAGCAGGAGGCAGGTTAGCGAAACGTCTATTGATAGTAGGTTGATCAGCAGGATAGAGACGATGATAGATGAGGTCATGGATCGGAAGATCGTAGAGATCAAGACATCTGATCTTAGTGCCGATATTGTTATAACGGAGAGAGAGTTCGATACGGACAAGGATGTTGATCCTGCCACGGGGGAACGGCCGGTGTCCTCGCAGACAGATACCCATATCGTCATTGGCCGGCGGGACAGCACGGTGACGGCCGATTCCCTTGGCATTGATAAGACGATCACCGGTATTGAGGATATTGATAAGAAGACAGACATCGAACATGAGGATGTAGATGATAAGAAAGAATCAAGATGGCCAATAGCTATCATATCAATTAGTGTGTTGTTGATATTATTGGTTTTAATATATTTGCTAAAGAAGATGAAGGTTTTATGAGACGAAGAATGATTGAATGTACTAGGGGGGGGGTGATTGACGATCATACTAGATTCTTAATGAGATTCAATGGTAATTTTAAGGTAGAGGGGAATCCTACTCCCTCTGGCAATCTCTTTATAGCCAATAACGGCAATCTTATCGCCGATGGCTCAATACAATGTGTCCAATATAACGAAAAGGATCCTTTTCTTTATACTATCATAAACACCAAAGAATCGTTATTCCCTGAGCTGTTTTATGACGGTCATCCATTTACTATAGACTTTTGGTATAAGTCAACCAATCTTGTTACAAGTTGTTTGGTTGAGCATGAATATCCTAATGGTATTTTTTATTTTGGTGTAGTTTCAACAGGTACTGGTTTTTATTTTTTATTTCAAGCTCAACAAGCTGGTTGGCATGTTGATAGAGTTGAGGCAAACAAATGGTATCATATAGCTATAGTCAGAAGCAGTAATGAATATGACATATTAAGATGTTTTGTTAATGGTATACTTATTATTAACACGAAAACCAATAATACGCTTTCCCTTAGGTCTTATAACCTAGGTATTAATACACGAGGTGGTGGTATGGATGACGGAAATTTTATGATGGACGATTTCAGGATAAGTGATATAGCTAGATGGGAGTCAGATTTTGAACCTCCAAAAAGGAAGGGATTATGATCTACCATAATCCCTTGCCATTCATCCTTACCCACGTATCAACCAAAACCAAAATGAGGTCAGTCCCGGATTCGAACCGAGGTGTATGGTTTTGCAGACCACCGACTAAACCAACTCATCCAACCGACCGTATCGCGAATATATAATTTTGTCTTTGACCAAACAACCTCTTTGACCAAATTTTTACTCAACTAGAATATCCCTTAAAGAGAATCCCTTATCTAGTATACTGTTTGAGGAAATGTCTTTTCAAGGTCTACACTTATTGACACCAAAAGGAAATGTGGCGGCTCCGTGAGGCAGGGCAGGAGGTATCCCCACACGGCCGGCCAGGAGCGGAGCGACTCGTAGCCCACCTCCCTTTTCCCATTGGCATATTACGCTTAAGCGTTGGAAAGAAGTAAACATATCAATGCATTAACGTCTGATGTAGGTAGTTGTTTGTCGATTAAAGATCCATAGACAACATAAGTAGATGTCAAAAATACACTAAACTAAATTATTGATATAAGTTATTGTTGAGATCTTGATTTTTCAATCTACTACATATTTTCATGTTAATGTAATTAAGTTATATACTTTAGATAATAACAAAGCGTTAGCTAACTCTTTTTAATCAATAGACTTATGAGATAAATAAAATAATGAGACTCCCTTCTTAAGGGGGCGAAAGTTTCTTATATCACATGTCACAAAATGGACAACAGTATTTATAAAAGAGGGTGGATAAATAAATTCATCTATTTTCTTAACTATCCCTACGATAGTCTCCCTACGCAATGTCCAAGTTGGATTTCGACCATAGCGATCGCCGTAAAAACCCGTGATCATAAACAAAAAAATGAGTACTTTCACAAGCACTCATTTTGAAATGACAAAGTTTTTTAGTACCTTTGTGATAAAAAAAAAAAAACAATCATGGCAAAGATAATGCTTATATTTGATCAATTCGTCTCTTCCTCAGAAAAAAAGAGGATGTCAGAAGAAAATAGGGCCTTGAGGAGGGATTCCGGCAAGGTCATCCTACCTTATTTGTTTAATGACAATGCTAATCCTTGTTGCGATAACCCTAGGATAAAGCGTAAATCATCATCCAAGTCAGAGATACTTGAGAAGCCGATATCGGAGACACTGATAGGCATTCTTATCATATGCCTTGACCCTATAAGGTTTAGGACGCTGGGGATCCAATACAACATCAAGTGGTTCTATTACTTTGTGAATGAAATAGTTAATTACTATATCAAGCATCATCGTCTTGGTGGTGATAATCTCGCTTATCAGATAAAGTTAGTTAGGTGGCTTTTGATCAGTTATGTTAACGTGGCTGTTGTCCACGGTTATTATGCTATGGTGAGGAAGGTGAAGAAAGAGCATCCTGACCTTTTTGTACATAGTAACAAGGCGAGGTATTATTATTGGTACAATTGCCCTCCTAAGCATCGCAAGCTAGAGGATGAGCGAAACATGAACAATCCTACTTATAAGGCTCATGAGTGCAATAGGAAGCGCGCAGAGGATATCAAGCGTGTTGTTTATGACTCCATGGATTCGATCAGGAAACGTGACCTTAAGGATTTTGTGTCCTCCAAGAACAACGGGGTGAGCATTTCTTTTAAGGAAAAGGTTCAGAACAAGGTCAGGAAGAAGGGCTTTGGTAATGTCAGTATCAAGACCATAGAGAGGGCCATAAAGAGCTATTTAGATGAGCGTGGTGTCACTTTCTCTGAGTTCGTCGATGGGGTGAGGAAGTTGGATAGGAAGATAAAGGAAGTCAAGTCCGCTTTTGGCAATGTTAAAAGGATTAAGATCTTTGGCATCAAGGCTTATGATTATGTGTCTGGAGATGAGATAGTTGATGAGTTTGGTATGGCCGCGTTGTCTGATGATGTGTGGATTCCTGATAATAGCACCCCGTTCCTTGACGATTATATTGAATCGCAGTATTTGTCTAACAATTTTAATTTCTAATATTATGGTTAATATAAAATCACATGACTTTTATACGGTGTTTGATGATAAGAAGCAACTTTTTAAAGTATCATCATTATTTGATTCTTTAGATGAATCTGAAGATATAGTAAAAGATTTGATGGATTCTGGCACATTCATGTATGTTGTTGACGAACGACTGTCTATGATATGGGTGGATATATTTATGATGATAGAGCTTCTTGGGGAATATGATGGTGGGGATGTTAAGGATTTGGCTATTAAATGCTCTTCTCTCTATTTGAAAGATAAGGTGATGCGTTTAATTGTCGATTATGTCAATTGCGATTCTGATGATTATGATGATAGCGTTGATCCTATATTGAGTTATTGTAGCAATCTTATTCATAGTGGTGATGGGAATATTGATTATCTGCCATTGTCCGACATGGTAAGTTTGAATGTAGGAAATTATATGTCAGATGACATGTTGAAGCTATTTGATATTGCCAAGGAAGACAATCGCATAATATCTATATTGTTTGTTTTGTTAAGTAGACCTTATGTTGACGATTATGGTTTTTTTACTCTTACTGATTTGCTTTCTATGATGATTGATAAAGGTTTTATTGGTGATCGTGATGATATAGTGAATGCCTTAGGGCTTATCTTAAAGTAGGTTTATTGTATTGGTATGACCCTATTTTGTATCTTTGCTTAAAAGTAGTAAATATGAATCAGATAAATATCATACCGAAGATAATTCATGATAAGTTTGCCGCAAGGATTATCATGGATGATTACGATATAGAAAAACCTATCGTTATTACTGTCGTGGCTAGACGTAACGATGGAGAGTATAATACCCAGATATTGACATACCCGACATCTGGCGTTGATTATGAGGGTAATGTAAGGATGGTGTTTTTTGATGTCGCTAGGTCTCATGTTTGCCAGATAACATCGGTATTTATCAACGGTCATGAGGTCAAGACATATTATACCGATATCCCGGATCTTGATATGCAAGCCCGTTATGACGATAGCTTATGCCGGTACGATAAGAAGGTTAATATGAATGATATTCGGCTGTCATTTCAGGTGCTAGAGACACGTGATCCCAAAGTGATTCAGGTATTGGATGAGTCTGAGTGGGGGCTACTAGAGGACAGGAAGGCGATCATCGAGATCACTACGCCGGGCATGCCCGACCCCGTTACGTTGTTTCTTGGCAAGAATCAGGTCAATACCTTTACCAGCCTAACACTAGGTCTCAATTGCTTTAATTACGATGATTGTAATGTCAAGTACCTTGATCTACCTGATGGTATATATGATATCAAGATCATAGGTAGCCCTTCTACTTACAACTTCAGTCGCAAGTATCTTAAGACGGATCTTATACGCAGACGTCTCGACCGGCTATGGATTAAGACTGATATCCTATGCGAGGACAAGGATAAGGATCTTATAAATAAGATACAGGAGATGGAGACACTTATGGTCGTAGCGGAGGCTAATGTCAGGTTGGATAATATAAGGGCCGCTCATGAGATTATCGACCGTGTCGGAGAGCTTCTTGAGATGGCTACCAATTGCGTGGATTGTTAAATATAAAAATATTGTCATGGGTTGTAATACTTGTAAGGAAAAGGCGTTAAGGGCCGAGAGAGAAAGGATTGAGAGAAGTATGATGAATCGTCCTTCTTCTACCGTTGTTAGCGATAGGGAATATGCTTCTAGAAGCACCGCTGGATGTATGGTTATGCAAGATCCGTTGCAGACCATGGAGCGTGACGTGGTTAGTATATATAAGCAAGTTCGTACCAAGGGTGATGGCGTTGGCGTATCTTATCTTAATATGCAGAAAAAGATCCGTGAGTGGATCAAGAACCTGCCATATGGATGCCCGCCTGACGAGGAGGTACAGGAAATGAGAAAGGAGATACTCGATGGGCGCGCAAAGTATATCAAGCCTTGATAGAATAGACCTATGTAGGGTCGTAGACGAATGGCTGTCTTGTCAATGGAGTGGATACATGAGGTATCATAGGTACAGGATCGGGAATAAGCCTGATGTATCTTATTGGGGCAAGATAATTCGTCTGCAAAGATCATTATGCGATAATGATTGCGGGTTATGCCCGGATGAGATAAGATCGTTAAAGGAACATATTAACAGGTTACTAGTATGATAAAAACTTTATAAATATCACTTAATTATATTGTAAATCAATAGCATAATTACTAAATTAGAGGCATGATAAAGGCATTCAAATATCGTATATATCCAAATATGTCTCAGGAGATATCGCTTTCCAAGACCTTTGGATGCGTGCGTCTTATTTGGAATGCCAATGTAGCTTCTTTTAATTCCTATGATAAGGAAGACAATCCTAAGCCTAGTATTATCCAAAAGTCTGATCTTATAGAAGATAGACCTTGGCTATCCGAGGTATCGGCAGCGGCTATCCAACAGAAGGTGATGGATTTCAAGGAGACCGTAAAACAGTATTTCTCCAAGAACGGGAAAAAGAAGATAGGTAGGCCTTCGTTTAAGAAGAAAGGTAATACCCAGTCTTATAGACTTCCTAACCAGAAATTCAGGATAGAGGGAGACAGGATCAGAATTGAGAAGATAGGATGGGTGAAGATGGTTGTTGACAGGAATATACCTGATAACGGTAAGATTATTTCTTGTACTATATCTAAGAATCCCTCTAATCAGTATTTCGTGTCTATAACCGTTGATTGCGAGATAACCAAGAAACCTAAGACTGGTAAGGAGGTAGGTATAGACTTAGGAATAAAGGAATTCGCCACCTTATCTGATGGAGTTGTCATAGATAATCCTAAGCATCTTAGAGAAAACCAATCCAAGATATCAAGGATTCAGAAGCATATGTCAAGAAAAGTCAAGGGTAGTAGAAGATGGCATAAGAATAGGCTTAGAATAGCTAGATTGTACAATAAGATATCTAATAAGAGATTATGGTTCTTACATAATCTAACCACTTATCTTGTCGATAACTACGACACGATATGTATTGAGGACTTGAACGTCTCAGGCATGTTAAAGAGTCATAGATTAGCCAATTCTATATCCGATGCCAGCTTCAGCCTATTCAGGTCCTTGCTTGAGTATAAGTGTGAGTGGTATGGAAAGACCCTATCTGTCATAGACAGATTTTATCCTTCCTCCAAAACCTGTAGTAATTGTGGTTGGAAGAAGGATGACTTGACTTTGTCGGACAGGACTTTTATCTGTGAGAATTGCGGCTTGACCCTTGACAGGGATCTTCTTGCCGCTAGGAATATAAAGAAATTTGGGTTAGAAAAACAGAATCTTCTAACCCAATAAGATACGTCACCGGTGGTGAACCGGGTAGGGGACGTGGAGTCGCTGGCGTTGGCCGGGACCTTGAAGCGTCAAATTATACTGGTGTAAACTTGTATATAATCACCTTAGACTAAAAAATGAAGACGGTAAATGTTTTGACGAGAAAAATGGGTGATTTTAACGTTTTTCAAAGAACTAGTGATGGTTATTTTGATGCCAACAGTTTACTTAAGCAATGGAATGATAATCCCGATAACACGAGAAGACGGCTTGATGATTTTATGAATAGTGGTAGAACTAAGGAATTTGTTAGTGCTTTATCTGAGGATGAAAGCCATAGGAGAAAAATCGACATTGGTGATAATCAATTAGTTATAAAAGTGAAAGGTAAGACGACTAAGCATGGTAAGACTCCTGATAAGGTATGGATGCATCCTCTGTTGTTTATAAAATTTGCCATGTGGATAAATCCTAGATTCGAAGTTCAGGTATTGAGATTTGTGCATGATCAACTTATAGATTACAGGGATAAGGCTGGTGATGCTTACAAGAGGATGTCTTCCGCTTTATCTAAAATAATTGAATCTTCAAGACTAAGAGATAAAATACAAGATTTGGCCAGATCCGTAAATATTATTGTCTATGGCCTTCATGAGACTATGATAAGAAACTCTGTTGGCGAGGAGGCCAAGGCTAAAGAATTGATGGAGCTGGAGATTGATATAGCCAAGATGATTGAGTTTGGATATATAACTACCGAGGAGCAATTAAGAGATTATCTATATAAGGTTTTGAGAAGCAAAAAGGCTCTTCCTTTGTAATTTGATTTTAAATTGTATCTTTGTAACAAAGTGAATCGTAATGATATACAGTAATAAAGAAATAGTACGGACGTTCACCAGAAACAACCCGCCTGCCGGGTACGTGGGCGGCTCTGTTGACTACCGGGTCCCGGCCAATGTTTATTTTGGCGATACGCAGGAGGAGGCTGATAGTAAGGCTGAGGATGATGTCAATGCCAACGGTCAGGACTACGCCAATACATACGCCGACATAATACCGGCTGTATGGTATAATGATCAGGTATGCGATGAGTTTATCAAGAACAATTGCGTAAGCGGTAAGGGATCCAAGGAGCAGGTATGTATAGAGGAAGGCAGGTTTGTCTCTTACGTATCTAAGAAAGATGCCAATGATAAGGCCAGGGTGGAGCTTGGACGGATCGGGCAGGGAGAGGCCAACTCCGTCGGGGCTTGCTGCGAGGACTGGGCCTCACAGCCTTTTCGTGGCTTGTTTTACAAGAACGATTGTGAGGCTGGCACATCAGGCAAGGAAGGTATTGTATATGAATTACCAGCCGGAGCTGTCATATCCGATATCTCCCAGATAGACGCCGATACGTTAGCCTATAGGAAGTTCATGAAAGAAGGTCAGGAGAAGGCTAACTCCGAAGGTAGTTGCTCCCCTGTATTCTATAATGCTACGATCGGTGATTGGTTTGAGAAGGTATGTCCGTTTGGATATAAATCAGGTAGGGTATATTATTCTATCAAAGCCAATAGGTTTAGATCATGGATATCAGTAGAGGATGCCAACGCCAAAGCCCGTGAGGTTTTGATGGTAGAGGGGCAGGAGTACGCTGATCTTAATCTTGAGTGCGAGAAATGGATCGAGAATATTGATCAAGAGGATCAATGTTATTGGTGATGATGCGCGTTTAGTTTTCCATAATAGTTGATTTAGTGTTTGGAGGGGATTGTATGTCTCCTCCATTTTTTTGTATATATATCAAGGGTGATAAGTTTATATACTGTAATACACTTGCTTATATGTTGAATATATTTTATATTTGCATACCTATCTATTCATCTCGAACCGATAGGTATTATGTTTAATTTAAAATATTGTTCAAAGTTATGAAAAGTCGGGTTGAAATCAAATCTTCTGACAGGAGATTGATGGGCGTTGTTATACCTGCGCTCAGTGATAATGGTTTTGTTAACATCACTTTAGCTATGAAAGTCTTGTCTGATGATAGGCTTAAAAAAGGTTTATCTCCTAAGAAACTTAATGATATTATTAAGTATAATGGTTTCCAGGAGAAATGCAGGGAAATAATAAGTAGGCTAGAAAATAGGAATTTATGTAAGCAGACAAAAATCGGCTTACAAAATAAGACATTGAATCTTAGTGATTTAAATAAAATAGGGTTGGCATGCCGAAAGGGTAAGGGAGATGGTCAAACGTGGTATATGAACCCCTACCTTTTCCTTGTGGTGGCCATGGAAATGAGTCCTGAGGTTTGCGCCGATGTTGTGATGTGGTTTGTTGATAATATCGTAGGGGTAAGAAATGCAGCTGGTGATGCTTATATAGAGATGTGCAGCAGCGTATCTTCGCTTATAAGCGACAAAAGTAACTTAAAGGAATCGTTATCGAGAATTGCTAAGGGTATAAATTTTGTTGTTTTTGGCGTACATGAGGAAGGGATAAGAAATAGGGCTTCCTTCGAGGAGCTAGATATGATAGTATCAATAGAAAGAAATATATCTTACGCTATTAAGGCTGGATATATAAAAGACTATAATGGCGTTATAAACGATTTGGGAAGGCAATGGAAAGATAGATGGGGTAATCCTGTTCTTAAATTGAAGTCCTGATCTTATCTTGTTGTTATGGTTTATGGGTATAGGGGATGCGAATGACGTGTCCCTTATATTGTTTAAGGTGATTATATACCATTTTACACTAAAATCGTAAAATGGTATATATCTATACGGAAATCCGTACCGGGTTCCACCAAAACCCTCTACCTTCTGGTAATGTACTTACATCAAAGGCTTCTTTTGCCGATTTTCTAATGATATTAAACGCACCATTGATATCGGCGTTAATAATACTACCGGAAGATGTTTTGAACAATCCTCGTTTGATACGTCTTCCGGCATATTCCTCGTGCTTACAAATCTGCTCGTTATCCAAAAAACTACATTTTGAGGTATAGGATTCCTCAACGATCTTAACATTAATACCCTCAAGTGTAGCTTTATATGATATCATTGAGATAAACATATTAAAAGGAATAGATACAAAGTTCTGGTTATTTCGTTTTCCGATATTGATCTCTTGTTTCCAACATCTGTTATGACCGATTATGATCGTATTAATGCCGTTGGAGACTACATGATTAATCAATATCCTACTGGCTTTATGCAGATAATCCTTGATCTTGTTATTCCTTTTGTTAGTTAATGATCTTATTTGTCTTGATACTTGTTTATTGTCTTTTAATCTTGATTTTAAATATGCTAGTCTTTTATTATAATACTGGTTGATAGATTTTAGAGGTCTACCATTGATGATAAAGCAGGAACCGGTATTTGATACACAAGACGCTAAATTGTTAAGTCCAAGATCAATACCAAGGTAATTACCGTTATCATACATAAGATCTTTCTCTTTCTTATTATACACGATCTCAAGCATAATATATCCATTCTTAGGGACGAACCTGAGTTGTTGGATATTTTGCTTGTTGGTTCTCGTGGTGAAAGAGAATTGCTTTGGCAATTTAACAATACCTTGCTTTATCCATTTCTGAGAAAAGGCTGTTGTTGGGAAAACGGCCATAAACATCCCTTCTTTATCAAGATACTTAGGTATTCTTACTTTCTCAGAATACTCACCTCTACCTTTTTTGTTAAGAAGATTGAAGAAGGACTTGAAATTCTGGTCAACCATCATCAATACCTGTTGGGCTACCGGTGACGGTAAAGCACGATAATCAACGTCATCTTCTGTTCTTAACTTTTTTTCAAGAGAGTAGTAGTTGAGGTATTTATACTTAATGGTATTATCATCCTTATATTGAAAGTAATGTTGCCTAACAACATACAATCCTTTGTTGTATAAGTTTTTGCACTTATGCAACAGGTCTTGAAGCTCATTATAATGCATCGAACTTTGCTTGATTATATGTTGTTCGACTAATCTCATGGCACAAATATATGGATTATTATTTATATATAAAAATAATTCAGTATATTTGTAGTGTAAGGTTGTATATAATTACCTTGTTTAATAACGTATGTTGTCTTGTTTCCAAACCAAATAAGTATCTTTGCTAAAAACATTAATATTATTAATATGTGTAATACAGGTGGTTGTTGTCATGATCATTCACGGGAACGTCCCGAAGAGTGTTGTCATGGCGTTAAGATAGATAGGTTTCTTAACAAATGCCCTAACGATCCTTGTGATCCTTGCGATCGGGATTGTCAGGACGAGCCTTGTGTTGGCTACGGATGTCCTATAGTTTTGTATGATAAATGCATCTTATACTCAGGTGATGAGTTGGTAGTGGATGGGATAGAAAAAGGCACGGATCTTTCTGTCGTTATAGACTCATTGAGGCGTATTATAGCGTCTAGGGATAAGCAGATAGATTTATACCATCGTGAGGTTCTGGATTTGAAGAGGATTATAAACGAGCTTGTCAACGCCGGTGGTAGCGGCGGGGATAGCGGAACTGAAGAGGAGGTTTGGTGATGAACGGTTGCAACAAAAAACAATACAGACCTACTGTAGACGACACGAAAGTACCGTGCTCTACGTACATGAGTACCGATTGTATTTACCCCGGTGATAAGGTACGTGTGGAATCATTGGGATTATCCCCTAATTGCGATATGTCCGATACCCTTAACGCTATGATAAAGGCTATACGGGATAGGGATGCCGAGATATCCGAGTTGAGAAGAATGATCAACAAATTAATTTGATAATATGAAAAATTGTAATCCATGTAAACCGGAATATAGACCGGGGAATGAGTGTAGTATCTACAGCTCCCAGATCATATATGACGGTCAGTCGTTCCCTGAGGCAGACATCAGGAACGGTGATGGCATGAATAGCGTAATCGAGTCTCTGGTAAGGAAGCTGGTTGCCGTATCTGGCGCCACGGCGTCCATCCAGCGTGACTCGTTCAAGGGTGTTCAGGCTGTCAGGTTAAGATACGAGCCGTTGACCGTGCTCAGCGTTACCTATTGTGGTACTATCGTCCCTAATGACGGGTATGTCGTTTCTGGTAGATCCGTTAAGTTTAAGAAGAAATATTGCATGGGTGATGAGTTCACTGATGTTAATATCGTATATACTACATTGAATAGTAATATTTTAAATACCTCATGTTATGGCTAAAAGAGTGTACGATACGGTCTTGGCTTCCGAGTGTGACGGTTGGGTATGTGGTGAGACCCTCAAGAAAGGATCTATCCCGGTAGATAGGTTAGAGCTTGATTCTTTATCAGAGGCCGTAAGGGAGCTTATAGAACGGTTTTTCGAGGAGGGATGGTTGCCGGATATGATCTGTGATCTTGGTTGTGGAGGCGCCAGCGTATTTGAGATTAAGCCTACTAACTTCGAGTATCCTCCTGAGGGTGGCGAGCAGATTCTGGAGATTATCGTAGGTAAGAGTGATAAATGGACTATAACTCAAGCGGAATGATATGAATAATTTAAAAGATATTCTTGCCAAGATCGAGCAAGGCTCCTCATGGGTGTCCTACGACAAGATTTCCGGTACCGGCCCCGACAAGGTGGCTATTAAGGTAGAGCCGGGATGGATGGGTAGGTTGCCTAGGGAGACTTATGTAGCGGTCGAGAAGGGCAAGGTTACGAAGCTCGCTACCATAACCCAGAAGGGTATGGAGCGGGTAAGCGTGGATCCGACCAATATCATGTTTGACATGGAGGGCGGGACGGCGGTCATCAACGCCAAGCTTAACTCCGCATCGGTCAAGGCCTCCTGTCTTACCCTTGGTGGCTCGGTGAGCAAGTCTTATATAGTCTCCATGAACGTGAATGGCTTATCCATGAAGGTTCCGGAAGAGGATAGCAGATATATAGTGTATGCCGATCCTGAGGATCCCGGTGCCACTGATTTGTATGAGGCTAGTTTTGTTATAGCTATGCCTAAGAATATGGATAACGAGCAGCATCATGAGATGTTTGTCTTGAATGGCAAGGTTGTTAATATCAATCAACAGCCTAATGATATACCTTATATTATACTTGATCATGACTTTGATAACGTGACTAGTGAGAACGGTCAGGTCGTTATCGATATCAAGTCCAATACCGAGTATGATATTGAACTGGTATGTTGCACTTGCGGCGATGGCAGCGAGGAGCCGGAACCGGAACCCCCCTTTAACGTGGATCCGCAAAGGTTGACGCTTAATAAGGATGGTGATACCCAGATCGTGAGGGTAGAGGCCGGAGATAATGTTTCATGGAGAATAGAGGAGGATTGACATGGCAAGGGAAGTAGATAAGAATTGCGTTGAGGGTAATTGCTTTGCCATTAACGACAAGAGCCATGGGGTAGGCGATAATAAGCTTAACATCGTATACAAGGCTAATTACACCGGTCAGATCTGTACGGCTAAGTTCCGTATAACGTCAAAGGACGGTAGTGTTGTTAAGGAGTATATGATAGCCCAGGATGCTAAGCCCGTTTATTATAATATCAAGATGGTTCAGCCGTTTACCAAGGATGACTGTCTAGCCAACCAGCACGGTTCGGTTGTCTTGTATGTGGTTGAGGAACGGACGTACAAGTCGTTTATCTCACAGGAGGACGCCGATGCCAAGGCTATGGAGGATATAGCCCTAAATGGTCAGGCATACGCCAATGAACATGGTGAGTGTATAACTGACATCTGGTATAACGAGGAGCAAAGGAGAACCTTTATCCGTAACAATTGTGATAAGTTCAGTGATGGTCAGGAATATGTTTACATCGTTCCTGAGGGTAAGTACGTGTCTTCTATCTCTCAAGAGGACGCCGACAGGAAGGCTCTTGAGGATATTGAAAAGAATGGTCAACAACAAGCTAATCTGGAGGGTGAGTGTAAGCCTAAGGAGAATATCTATTATGGTAAGTTTAGCAAGACCTTTACCCGTAACAATTGCGACTCCACTCAATACGGAACGGAAGTGGTTGTTAATGAGACGATGGTTACAGGAGACTTCAGATCCATCGTATCTCAGGAGGAGGCTAATAAGTTAGCCCAAGCCGCTGTAGAGGCTCAGGGTCAGGATATAGCTAATATCAAGGGTAATTGTGAGAAGATACCGGTATTTACCGGATCGTATTCTAAGGTATTCCAGAGAACCAATTGTCCTGAAGGTTCTACGCCTGTTGACTTTACCGTGGATGAGAAGATGTGTACCGGCTATCCGTTCACTTCTACAGTATCACAGGATGCCGCCAATAAGCTGGCGCAGGACGCTGTGGAGGCGCAAGGTCAGGCCATTACCAACGAGCGTGGTGACTGCCAGACTAACGTCTACTATAACGTAAGAATGGAAAAGACCGTGACTAGGAATAATTGCGATGAGTTCCATATCGGCCAACCTTATACTTATGTTGTAGCCGCTGGTAAGTACTTCTCTATCATCTCTCAGGAGGATGCTGATAATAAGGCTAAGGCCGATCTTGAGGCTAACGCCCAACAACAGGCTAACCTTGAAGGTGAGTGTAAGGAGAAGGTCGTATATCATGGTAAATACAGTAAGGAATTTACCCGTAACAATTGTGACGAGACTCAATACGGCACTAAGGTTGTCGTGGATGAGACGATGGTTACCGGAGACTTCAGGTCTACCGTATCACAGGCGGACGCCAACAACAAGGCCAAGGCCGCTGTCGAGGCTCAAGGTCAGGACGTGGCTAACGTGAAGGGTAAGTGTGAGAAGGTTCCTGTATATACCGGTACTTATACACGTACGTTTACCCGTAACAATTGTGGTACTGGTACTGGTGGCACTTATACGGTAAACGATAGGATGGTTGATGGTTATCCATTTACTTCCACCGTGTCTCAAGAAGATGCCAACAGCAAGGCTAAGGCTGCCGTTGACGCCCAAGGACAGGCTCTTGCCAATATCCACGCCCTTTGTACGTATACCGGCCGTGCTTCCTTGGAGTTTACGAGAAACAACTGTGGTGAGTGCAAGATCGGATCTAAGGTGACGATCACTCAAGATATGGTAGAAGGACACCCATTCCAGTCCAACGACTCCCAGACCGCTGCTGACGCTATGGCTATGACCGCCGTGCAAGCCCAAGGGCAGGCTTTGGCTAATACCAAGGGTACTTGCTCTAACGCTACTATGTATACCGGTAAGGCCAGCTTCGAGTTCACGAAGAGCAATTGTGGCGCTAATCAGGTAGGAGATCCGTTCACCGTGACACAGGACATGGTAGATGGCCATCCGTTCCAGTCTTGCGTATCTCAGGATGAGGCTAATTTAGTGGCTATGGCCGCTGTAATGAATCAAGGTCAGAAGATCGCCGACGAACAAGGCACTTGTCATGAGGCTCCTAAATATACCGGTCATTATAGCGAGGCGTTCGAGAAGAATAACTGTCCGTCCGGTCTTATCCCGTCTTCAGTTACCGTTACTGAGGCTGATGTAACCGGAGGTCCATTCTACTCATACGAGAGCCAGTTCGCCGCTGACGAGCTTGCCAAGGCCGCTGTCAAGGCGCAAGGTCAGGCTGTTGCCAACAACCGTGGCACTTGTGATGAGCTGAAGATATATGTCGGTAACTACAGCAAGGAGTTCACTCCTAAATGTCCTACTTGCCAGTATGCTGATCCTATTACCGTAACCCCGGATCTTATGGGTCAGTTCTTCACCTCTACCCGTTCACAAGAGGAGGCTGACGCTTTGGCTAAGGCCTACATCGATAGGATGGGTCAGGCATTTGTTAACAAGAACTATGATGACACGTGTCATACTAAGGATGAGCAACCGGTTTGGGAGACTATCGAAACCGTATGCAAGGACTGTATCTCTAAATTACATCAACGTAATACCAATACCTGCTACACTGATCCTGAGAATCAAGAGCGGTATATAGCTGGTGGTAATAAGACATGCTTCTGGTTTGGTACGGCATCTAAGGCCTTCACCCGTCAATGTGCGGATGGTGGGGTTGGAAGCTCCGTTACCGTGACTCAGAATGATGTTACGGATCCGGCTCCTAGCTCTGATGGTAAGTTCAAGTCATGTGTATCTCAGGCTGACGCTAACGCCAAGGCATTGGCGGCTGTTACGTCTCAGGGACAGAGCGTGGCTAACTCGAAGGGTACTTGTACGTGGACAGGAAGCTATACCGGTCAGGTTCAGAAGAACAATTGCGCTGATGGCGGCGTAGGAGACATGGTATCCGTAAGCAGCAGCAAGCTTCCGGGACATCCGTACACCTCCAACATATCTTTGGCTGACGCTAATAAGAAAGCTGAGAATGCCGTTCGTGGAGCTGAGGGTCAGGCTTACGCCAATAAGAACGGAGGATGTACCTGGACTTACGTGGCAAGCCGTGACTTCTATAAGAACAACTGCGCCGAAGGCGGGGTAGGCCAGAGGATAACGGTGACTTCTACGCAAGCCAACGGCGGTACGCCTATCACCAGCAAGGTTTCTTTGGCTGATGCCAGGAGCAAGGCAGAGCAGATCCTAGACCAGAGAGGACAGGATTACGCTAACCAGCATGGCACTTGTGTGTGGACCGGTACTGGAAGCGCTACGTTCTATAAGGATAATTGTGGTACATGTAAACATGGTGTAGCTTTATCCGTTCCTTATAGCGCTTTAGGGTTGTCAGCGTTGATATCCACCGTATCTCAGGCGGATGCCGACAGCAAGGTTCAGGATGCTTTCAAGAATGATACGGCGACTAAGACCGCAGCTCAGGCTTACGCCAATAAGAATGGTGATTGCGCCGACGATGATGATACTCCTACTTATGGTAATTGGAGTTATTATTGCGACGGGTGTACCTATCGTAAGGAAAGGAGTCAAACCAATCCTTGTTCCTCTGCTTCTGATCAAGACGAGGTGGTTGAGTATGATTCCAGATCTTGTGGATGCGGATGTGATAATACATACTATATGGATGATAGTAGGTGTAATAATGGTAATAGCGAGGAGCATTATTCTAGCGAGTGCAATCCTACAGGATATTGGCAGAATGGTGGTGAACATTGCTGTAATCCATATGACTACACTATCTATACCAATGAGGTATGTAAGGGATGTTCGGGCGAATGCGGTGATGTATGTGTTCCTGATAGCCCTATTAAGGTGGTTAGCGCTGGTGAATTTTGTGCTTCTTCATCGAATCTGGCTAGTGAACAAGCTTATAACAAGTATAAAGAGCACAAGGATGCATTACAAACTTTAGTTGATGCTAGGATATGTCCTTCTAAGGTTGGCAATGATGACCGATGGGGAAATGTCAAGGCTACGAACTGTCCTGGCAATTGTACTCCTAAGACTATCAGTTATAAGCAAATCGCTGGTAAATACACCGCCTGTACCAAGGATGAGGCAAACAGGATAGC
>ULSF01038918.1_pt1 | contig 50112 bp, 47 predicted proteins | sample 1956121 | NCBI WGS metagenome assembly ULSF01 (sample SAMEA4835701, study PRJEB28245) | human gut metagenome | biome: gut microbiome; material: fecal sample | place: Denmark | collected 2008
AGACAAAAACTCAAAGGGGCGCTATTGCTGAATAGTTACTTGCGTTAGAGAAACCTTACTCTTGGCAGCTACAAACCAACTGCAAGAGGATCTTGTCTCCCAGCTTATTATCAGTGCCGATACCCCACAAGACTCCTGCTTGAGAAAACTTGCTGTCCATCAATGACACTAACTGGTTGAGCTCATTCATCATTAAGGGATATGCCGACGACGTAACAATCTGGATAACGATTCTGTCATATTGACTGTAGTCAATGTTTCCAAAGTCCTCAAATTCCCTTATGACTGAATCTACACGTGGTTCGTCATCCTTGGGAAAGGAATGGATTCTCCTTTTCAATATGGCCTTAGCCTGATGAAGATAGTCAAGATCATCCTCTTTGATGGCTACGGTCATCGGGATGGACGTAATTTGATTGATTAGGGCTTCCAGCTCTTGACCCTGCTTGATATTTCCTTTCATTATTCTATAGGTATTGAAGCAATCAATGCTACGATTTGTGAAGAAGACTCTCCGATGTTCCAATATGTAATGTTCTCACACGGAAAGGCATCCATAAAGTCACGAATGGAAGCCTGCCTGTTACCTATCTCGTCGTTGTCACATTTATCGACTGAAAAATACAGAAGATATCTTACACCTTCGTGTGTCTTGACCGATTTTAGTTGGTCTAAAGCTTCAGTGATATTTTCTCTATATTCATAGGAGACAATCGAAATCACGTTCCGTCCTCTTATCAGCATAAAGAAGTCACGGAAATCATAACAGAGTAAACTACGTTTCTCCACATTCTCCTTGTACAGTCGAAGGAATCTCTTCAATTCTGGATAAGGCTTACTTCCTTGCTGAAATTCCAATATGGCATCAATGTGTGGTTCATCGGGTATACTGATCTCTGAAGTGGTTTTTATAACAACATTCCTCCTATCTGACTGATGCTCCTGCACCACTTTCAGAACATTGCCAACACCAGTCTCTGTTGATACCAGCACTATATTGACACGTATAACCGGGCTATTTTGAATAGTATATATACCATCCAAACAAAGTTGATTTATCATTAGCTCACTAACGTGATCGGCAGCAAGCAATTGTACATACTTTAATGCTATATCATTCATATTTATCCCATTTGTTAGGAGGTTACTCCATTCATTGACGCCTATGAACTCCAACCCTTCTCCTATTAGTTCGCTGGACATCTCTTCTTCACCTTTGATGCTAATCTGAGTTGCGCTCTCCTCCATTTCATGAAGTCCATAACTGGAGATCTTGATTTCTTCATTTTCAATTTTCATAATCGTAATTATTTCCTTGTTTCTAAATCTGGTACAAAGTTAAGGAGAGACTATGCCATCCATGGGCACAGGCGCAAAAAATAATGATACGATATAAAATCATACCATTATTTCTTTTGCTTGAAGAATGCTTGCTATAATCAAATCTTCGAGATTGGATCAGCACCAGCTTCTGCATCCGCAAGTGCATTGTGATGATTCTTTAAGTCGAAGCCACAACGTTCGGCAATGATATCGAGGTTGTGATGACCTTCTGGCCATACCTGCCGTGAACGAAGGTGCGTTTAAGCAACTCCTCACCGCCGCTCAGATCCTCATTGTCCATCCATTTGCGGTTAAGATCCCCAAAGGTAATTCTATATCATTTCATACAAACCATCTGCAACGATTTGCTTATGGCATATACATAGCCGAAAGTTAGATTCAGTACAGCATAACTCATTGGAAACTTGCATTATTCAGAGGGTTGAGACGATGGCTTTGCAAACGTTTGCAAAGCTTTTTCCCCATATTTTCCATTTTCCCTAATATAGCGTAATGCAAAAGTTCATACATTTGCGGTCGAAAATAACACAAAGAACGAGAATAGTCTTGGTTCAGCATAATGTGCAGGACCTGTTCTAAAAACATAAAACGTAGCATATTTATAACTAACGAAATAATTCTGAAAAGATGAAAAAGTCAACTAAATGCCTATTTGCCCTTTTGTTGATGCTTGGGGCAATGTTGGAGATGAAGGCGGCAGATGTATATCTGCTTACAGCCCAAAAAATCAACGGCGTCGTTGGTAATTATGAAGTGCCAAGCAACCATCAGCTTGCTCCGAACACTTCTTATGGCAGCAATGTGTATTCCCTTAAAATCACTTCCATGCCCGAAACGGGATTCTGGTTCCGTATCGGAGTGTCAGGGGGGGGTAATCAGATGCAGCCTAAAGTCAATGGTGATCAGCTGAAGATAAACGAGGAAGGAACACAAGATCCCACCTCTTATTCTATAGAAAGCGACTGCTATGGAAGCAGCAATGCCTGGAAAGTAAGCTATACGGCGGGCGAATATGAATATCTCACGGTTAATGTGGACATCACAGAAGGCTCGACGCGCCGCGTATGGATAGAAGGAAAGAAAACTTCCGCTGGAGGAAGCGGTGAGCCTGTTGTACAGTCTACAACAGATGTCGAACCGGGTTACTATCTCGTGGGCAATTTCTTCTCGCCATATAATAAAGGTGGAGAATATAATCCGGGAGGCGACGGCGAAACGATAAACTATACAAACCATGTGTATTTCAAATTCGAAGAGCAAAAAGACAAGAGCTATGCGTTCAGCATCCCGGCATGCCTCACGGCACATGCACAGATTCTTGCTGTTGACGAGTATGACAATAAGATGGTTTACGGACCGGGCGAGGTATTCAGCCTGCATGGTGCAAAGGATAATGACAGCGCATTGCCGTCAACAAACGAAGCTGTGGGAACTATTTGTGGAACAACAGCGGCAAAGAAACTTCTCGGTTCTGAGACATTAGCAGAGAACGGCAACTACTGGGATCTCGTGACCCGCAATGACGGAGTGACAGACGACGATGGCATGTATACCTTCAGCTTTACGCTTGACAAAGACGGAAACCCCTCCGACTGGCAGGTGAAGCATGATGCTACGAGATGTGTGACTTATCTTATTGGCAACATGGAAGGGGCTACGGCGCAGCCGCTCTATGATGAGCGTATAGGTGGTGGAAATGAGGGCGCATTCGACAACGATTTTGAGGCTTCGCTCTATTTTGATGGTTCCAACAGCTATTGGGCAATCAATTTTATTGTGAATACCGTAACCACTCAAGAGATACTTGATCAGGCAAAAAAGGCAACGCCGAATATTCATGCCACAAAGAGCGTAGGCAACGATTCCGGAACTCACGATAAACTCTTCTTCCTCGGCAACGGAGGATATCCCTATAGTCATGACGATAAACACGACAAGGTATGGACTAACCAGAAACCTTTCACCCTTCATCTGCACGGTATAAAAAGAATACAGTATAACCCGACCCGTGGAGACAACGGTCTGTCGGCACAAGACGGCAGTTACGGTCTGTCGGGCAGTATACGTGTAATGGAAGGTGGCGCTAACGATGACGACTTCCATATAACAAAAATGTCCATGATAGGCGATGCTGTGGAAGGAACTTATAATGCAGCGACGCGCAAATGGAACTATGCTTCTACCGCAGGAGACATGGAGTATGATGCCAACGAGCATTGCTTCTCGCTGACGATATCTACCATAGACGAAAAATACGCCACCCCGCATTATTTCAGGTTTGTTGCCAACCATGACGCAGACCAGAACTGGGGCGAGACGGACGGCAATATTTCAAGCAATACCGGATTTGCAAGACATCCTTATGATGCCACCGATGATGACAATCACTCTTGTATGGCTGACGATCCGAACGACGTGCAGTTCCATAAAACGGCGAGAGAGGATGAGGAGGGCTTCGGAAGCACAACTCCTAATCAGAAGGATATCCTCTGGAACCGTCCCGCAGGAATCTGGAGGATAAAGTTTTACCCTGAGCTCGACAAGGACGGAAAGGATGTATCCTACTACACCATATCAGGAACAAAAGTCGTCAAGATGCCTTTCACCTATTGCGTAGGAATATTTATCCGTACGTATAGCAACAGTGTTGCAATGGAACCCGCAAAAGACAATGTGAAGGTGTATGCGGCATATAAGTACGGAAAACCGGGGAATGCAAAAGACCCACAATCACAGGGTACGGTTTATCTTCGTCAACTCAAGTATATTCCGGCAAACATGGGAGTAGTGCTCGTGGGTGAGGTGCCTGCGGACGGCTACAAAGACTACGCTAAAGTGGATTTCTATTTGAAAGAGAAAACGGATGATCTTCTTCCTGATAATAATTATGAAGCGTTGTGGACAAAGGCAGACGATTATGTAGCTAAAGGTGATAAGTGGAACAACTATCTCCAGCCGACAGTCATGGCTATCGACAAACTTGGAAATGCTGATACCGATGCTGATGGAAAAATACTACACCGCTTCTTCGGCCTTGCAAACTTCCATTCCACAAAATATTACAAGGAGAATCAGACCGGAGACGACTATATCGGTTTCTTCCGCCTTACGCAGGATGGTCAAAGCGGCGCAAACAAGGCTTACCTGAGTATTCCGGCAAATGCTGTTATAGACGATGGAGCAGGAGCGCAGTTCGGGTATATCGACTTTAACGGACAGTTCCTCGGAAATGAGACGGACGACCCGAAGAATCCGTCGCTTGGCAAGATGGCTATTGTCTTCGATGACGAAGATGATGGCGGAAGCACTACTACTGTAACAGAAGTCAAGCCGAATAGTACAGACGGCGACGCATCGTTCTATACCCTTCAGGGAGTAAAGGTGTCACGTCCTGTCAAAGGAGTGTATATTCATAATGGAAAGAAATTTATCAAATAAAAAACCAAGAAAATATGAAAAGTTATATTAAACCGGAAGTCAAGGTGTATAAAGTTAGAATCGAGCCTCTTCTTAGTGGAAGCGGTCCTGAAGATGGACAGATAGGAATGGGGCTTGTCAAAAAATATGACCCTTCTCTCTTTGATGAGGAAAATGATGACGGACAGACTGGTCGCGTCTGCTGTCTTTGGGATGACGAAGACTTTGAAGATTGAATGAAATATTCTGAATAAATGTAGTTTTAGTTGCGTTAAGCAATCCAGTTAGTAGTGAGACAATCTGTAAGTAGCTTTAGTGGATATTATCCCTAAAAGCTCTTGCAGATTGTCTCTTTTTCGTTAGAAAAAGTGTGTATTTGGTTGATTATTCGTTAGAGGAAGTGTAGAAACCGCCTCGGTCGATGCGCTCACAAAAATAAGGAAACAACGACACCATACTCTTCTGCTTCACTCATCTCAGATATGATCATACCAGAGAACAAACCATGCAGCCCTTCCTTCTTGGCAAATTCCATGGCATGACACCATATACCGATGATACCTCCACAATGTTTGTGAAGATAATAGGCTTGCGGATGCCCTACGATAATACCGTCAAAGTCTTCCTCCTCATCATTCATGCGGAAGTACAAGCCTTTGTTCGAACCGTGACCAAGCAGCATGATACGCTCACTTGGCGACGTATGGCGAAGCAGATGCCCCATCTCTTTGTTGGAGCAATCGGTTTCAATCAACCGTGCTCCCAACCCTTCATAAAGGATTGAGAGCATTTCGGTCGTTCTATCTGTCGGATGTATCACTAACATAGTCTTTCCTTTTATCTCGTTTATGATAATAGGGAGAGAAAAGTAACCTCTAATCTATCACTCCATTGTTTCCCATCCTCCAACCCATTCTTTATATGTCGTGAGATAGTGGAGTTATTGCGCTGAAACCACTCTGTTCTCTGTCAAATATTCGTTTTTTCTCAGATATGACGCTCAATAAAGTGCGGATAATGATATTTTCCCCCCAGTTCTTTTGGAAACTTTATTTTTAATGGCTATCTTTGTATCTATTATATGTGACGACGCTATGATAAGGAAAAGACTATGGGCCGGTTTGGCCGCGCTGTGTATCTCTGTGGCCTCATGGGGACAGGCTGTGGATAGTTGTTACTACTCGGACGGCAGGGCCATGGTGCCCGTCGAGGAGGGGGTGGAGACGCAGGGGTTCTTCGCCGAGCATGCTCCCGACGGACTGTTGCGGGAGGAGTGCGACAAGGTGTATGATCCCAACTCGCCCTGCAACAAGGATATGGGCGACCATCACTTCAAGGGCTTCCTCGAACTGTACAACCTGGTGCCGGTCAAGCGCACCAGCTACCTCTTCAGCAACTATTCGGGTGCCGACGACGAGGGGAGCATGGAGCGACGCTTTCGCATGACCATTCCCTATTTCCAGAAAAACCACATCGTGCCTCTTGAGCCGCGGGAAGAGACCGTGGTGAAGGGCGTGAAAAACTACGCCACATTCTTTGCCGTGGGCAAGAATCGCGTGGGCTACAAGACCGTGGTCTCGTTCGACGACCGATACATGATAGCCATACTGGGCTTTGTGCGCTTCGACGGCCTGTGGTTTCTCACGGAGTCACACGTCGGCTTCTTAGACTACCCAGAGTAGAATCGCTATTGCTTGCAATGTTAGCGTGGCTTGTTTTTGTTTCACAATTAATTGTGATTTTGCTTGCGTGCCATTGATTTTTTCACTATCTTTGCCGCATAATAACAATGCATTGTGAATTCGAGAGATATAGGACAGACAATTAAACGGCGGAGGCAGGAGTTGAAAGTGAATCAGCTTACGCTGTCGGAACTGGCAGGAGTGGGTATAAACACGCTTGTTGCCATAGAGCGTGGTACTGGCAATCCGAAGCTGGGAACTCTGATGGCAGTGCTTGATACGCTTGGATTGCAGATTGATGTCAAACTTAAAGAATAGTGATAGATGAGACAGTGTGAGGTTTTTGTACATGACCGTAAGGCTGGGGTTCTAACAGAGAATGCTCGTAACAGTTATGAGTTTGATTATGACAAGGAATACCTTAAGAGCAAGGATGCCGTGCCAGTGAGCCTCACTTTGCCTCTAAGCGACAAAACATACCACAGTGAGGTTTTGTTTCCTTTCTTTTTTAATATGCTTTCCGAGGGTGACAACCGTAAGTTGCAGTCGCGCATGCTCCACATCGACGAGGATGACGATTTCGGCATACTGCTTGCCACGGCGCAGTATGACACTATCGGAGCTGTAACCGTTAAACCCGTTGCGTCATGACAGATATTCATATTTGTCCATCCACTCTGGCAGCGGGATACTCCACCTATTCGCCTGAGGCCTTGAAGCTCTTGTTTGACGGCAAGAAAGTATCACATATATTTCCAGGACTTAGTCCGCTCAACAATTCGTGGGAAGCAAAGGAAGCATACAAGCAGGTAGGGCGAATATCCCTTTCTGGTGTGCAGTCGAAACTTGCGGCAGTGACAGAAGATGGACGATTTCGGTTTGCAAAGGAAGGTGAGCGAGGCTTGTTTATGTTGAAGCCAAAGCCTTCGGCATCATTTCTTTATCAGAGAGAAGACTGTCCGGCAAACGAAAACCTAACCATGCAGATAGCCTCGCAAGTCTATCACATAGAGACGGCTGCCAATGGACTTGTTGTTTTTGATGATGACGACATGGCGTATATCACTCGTCGCTTTGATGTCTCTGCTGATGGAAGCAAGTATCAGCAGGAGGATTTTGCCGCATTGATGGGCTACACAAAAGCTAATGGTGGCAGTGACTATAAATATTGCAATTCCAGTTATGAAGAATGTGCGGAGGTTATACGTAGGTACGTCAAGGCGGCGGCAGTGGATGTATTGCGCTTCTTTCGTATAGTTGTGTACAATTTTATCTATATGAACGATGATGCACATTTGAAGAATTTTTCGCTTACAAACCGCAATGGTGAGTACCGCCTTTCACCAGCCTATGACCTTGTCAATACTTCTTTGCACCTGCGTACGCCTCGATTTTTTGCTCTTGACAATGGATTGTTCAAGGAGGGAATGCAGATGTCGGATGTCAAAACTGTAGGAAGGAAAGATTTTGAAGAATTCGGCAGGAGGATAGGACTGCCAGAAAGATTGGTGAAAAGAGAGTTGGATGTGTTCAGTGTTCAATACCCACTCATCGAAAAACTGATAAGCCATTCTTATCTATCGGACGAAGCGAAAAGAAGTTATTGGCTCGGTGTCAATTACAGAAGAAAAATGCTTACTTTTTAGTTTTAGTAAAGCTAAATCTGGTTTCTTTTTCCCTCCTGTTTAACAGTTTTGTGAGGCTCACTTCTTGGCTTCCCGTCAAACACTGATGATCATGTCGAGGGTTGTAAAAACCACTTGGTGCTCCTGCGTTTTTCCTTCAATAGCACTACGTTTGCGTCAAGTTCGCCATCCTCTCGGCCCGTTGCTCTGTGCTGAAAATCACTTGGCGCTGTTGCTCTCCGCATACCTCTTGCGGCTCGTCATGATTCCACTCATATTTTCCACCGACCAGTTCACCAGCTGGTTGAGCAGCGGCATGAGAGATTCTCCACGCTCTGTGAGGGCGTATTCCACGCGGGGTGGTATCTCTGAATAAGACGTGCGGCTCACCAAGCCATCAGCCTCCAGCTCCTTGAGGGTTGAGGCCAGCATCTTCTGCGACACGTCAGGGATGGCTTTGCACAGATCTTTGAATCGCATCTGCCTATGGCTGTCTTGCAGCGTAAGCAGGATGAGGAGTGACCAGCGGTCGCCGATACGCGCGAGCACATTGCGGATGGGACACTGGGGAAAGACGGGGTCGGTAACTTGTTTTTTGATCATATATGATAATAACGCAAATGCCATCCTCTTATTGTCAAGGGGATGGCTGATGGATAAGATCCGTATCGTGGAGCGTATGATTACCACTCCACCTGATCCTGCAGGATCACGCCGTCTGTGGCGTCCTCGGCAGAGAAGGTGTCGTCACGATACTGCACGCAGAGCACGACCATCGGTTCGCTGCCATTGTTGTGAATGGTGCGCTTGCCGGCAGGAGCTACACGCACGACGCTTCCCTCCTGAATGGGGATGATGACGTCGTCAACCTGGTATTCTCCTTTGCCGCTGAGCACGAAGTAGAGCTCCTCGTGGTTCTTGTGGGTGTGATAGAAGCCTCCCTCTTGTCCAGGCTGATAGATCTGGAAAGAGAAATCTCCACCTGTGGCTCCCACGGCCTGGCCGCCAAAGACCTTTCCGGGAATCTTAATGTCGCCCAACTGGAGCACGTACTCTCCTAGATCATTCAACTTGCCGAAATCACAAGCAGTGAAATTCTTGCCTTCTGCAATCTTCTTCATCTCTTTCATCTTTTCTGTTGTTTAAATGTGAGTTACTTTCTTTTTGTTTGTGGTTGCAAAATTAGGCAGAAATCTCCATTTCTCCAAGAACGCACCGCTGCGTAAGTCACTTACGCACGCGTTAGTAATATTGAAAATCAGCGGCTTTCCAAAAGTAAGTTTATTGTCATTTAACAGTTTTGGCTGGATCACTTCTTGCGTAAATCTGCACTTGCTTGTTGAATTCATGATCCGATATTTGGAGTGATGATGTATAATGGTTTAATCATACGCCACCAATAAAGGTGGTAACTTACCACCCCAAAAAGTGGTAACAGATAAAAGTAGAAACGCTCCGTGAGCCCTTCGCCAATGATGGTGATGCCTGGGCTCTGTATCGCTCTTTCCTGACTTCGTCATTGCGTACCCCAAGAAATATAAATCTTACAATTTTTCTCGGCAAGAATGCAAAAAACAGGGCTTTTCTCGTATAGGGGGTCGAGCATGCTATTTTACTCGACTTTTTGCGCGTCTCCCTAAGCAACAAAAGCAACCACTGATTATCAAGCACTTACAAACATATTTTGAAAAAGTGACGAAGTCAGGAGCCCTTCGCCAATGATGGTGATGCCTGGGCTCTGTATCGCTCTTTCTTTAGTTTTGCGTGCCATAGTCATTTGTATCTTTGCCATGTCTATCATTGGATTCTCTTGTTTGTTTTTGAAACACTAAGACAAGTGAATTCTTCGACATGGCAAAATCTTGGGCAACTTTTTGTTGCTCAGCTACTTAAAAAGTTTAATTTACAATAGTGTTGCGGAATTAAGGACTAAAATGACCCCAAAAAAGAAAAAAACTGATAGAAAACAGTTACTTTTGCACTCTCTATACATAAGCAAATAGCCGATGGTGGTTCGTGTGGAATTGGCCGCCAAAGACGAGAGTCCGATGGCATACAAGGATCCTAAAGAGATTCTCCAGCTTATTGCTGATACTGTGGAGGTGGACTACTTCGTCAAGCCGGTCATCAACCTCAAGGCAACTTGCAGCTACGACTCAAGCGTAGAGATTGATATAAACGAGGAGCAGGATTAATAGCCAACACTTTGAATACGCATATATAATACAAGGCTCGTTTCAATGTAGGTGTCTTGTCAAGGCTTACTACTTGAAACGAGCCTTATTCGTAAAAGAATATACGATGAAAAAAGGACGATAAACTGAGCAAAGATTTTCTTGATGGAGAAAGAGATGATTTTCGATGATGTCAAGCCAATAAAGTGATAGATTAGAGGTTACTTTTCTCTCCCTATCATCATAAACGAGATAAAAGAAAAGACTATGAATACAAAAAATATTATGCTGGCTATATGGAATCAGTTGACGAGAAAGGGCGCATGGCGAAACATTTTCGTCACGCACAATGCTTTTGGCATATTCAGTCAATATAGCCACATCTCCCGAAGAAGTGGTAAGCCTAAGGTGGCATATCCATCAAAGTATGTTGCGGAAAAGGCTGCAGAAGCAATGGGAAAGAAACATGGCGTTCATTTCTCTGTCTATAAATGCGCATGGTGTGACGGATGGCATATAGGCAAAAATAGCGAGAATAAAATTCCAGCTTTGAGAGTAGAATAATTGACACGGAACTAACAAATAGGCCTGAACCTATTAGTTATGATTGGTTTCTCTGTTCATATAAACGACAACAAATATAGAAGAACTGAATATGGAAAAGTTTGAAGTGGACATATTGGGTTGTGGAGCTGCCATACCAATTGGCAGACACATGACAACTTCACAACTTGTCAATGTGCATGATAAGTTGTTTATGGTGGATTGTGGTGAAGGAACACAGACACAGATATGGAAGTCTGGCATAAAATTGACGAATATGGACAATATATTTATCAGTCATGCTCATGGCGACCACTTCTTTGGTCTTGTGCCTTTGCTTTCTTCACTGAACTTGACGCTGGATAGGACAAAGGACATCAATTTTTCCAAATGCTGAGGCTTGTAATGAAGGTATGGTGTTTAGTGTATAAAGAGAAGAATATGAATAACGAAAATAATGTTTTAGAATATGATGAGGTGTGTCCTTATAGTGAGGGACGTGCTGCAGTTCGAAAGGGTGAGTTTTGGGGATATGTGGATGAGAATGGAAAACTTGTTTCTACAGACTTTACCAGGTCAGGAAAACCAGGGTTTCCATATAATTATGCGGAACCATTTTGTGATGGTTGGGCTAAAGTACATGATAAAGTGGGGCAGGATGACCATTGCTATCTGATTGATAGAAATTGTAACCCCATGATGGTAGATGGTGAATATATATCCTCTGGTGATACAATGAGAAATGGTGTGTCTATCGTAGGATTTGACTGTTTTGAAGAATATAGAGAATGTCTTGTAGATAAAGATTGTCATGTGCTTTCCGACAGATTTGAAGAAATCTCTTACATAGGTAAAAAAGGAATATCATATTCAGACTTTGGAATTTATGCTATGGTGCGTAATGGCTATAAATACGGACTTCTTAATGTAAAGTCTTTTAAGTTAGAATTACCTTGTGAATACGGTTGGACTGATTTTTGGGAGGAAATAGAACGGTTAGGGATTAGTTTTGAGTGACCTCAAATCCGCAACTAATAGGACAAAGGGCGTTTTTTGCTTGCAAAGCGAGAAATGATCATCTTGCTTGCACTTTTAGGCAAGAATGATTGGAGATAAAAAATAAAAGATGTATATTTGCAGCGTAATTACCATTTAAGAGGAGGAAAATATGGATAGATATCAAATCTTCATAGAGCGTCATGTCAGAAAAAAACGTATATTTGCATTCTAATCCTCCTCCCAATTTTATTATCATTTTATGATAATCACTTTATGATAATCCAAACAAAAGTCGTATCTTTGCATCCGTATTGCGACGTGAGATCGTACAAGTAATTGTTCTTTGAGACGAATGGACCCCTTATTCCGTCATGGTTGGTCATGTTGCTGTAATGATTACACGGACGTTGGTCCACCAGTAGATAGATGGGGGCTAAGTCGGTCGAAGTTATTTGTACGGAACTCGGTAAACTCAAAAGTCTTCTCTCTCAGCAATGAACGAGGCAAGGCTATCGCAAGAGTGACCGAAGGGCTTGTGGGTAAACGGCAATGGAGGAAGCGAACGCCCCTCTATAATGGAGGGGATAGACTTGGAGAATATATAATTAAGGTATAGATACGGCAATGAAGAATCCTTTTGTCACAAACGGTTACGCCGGTCCGGAATACTTCTGCGACCGTGTGGAAGAAACCCAGCACATCACAGAGATGCTGACCAATGAGAATAATATGGCTCTGATTTCCCCTCGACGTATCGGAAAGACGGAGCTGATTCGCCATTGCTTTGCCCAGCCAGCCATCCAAAAAGACTATTATACTTTTATCATAGACATCTATTCTACCAATTCCGTTAGCGATCTGGTCAATATGTTCGGCAAAACCATCATTGACACACTTCGCCCTATAGGCAGAAGTGCTTGGGAGAAATTTCTGATGGCCCTCTCTTCCCTACGTTCAGAAATCTCATTCGATATCAACGGAGCTCCGGTTTGGGGGATAGGCATCGGCAACATGGTAAATCCCGAAATTACGCTTGATGAGATATTCGCTTATCTCAACCAAGCCGACAAGCCATGTCTTGTTGCCATCGACGAGTTTCAGCAAATCAACAACTATGCCGACAATCGCATTGAGGCTTTGCTCCGCACCTATATCCAGCGATGCACCAATGCTCACTTCATCTTCTCGGGTTCTCACCGCCATCTGATGGCAGAGATGTTCACATCCCCAGCCCGCCCTTTCTATCAGAGCGTGACACTGATGAACCTGAAGCCACTGGATATAGAGAAATACAAAGAGTTTGCCACAGCCAAGTTTGAGGAGCGCAACAAGCATCTCGACACAGCCATCATCGGAGAACTCTTCGCCCGTTTCGGTGGGGTCACCTCGTACATCCAGCGAGTGATGAATGTCCTCTTCCTCAAGACTCCCGAGCAAGGCACCTGCACGCTGGACATGGTAGATGACGCCATCAACTACAACCTCAATATGGCTTCAGACACCTATGAGACCCTTCTGCGCCAGATGCCGGAAAAGCAGCGCAACGTCTTCATCGCCATCTCTGCAGAGGGCGAAGCAAGAAGCGTAAGGAGCGGAGCCTTCGCAAAAAAATATCATCTCCCGTCGCCAAGTTCAGTGAATTCTGCCCTAAAGGGATTGCTGGAGAAAGATTTTATCACCCAGCAGGATGATGCCTACGTGGTATATGACAAATTCTTCGACTTATGGCTGAAAAAATACATGAAGTAAGGTCAAAAAGTATATTTGCATTCTAATTGCGATTGATAAAGAAAGAGCAGACACTTAACAAGACAAAAGGAAAGGAAAAAGCAATAGGCTGGATCGCCCTGGCGATAGAAGAAAGGGACAGCCAGTCAAGGTGAAGTATATACATCAGATTTTATTAATCAACATTTACGCAACCTATGAGTCAAGAGAAAAAACAACTTTGGCTAGAAGATATAGCTTTGTTCGACTCAATGGTGGGACATTACCAGTCAGACAATGAGCGTGAGTTTTTTGAGAAGCAACGCTATAAAGAAGAATATGTAGTAACTATTTCCAACGACTTGGTTCTTCATGAAGACAACAACGAGGACAAAATACACATCATAAGATGTTGGTTTTGTGAATATGTCGTAGGTGGGGAAGGATATCTGAAAGGAGAAGAGCATTATATGAATCTTTCAGAGACATTGAATGCTAACTTGAAAAAAATCGGAGTTCTTGATAGAGACATCACCCTTTTTCAATGGTTACGTGAACGTGACTACAAGGGAATTGAGTATGATCATAATTTTGATGATTTGTAATGTATGAGAAATCAGCGTGAATATATTGCAAGTGGTGGCTTCTCAACTTATCTATACGGAGACCATCCTGATTGGAAACTATAGTTTATCAATGGTGTGAGAGCCAAAGTTGCCAAACTCATAACAGACAAGACGGGAAGCTCTCTCCTACCCTTCCTCTATATTACCCCGACCTTGTCGTGGCGACAAGCGCTTATTTTCACCTCTTTTTATGAAGTCAACTTCGTTGGTCGATGAATCTTATTGTTTTCTTGGTGGTAAACCCCACCAATCGGCCTTTTAACATACTTTTAGGGAGTTTGTTTTGTCATAACGCTAGATATTATTACATTTGCATTCTAATTCATTAAACAAAGATGGAGAATAAGCCTCTTAATCGGCCCAAAGTGGTTCTTATGGAGAATCTAAAGACTCGTAAATGGCTGGCTGAACGGTTTGGAGTCTCTACTGTGACTGTTAGCCTATGGTGTATTGTCATGCACCAAATAGATCTTTAAACTTTAGCAAAAGCTGAATTGATAAGATACTAGAATCGAGAGCTTATCACCAAATAGACATGGTATCAACCCAAACACATAAAAGACGTGGAAAGTTACCTTCCATAGAAGTGGTTGACCTATTCTGCGGAATAGGTGGATTAAGCTATGGCATGAAGTCAAAAGGGCTCAAGATTCTTGCTGGCTTTGATTTAGATTGGACTTGTCAATATGCATATGAAACGAATAACGAGGCCATATTTGTTTACAAAGATATAAGAGAAGTTCAGAAAGAGGATATCGCCCCATTGTATTCAAAGAATGCTATTAGCGTTTTAGCTGGCTGTGCTCCCTGTCAACCCTTTTCGTCATATGCATTCAAGAACAAGAACAAAGACGAGAAAAAGTACAACCTTCTTTATGAATTCGGGCGTTTGGTAAAAGAAGTTCATCCAACTATTGTAACAATGGAGAATGTACCTGCAATTGCATCCTTCAAATTACAATCGGTCTTAGGAGATTTTATCCAAACATTAGAAAAGGAATGCTACAAAGTGTTCTTCCAAGTTGTCTATTGTCCTGATTATGGTATACCACAAACACGCAAACGTTTGGTTTTGTTAGCCTCTCGACTTGGAACAATTGATTTGATTCCGCCTACTCACTGCAAAGAGAACTATGTTACTGTCAGAGACACGATTGGGCATCTTCCTCCTTTGAAGGCTGGCGAGTGCTGCCCGACCGATGCTCTTCATAGAGCACGTACTCTTTCGCCACTGAACATGCAAAGAATTATGGCAACACCATATGGTGGGAGTTGGAAAGACTGGCCTGAAGAATTGCAGTTGGACTGCCATAAGAAGGAAGGAGGCAAAAGTTTTGGCAATGTCTATGGTCGTATGGTATGGGAAGCACCTGCTCCTACAATGACAACAGAGTGTACGGGCATTGGAAATGGTCGTTTCGGGCATCCAGAACAAGACAGAGCCATTTCTGCTCGTGAAGCAGCATTGATTCAAACATTTCCAGCTACCTACAAGTTCTTCCCAAACGAACATGAGGTTTCTTTGGGCAAAGCATCACGGTACATAGGAAATGCCGTTCCTCCGAGACTTGGCGAGGTTATTGCTGACAGTATTAAGCAACATATTAGAGCCCATAAATAAGATGGACGACAACCGCACATTAAAATGGAGATTTGACGTTAGCACATTCCGGCTAATCGGTCGTGATTTGATAACAGATCGCGTTACTGCTCTATTTGAGTTAGTGAAAAACTGCTACGATGCAAATGCCCAGCATGTAAATGTTATTTTTGAGAATGTTGGCGCAGGAAAAAAAACGTCTGTCATCCGAGTAGAAGACGATGGATATGGTATGTCATTTGAAGACATTAGAGACAAGTGGATGGTTATAGGAACCTCCAGTAAACGTGCTAATCCTTATTCGCCTGAGCCATATTGTAGGAAATGTGTCGGAGAGAAAGGTATTGGACGCTTTGCTGTGGACAAGCTAGGTGACAAAGTTTCCATTATAACCAAGAAGGTTGGAGCAGAAAAGTGGCTTAAGGTTGATATTGACTGGTCGTCATATTACCAAGACTCAGGAGATGGATACGATTTGCGCTTGTTTACCGACATAGAGAATTCATACTCATATTCTGATGCTGGCGATTTGAAGGAATCAGGCACAAAACTTGTAATTTCCTTTACCCGTGAACCTTGGACGAAAAAGGAAATTGAACATCTGACATGCGAAATATCAAAGATCGTTTCGCCATTTGCCAATCTAAGCTATCCGTTTAAAGTTCGTGTAATTGCACATGAATTTCAGATAGACAAAGTGCCTGTCAAGACTTTGGATGATTTCAACAATGCAACCTTATCTTTGCTCATAAATTATGACGAAACAAAGAAACTTCAACAAAGTATTTATTACGACAAAGAGAAAAAAGACTTTGGATACCACTTCATTCCATTCAAATCGTTTGGTGGAATAAAGTTGCGCATATATTTCTTTGATGATTCAGCCCGTAGAAATTACCGAAAAGCATTTCCCAATGATCCCATAGATGGGTTCAAGGTGTATCGTGATGGCATCATTACTACACCATTTGCAGAAACAAACGAGAACCCTGACCAAAAAAGAGACATCCTTGGTGTTGACAAAAGATTATGGCAGGATATATTCAGTAGGATAAGCAGTCGTGAATTTCTTGGCATAATCGAAATCACCAAGAATGGCAACCCTCATATAATCGATGCCACCAATCGACAAGATTTTGTGGACAATGAAGAGTATCGAGAGATGAAGAAATTCATCATCACCCAACTTAATGCTCTTCAAGATTATAAAGTGGAAATGCGCTCAGCAAAACGCGACAATGCTCAAGAGGGGCTTCAAGCAGCATCGGACGATATCAACTCCTTGGTGGATGCTATAAACAACATGGTGGCTCAGAAGCCCGAATTGAAACCAGACGTAGATCCCTTGATCAAACAAGTCCGCAAAACAGGTCGCAGCGTAAAGACTGCCATCAGCGAGCAGAAAAAAGCCTTGGAAGATTTTACACGTAAGGAAAATATCTATATGAGCATAATGTCCTTACAACAATTTGCCATTAATATCACCCATGCCGTTCGGACAACTCTCAATCAGATCCGCGACCGTGTGGAATTCTTTTATCGATATTATCCAAACCCGAAAGAGGAAGAATGGTTTATACTTTATTCCAAAGAAATGTATGAACGCTTCAAGGTGCTCAATCGGGTAATCAATTATATGCTTAGTTACTCACAATCAAACCTAACTCCAGAGGAGGTGGATTTAAAAACTACATTTGAAGAGATACTAAGCGATTATAACAATGTCTTTTCACGTGAAAATGTCTTGCTACAGACTGACTTCCCTGACAAACTGGTTCTGAATGCGAATCGACAATTCTTTAGGGATATTTTACAAAATCTGATAGACAATTCTGTGAAAGCCATGATGCCCTCTACCCAAAAAATAATCCGATGCTCCTATGAGGTGCGAAACGACATGCTGGAAATACTCGTGTCTGACACTGGTGTAGGAATTCCTCGTGAAGACAGGGAACAAGTATTTGCCTTATATTACACCACAACTGAAAAACAGGGCGGTGCCGGAGTTGGACTATATATTGTCAAGACACGCGTGCAGTCTCTTGGCGGGTCAGTTGCCGTTGTAGACAGCGAATTTGGAGAGATAGGAACAACTATAAAAATAACAATACCCTTTAAAAAATAAACGATTATGGATTTCAAAATAGTTATTATTGACGATAATCTGACAGAGAAAGAGCCCTTTGTTCAGAACATAAGGATGCATTATGAGGACGCAGACTATAATCATGTTTTCCAAAATCCGGATAATGGATTAGAATATGTTTTGGAAAATCTGAATAATAAAATGATAGTATTTATTGATTGGAATTTCAGTGGTCACCATAAAAAAGGAATAGATTTGCTGAAAGAGATCCGCAAAAAGACTTCTCTGCTCTATATTGTAATGATGTCGGCCAATCAGTTACGCACAGACATCCCTCTTGATTCAATCATTGAAATGATGAATGAAGATAACTTCTTCTATTTGGATAGAAGTAATGATAATTTTGATTCAGTCGTCGCTATCATAGACAAAATACGTGCCCAATGGAGTACTAAGTTCGATTGTGTTCTTGAGCAGTGGTTAATCCGCCATCCTGAGGACAATAGTAAGGAAGCTTTTAGCGAAGCGTCTACTGGCAAGACATACACATGGGAAGATATTCTTGTAGAGTTAAGAAGACAAACACCTATTGGAAAGTCGTTTGAGCACAAACTCAATGAGTATTATATCTATCAACTAAACCGTTCGAAAAAGTAAATATGGAAAAAATATTGATAGCATATAATAACGATAACGAGACAGAGCTTCACGCTTTCCTTGAATCGTGTGCTGATGAAGCTAAACAATTCTGTGCTGACAATGGCATTGATTACTCTACTGTCTGTCCTCCGGATTTGGATGAGCAAAGCATTGTCGGTGCTATGCCTGAGCATCATCTTTGTTTCATAGCCGCTCACGGCGATGCTGATGGGATATATAACGAGAATGACGAAGCCATTGTCTCTACGCATACAACTAACTACAATTTTAAAGGCAAAGGTTTTTATAGCGTAGCCTGTTTATGCGCCCAAAATCTTCACCCTCATCTGAAAGCACGTGGCTTACGATTATTCGTGGGATACAGAGATACTTTTAATGTTCGAGGTGAGCATGAACCCTTTATCAATAGTGCAATGGCAGGTCTAAAGAGTTTTTTGTCTGGAGAGAATACCGATGTTGCGAAAGCAAAGATGCTCACAACATATGATGAGCAAATACTAGCCTTAGACGCTACTGATCCGATGGCAGCTATAGAGTTGGTTCATAATAAAGAGGCGTTGGTTTTCGAAGGAGATAGCAATTTTGTACTTTCCTCCATATAAAAAGTGACGATGTGATTACTATCCCCAAATAAACTTAACCTCGTTTGGCGAAAACGGAACATACCCACCCACTCGAAATAGTAGTATTGACTCTTTGGAAGCGAGTGTTGGCTTGCATATTGCCTCCGAGCTTATCATGGCGACAAGCGCTTATTTTCACCCCTTTTTATGAAGTTAACTTCGTAGACCGATGAAGTTAACTTCGTAGGCCAATGAAGTTAACTTCGCAGGCCTACGAAGTCAATATACTTTTTCGAGCCATTTTAGTGGGGTCAGCCGAGAGGGTTGGAAGCCTGCTCACGACTGCATTTTGGACATCATTTTCAAGACATCAAACAAACTGCAGTCTTTCATTTCCCCGCCTCCATAAATACGGCATAGTCTAAGGCCAAGTATGTCATTCAATGTTGTTTTCAAAAGCATGACAGAGAAGGCCATGATGGTGTGCAACTTGGTGTCACTTTCGACCAATCTTATATTTTTCTTCAAATCTTTGGAGAACACTATCGGATAATGTTCCTTGTCATATTCATAGACACAGCCCAACACGGCTCCTGTTATCTTGCCTTTCTTCTTTGCATAAGGATAGACTTTGAATTTTTCAGAGTTTCCCCTAATAAGATAATAGTCACAGAGAGAGAATTCTTCTATAGAAAGCGGCACAGAATCTTTTTTCTCGGCAAAAGAAGCCTGCTGAAACACTCTAGACGCGCCTCGTACAAGCATCATATCTTCATCGTCTTCAGAAAAATCATTTCCACCAAGCTCATAATCATCCTCTTCCAAGGGGATGTCATTCTTCTTGCGGGTAGAGGTGTTTTCCACATCACCATGACCCTTAAAATAGTATTGCCATGTTCGATCAGCGTCTGGGAGTCCGAAATAGTTGTAAAGCCCCACATTGTCAATTATTATGGTCTTTTCCTTACCTTTCACCATGCGCAATCCACGTCCCACCTGTTGCAGATAGAGTGCCAATGATTTTGTAGGACGAGCCAACTGGATAAAACTCACGTCGGGGCAGTCAAATCCCTCTGTAAAAATCTCCACATTCACCAATACTGTTATAACACCAGCCTTGAATTGCGCTATCATCTGCTGGCGTTCTTCTTTAGGCGTGTCGCAATCGATAGCCACGGCATTAATGCCATGACTACAGTATAATTCTGCTATCTTCGACGCATGCAGCTTATTGATGGCATAGATGATGCCTTTACGTCCATCGGCAAAACGCTTATAGGATTCGTATACCTTTGAACGGATGCGCTGATTGTTGAACGTGTTGTCAAGGTCAGCATTGGAAAAATCACCTGTAGCTGCCACCTCCGAACAGTCAACAAGTCTTTGAATGTTTGAGTTGGGCCTGATGCTGACATAATCAAAGTCAGCCAACAAGTTGTTGCTGATAAACCATGATATCTGCGGAGAGACTATAAGCGTCTGATACATATCCTGAAAGGACTCATTGTTCAATCGCCAAGGTGTGGCTGTCACCCCAAGTTTCTTGGCCTCGGGGAATAGTTCAAATAGTTTTTTATAGGTATCAGCCAACGAATGATGAGCCTCATCTACAATAATATAATCAAACCTCTGCCGAAGCGTATTATAATAATTTTTCTCCGTCAACAAGGACATTATACTTGCTACTTGCACTCGTTTCCACAGACATTGCTCCCTTGTTCCCTGGACAAATCCGTGATCAATGCCAAATCTTGACAACGTAGCAGATATCTGCTCAAGCAATTCCATTCTGTGAACTACCACAAGGATGCGAAGATCTTGATGCATCTCCTTGTAAGCTGCCAGCAAGTCGTTTACCACTGACGTAAACAAGAAAGTCTTGCCTGTGCCTGTTGGCATCTGCAACATTACAGAATCATACCTGTCCCAAGCATCAAATATCTTGTCTTTGGCCTCCACTTGATGCGCTCGCAGATGATCGTTATGCTGTTTCAGCCTACAGTACTCCATATCAGATCAGCGTGACTTCAATGTTGATTCGTAGCATAGCGGAGACAACACGCAACACTTTTGCCTTGTCCTTCGTCATGTTCGGCACCATTACCCAGCGACGCTCGCCTACTTGTACCTGTGCGTTGGCTACTTGCTGTGTAGTAATAAGGTCCTTGCCGCCCCATGATAGATGTTTGCGCATAATGTCATCTACGCCCAGCTTCCAAATCGTCTCAAGATAGGTATCGAGCGCACTTCCGTTGGCAACATATTCTCCATCGGGAAACCTCACCAACAGTTTGTCACTTTTTCGGCCTTTCTTTCCCTTATTAGTGTCAACCTGCGTCTCAAAATCCACACCCACTTCTATCGTCAACCCCAAGTCAAGCTGATCGTTGATTGTGCGCAGTTGCATGTATTTATTGTCAGTATTTGACTGGGCATTAAGATACCATCCATCACACAATGGCTTCATCCATCGTTTGTATTGAGGATATATTTCCTTTGATAACAAGGGAAGATGGCATAATTCCATATTGATGGCAGGAAATTTGTCTGAGCCTATCTTGTTCAGTGTCGCCAGCATAGTGGAAGTTGCATTGTTGTAGCACAGAACCTCTCCATCAGGAAAGGTCACGCAAAGGAGCTTGTTCTTCGCCCTTGAGCGAACTTTTTCGTTTTCCATACCCTTTTTAACTTATTCGTTATACATCTTCATGGTATAATCCAAAGAGATAAGCTCACCAGGCTGCATCTTCGTTCGGTAGATCTGCACCCATTGGTCGCCGATGTTGTGATATTTTCCTAGGCGCAAGCGCAAGCCTGTCGCACCTTTATGGTCCACAAATGCCATGCGCTCTATCTCATAGTAGCCATCTATCATGCCAGCTACCATGGGCAACAGATACTTAACGCCCATAAGATTGATGGTCGGAAGGCGTTCCATTGTGTAAGTTTTGCCTTTGCGTTCATAGAAGTTCTTGAAGTTGTCATCCATTTTACGGACGAGACAGGTGAGCACATTCTTCTCGCTAGATCCAGGCGGTAAGGCACCTACGCCCGTGGCTACTACCTTTGGCAACACCTCAAGCGGATCTCTGCCCAAAGCACAGGATTCAACAAAGAAGTGCTGCCGAAGCTGACTAAGCAGGGCTTCGTTCTCCGCCTGATATTTTTCGTCGTTCTCCAAAGCAAGGGAGTAAACGTTTTGGTCCTGGGCAAAAGGTGTATAAATCTTGCCCAGCGTTTGCTGGAAATGAGTTTTGATGTATTCCGCATCGTCCACCCCCGGCTTCGCTCGCATAGCGTAGAAGTCATAATCCTCTTGCAACCATTGCTGTATCTCACTACGAAAACGACTCCGTATCTTGCGCTTCCATGCAGCCTTTTGACTGGCATTGTTTCGTGCGTAAAGCGAAAGAACATAGAGGAAGTTCACGTCGTAATGAAAAAGCAGCATCGTGTCGCGATCGAAGAGGCGGTTCATAAACTGAACATTCTTGTGCTTGTTTCTCCTTCGGTCGGTCTTCTCTATGCCGTCATCATCATATCTGAATTTCTCGTCGAGTTTGGCCGAGATAAAGAAGTTTGGGATTATCTCATAGCCTTCGGTCTTCTCATCGCGCAGACGCACCTGCGACGACTTCACCGTGTCGTTGAGCCCGTTGAAGATATCAAGGTTCCATTGGATGACATTGCGTGCATAGGTATATTGCTTATACACCGACTCGCGGCCCAGTTCATGTCCCATTTTATAGTATTTGGAATCGCCAATACAATAGGTCTGACGGACTGCTGTATCATTTTGCCGACGCTCGCTCTCAGTCAGGCTAACGGCCGTAAACAAGTGGTCAACTATCTTGCCGTCATCCTGCCGCTTGTCCATGCCATCGGGCAATGGGTTGTCGCCCACAAGTTCGTCAATGATGGCCTCAAAGACGATATAGAAGCTCTTGACCAGCAAATACTCCCGCCGGTCGGTGCTTACAAACACCTGCTTGCTTTGATCGAAGAAGGCATAGCAGAGCTGCCATAACTGTAGAGCTTTGTCTGAAAAGTACTTGTATTTGATTTGGCGCAGACGGGTTTTGCCAAAACCATTCAGATAGGTCTCGAAACGCTTGCCTGTTATGAGCTGGTACTGGCAGTATATCTCCTTGGGAAAGCCATAGGTGTCGCCTATATAGTTGAGGATAGAGAAAAAGATGACAAGCAACTCCTCGTCAAAGTTGATCCGGCGCTTGTTGATGGGATTGAGATAGATGGGCTGCCCCTTCTGTACGATGGCACTGGAGGTAGCGATAGTGCGACTCCAGTTGATTTTGTTCAGTCCGCTATGCTGGTTCTTCACGACAAAGAAGAAGAAACTTTGGTTGTCACGGTTGAACTGCAGGAGTGACAACAAGATGTCGAGATAGGTGTTGCTCAGACGGCGTGAGCCAGCACCCACCTGCGCTATTTGTTGGTGATAGACGATATCGGTATCATTTCGTTTGTCGTTCTTGAACACCACGACTGCCCGATATATCCATACCGCAAACTTATAGATAAAATTGCGCTCCTCGGGTTCCAAAGGGTTCTTCACATCAAGGTTGGCAATGTCTTCCGGGCGATATTTGCCAAACACCCGTTCTTGGCCGCCCACATCTTGCAACAGCACCTTTGGCAGAATGAACACACAGTCGCGAAGCAAGGTGTTGTAGTAGTAGCCTACGTAGTGTATGGACACACGCCCCTCCACATTCTCCAGGGCATCAATGCCTTGGAGAATGTCTTTCACATCGGCGACGCTATACTGGTATTCTTCTATCAGGATACGCATAGTTGATTTGTTCTGATATTATAGGATATTCCACGCCTCTATAACCAACAGCAGAGGTTGAAGCCGAAACCTTTTTTCAAACCGTCTTGTCGTCAGGTTCACCTTGCTCTGAATCGGCCCTGGTTGTTGTCTCGCTTGGCTCTACGCCTAAGTTTTTCAGGAATAGCGCCACGTTTTCCTGCACAACCTTGGTCTCGCCAGCAGCGTCAGCTATATAGAACTTGTCAAACGTGAGTTTGCCTCCCTTGCCATCATCAAAGATAGTGTCGCCAAACTCGTAGTCTTTGAAGACGTCATTCCACAGGTAGAAGACGACCTTGCCCACAAAGGTTTCGGCATTGACAAGGCCTTCGCCGTCAGCCTTACAAAAGAAGTAGCCTAACTTCTTGTCTTCGCTATTGGTAAGCGACCCCACCTTGTCGTTGATTTTCTCAAGGAACGTCCACCAGTCATAGAGTTTGCCATCAACTTTTATCTTCCAGCCCTTTGCGGCGTCGGATATAGGACGATACGTCCAGTCCCACCTGCGCTTGAAGGCAGAGTCTATGGGAAACAGACTTTGGTCCGAGGTGTTCATCGTGGCCCAAATATAAAGGTTGTTGGGCAGCAGAAGAATGTTCCCCTCCAGTACTTCACGGCAAACATCGCGCCCGCCATAAAGTGCATTGATAGCATCAGAATTGGGTAATGACAGTCCTGCAAAAGATTTCGTCAACTGGCGCTTCATATCGGCATCTGCCGTGATAGGATAGTCGGAGAAACCCTGTGCATTGCGGTCCAGCAACTGGAAAAGGTCTCCGAATATTTGGGCACAATTGCCACGATTGATTTCCTCTATCACCAAGAATTGCTTGCGAGTTCCCCTCTCCTGACTATCGGCAATCTTCTTCCACGCCTCAACATATGCCTGCAGAAACGCCTGCTGGACAAACTCATAGACAATCTTCGACTCTTTGCGATAAGAGCCATCAATATTCTCCACGGGCACAGCCTTGGTACCTATCACCGTCATAACCTCCTCCTCTATAGTTGTAGGCTTGTACGCACCCACAAAGGTGGAATAGTCTGTGTCAGGATGGAATGTGGTACGAATAACATCCTCCCCTTCCGTGTCCTTGTTGATAGTGTACGACTTTCCTGTGCCGGGAGCACCGTAGAAGATTTGCTGTAGAGAGGCAGGAACTGCTTTTTCAAACTTGACCTCCTGGAAAAATGATTTGGAAGAATCTGCCTCAAAGTCATCCAAATCAGAGAATCCAATTAGCCAAAAAGCAGCATATTCGTTGAGCTGGTTTTTGTATAGAGAAACCTTGTAGGCTGATTGTGGTAAAAGCAGTGACCTTATAATTTTATAGAAGACTCCCTTGTCATCAAACTTTTTAAAATAAGGTCTTAGTTTATTGGAGCCAATAGACAATTTGAACAATGATTCTGTCTCTAACAAGCCATTTGGTGCTGCAAAGGTGTCCAATTGTGTCAATATAGAATTGACAACATCGATATACTTTTCATTTTTAGCGCTATAATATTGACAAACATAACCCAACATGCTTAGCACGTTGCTTCTCAAAAAGATATGCTTTACCTTTACAGCTTGTACTGAGGTATCTTCTCCGTTTTCTACAGATGTGTAATACTTGGAGAATTCCTTACGCAGAACAGAATCTGCAGCCCCTAAAAACACATGAACAGTTCCGTTGCCCGAACCCAGTTTACGATCAGGCAACAAAATCTCATCTTTTACATCTTCCCAATCCAAGAAGATGTCGCAAACTAACTGATCGTAACCGACAGTTCGCATTATGTCATTATATTTCTGTTCCATACTGTGTGATATCTATTTGTTTTAACAAAGCCATTAGTACATTTACCACTATACTATTACCCGATTGTTTGTACGTTTCTGTATCAGACACGACAATCTTGAAACTATCATCAAAGCCCATCAATCTAAGGCACTCTCTAGGGGTAAGTTTTCTGAAACGCCCAATTGTAGCATCAATCTCATCGCTACCAACTGGGGTCATGTGTGCCAACTTTTTCTCTGAAACGTCAAGAGCATACTTCTCCGGATTCTTTTTGGAATAATACTCTTCTTCATATTCAGATACTCTGAACAAAGTCTCATCTGTTTCAGGAGTCGAAGGGTCTGACTTCAGTTTGGGATGAAAAATGAAATCACCATGCCAGTTAAACTGCTGGTTTCTTTTTTGGCAAAGCGCTATATCTCCATTGACTTGGGTATAACTTTTCTGATAATTAATGCTTCTCGTAATAAAATGGGCACCTTTTTGTTTGAGAATATATTTCTTATCAATATTCTGTTCGAGGTAATCGTACAAAGTTGTTGTCAGCTTTATAGGCGCAGGATATTTAAAGTTTGTCTCTTTTCGGAAACCAATACAATATATTCGGTCCCTACTCTGAGGAACACCATAATCTTTTGCATTCAGAACCTGATAGTAGATTTGGTATCCACAATCGTGCTCAAAGGTTTCCTTTATTACTTGCCATGTACGCCCTTTGTCATGACTCAGCATTCCTTTAACATTCTCAAATATAAAGACCTTTGGTTGGCATTCGATGACAAGCCGCGCAAACTCTCTGAAAAGAGTTCCACGCGTATCTTCAAATCCGCCATGCTTTCCTCTAAGAGAGAACGCTTGACATGGCGCTCCACCTACAAGCACATCTACCTTTCCCTTATATGACCGAGCGTCAAAATCATGTACGTCATTATGCCATTGTTCTTCTGAAATACCGTAGTTAGCAAAATACGATTTCTTACAATTGGCATCAATATCTCCTGCAAACTGAATCTTACAATTCAAACCCAACCGATGAAAAGCATGTTCTATAGCTCCTATGCCACTAAAAGATGTAGCCAACCGTACAGTTCTCTCTGGGTGAGAAAACTGCAAAAGTCGCCAATCTCTTTCTATATCTAAATTAGCTTTTGTATTTTGTATGTCCGAGTATTTATTCCTCATTTTCTATGCCATATTTTGTAATATCCATCTGCTTTAGTAGGGCTATAAGCACATCTACGACAATGCTATTACCAGCCTCCATGTAAGCAGAGGTATTGCTCACGACAAGTTTGAAATCATCTTTAAATCCCATGAGCCTAAGACATTCTCTCGGTGTGAGTCTTCGCAATCCATCTACGCCCTTTGCCTTATTATAAGTTACATAATTATCAACTCCTGCTCGGTGCATTTTATGCATTGACTGCAGGAGAGGACGTGCGACATCCAAGTCTGTTTTGATAGGTGTCTTAAAACTCTTTGTCCCGGAACAGAGAACATATCTAGCCACCTTTTCGGACAAATAGTAACGTGTTTCAACTTCCTTTATAGGGAATATGAATTCGTTAAATTCCTCCTTTTTTGCCCCTCTTAAAAGATCTTCTCGACGGTCTCCATTTTGAGTGAGAATTTTCACTCTACTTGCAGTATCGTAATAATCACCACCTGCGTAATCTTCCAAGAAATCATACATTCTATATTTTAATGGAATTGGTGCAGGATACTTAAACTTGGTTATTCTTCTAAATCCGACACAGTATAATCTTTCCCTCGTCTGAGGTATACCATAATCCCTTGCATTTAGAAGTTGATAGTGTACGTCATACCCACAATAATCACGGAACGTATTGTATATTACTTCCCAAGTTCTTCCACCATCATGTTTGAAGAGTCCTTGTACATTCTCAAATATAAAAACTTTTGGCTGACATTCTTTTACCACACGAGCAAACTCACGGAACAATGTTCCGCGAGTATCTTCAAAGCCTCTTTGTTCACCAACTATAGAAAAGGCCTGGCAAGGGGCTCCGCCTACAAATAAATCTACTTTCCTTCGATAAGGCTTAGCATCAAAGTCGCGTATATCATTATGCCATTGTTCTTCCTTTATATCATAATTGGCAAAATATGATTTCTTACAATTCGCATCGACATCACCCGCAAATACTATCTTTGACTTCAATCCCAATCTACGCATGGCATATTCTATCGCACCGATTCCACTAAACGACGTGGCCAAACGAATGGTTCGACAAGGATATGCAAACTTCCTGTCCACCCACGACTTGCCTTTGAGATCGATGTTCTGAGAAGTGTTCTGTATGTCAGCTATATTGGTCATGCAGTTATTGCTTTTTTAATATTCCCTATACCCATTTTTATATTATTGTCATAGAGACGCTTTATCCTCGGAATCCAAGTTCCTCGGCTTTGGCGACAATCTTCAGTGCATATTGCGCCTGCTTTAGAGACTTAAAGGGACGGTTGCGCGAGTGCATCGTGCCAAAATTGAAAGCTGCCTTTCGGTCCAATGGCGTGAGCAAGTCTCTCGTCTTTGCCCAATTGGCCAAGGAGAACCAATAACTCGCCTCTATTGATTCGGCCTCTTGAATTTTGCTTTGCTGAGCCTCGTTGAGATATGAACCATCTTCGTTGGTCTCTGTTTGCATTAGTTCCTGACTAAACTTATCCAAATCACCCAACTTGAGTTTCAAACGGTTCCAACAATCTGGCTTTTTACTCCATTCACCGACATTTGAAAATTGACTTCCTCCATTGGCAGAAGATCCTGTAAGGTGCACCCATACCATGGGTATCAACTCTTCTATACGATCAATGACATCCTGATGCACCCTCTGATTCTCCCATATATAGGTCAAGTCAAGATTCTTGTCTGACAAGAAGGATATAGCAGCCATCAGATAGGTGTTCATGTTGGCCTTATAACCGCCAAGCTTCTTGGATTTGACAATGGAGTCAATAGTATTAAACAAGATACACTTGGCAATGACACGCTTAAAGTAGCTGGCCGTCACCTCGGGCTTGTCACGCTTAACGTCTGAAACGAAAATGGTGTAGTTTTTCTCCGCACCACGACAAACATTATACGGCATCATATTCCACGAAGCCTCATATTTGGCAATGTCGGTCTTTGTTATCTTTTGATTCTTGGGATACTCTCGCTTGAAAGCCTTCTCGTTATAACCGCTAAGCTGAGCCAACTGGTCAAGATACTGACCACGCGTGCGTTCAAAATACCATTTGCATACAGGCTTGGCATTGCCATTAGGCACCCACTCGGAACGGCTATATGTTTCCAAATCCACAAGGTACGGCTCGTTGGCCGAGAAATCAGAATTTTTGATGGCCGTCTGACTGTTGGCAGAAGTAGATATAGCCTTGATAATTTTGTCGCAATTTTCCTTGTCCCGGATAACGCTAATCTTCATCGGCACAAAGACTTTGCCCAACTCCACATCTCTGTCGTTCAACGAAGCTGCAATAGAAGCTGTGGTCTGACCACCATTTACGATTTGCCAATCATACAAACGGGTAATATAAAGAGCACCTTCGTTGTCCTTGACTTCTATCTCGCTAGCTGTCGTGGAAATACCGTTATTATAGGAGAAGAACATGTCAGGCTCCTCGCGCAAGGTCTTGCGAATACCCTTGTTCACCTTGCCTTTGAACTGCAGAAAGGTACGGACATTCTTTTCAAGAAGCACCTGCTGATATTTCTTGTAGATTTTTGCCAAAGTGACGCCTGGGATAATAGCCATATAAGCGTCCACGAAGGGATTCTCCTCGCACATCTTCAGGCACTGGAGTTCCGTGTTGTATTCGGTTGGAAAATCGATCTCTACTTTTTCCTTGCCCGAGCGAATGTTGTGCTGCTGATACACACGCTGCATATCCCACACATTGTACTCTATGATATAATCACCATCATCTGACTCAACAGCCACACCTGCAGCATCAGGGTCGGTCAAACCATTCGTGATCACATAAAGACGCAACTGGTTGATCTTTCCCTTAGTGCTCTGCACAAGTTTTGCAACCTCTGCTATCTCGTCGTTGTTGGCAACATTTACTGATTTCAGAAGCGTGCCGCTCATCGATTCCCGATAGAAAGACATAAGATAGTTAAAGCCTTGGTCTATCTTGCTTTTGTTCACCCTGCCAAGCAACGTTTCTGCTTTGATCAAATAGAACAAATCCAACGATTCGGCCTCATCATTGTAGTCGTACGCAGTTATACGAGTGCGTGTTTTTTGGAAAACGCACAACTCGGGGACATTGACTTCTCCATTGTCCTCCAAATACTCCAATATAGAACTGGCCAATTCTTGTTCATAATCCGTATTGCCCATTTCCGCTGCCGTCTTGACACTCTCTTGAAATTCAGCGGCAAATTCTCTTATATCCATACTATCTGCTTAATTGGTTAGATTGTTGCAACACTTTGCATCGGCTATCCACAAATGCTTGAGTTGCTGCTTTGCTATTGACAAAAACGAGTAGTCATCTGCACTCTCATCTCTATTGTCGAAACTCCCATCCAATGCTTAGAAACACTTCGTTAGGTTCTCTTTCACCTCCATGAGTAACCATTCTCCACCATTTAGAAATGGTGGTATCCGTCTTGTCAAGTAACTCTGCAAGCCACTTGCCTGTCTTGCGCTGCTCCACAAGAACAACCTTGATACGGTTTAAACCTTTATTACTCATACTGTGTGCTATAATCGGCTTTGTTGCCCCCAAAGGTATAAACTTTTTCTGAGACCGACAAACAAGAGTGGAGGAAAGTTGCACCCTAAACGACCAGCATTATATAGCTCGTCAATGAAATGGCGTGACAGAGTTCGTTTTGGAGCAGTTATAAAAGACTTCCAAAGGGGCTTCCCTGACAAGCCCACCCGATATCGAAAACGTTAAACGTTAAAACGTTAAGGGGTGGCAAGGAGCAAGCACACACCCTGCTTATTACATCTTAACGTTTTTGTTTTCGCATTCAGCAAGGGAGAGGGGATATGAGGAAGAAAAGAAGACTGTATTTAGGATATTATTTATATAAACATACAAAAACAATATATTAAGAAACCATGACAAACACACCTTGCTTATTATAAATAATAACATAAACAATGTGTAAATCTATTATATTACTATATACACTTATATTATACATTACCTATTATAATCTTAGGGCAAGAGACCAGCAATTCTTTCTCAACTCGATTCCGAAGCCCACTTTCGTTAACGTTATAACGTTTAACGTTTTCATGTAAGGACACGAGACCATACAACAAGAACTGTTGGAATCATTGTAAACGCTATTTTATGGCAACGTGGCTTCGTTCTCAAGCCTCAACAAAAACGTCAAAACAGAGAGGTCTAAGCGGAGAGGCGAAAACAAAAACGTTAAACGTTAAACGTTAAAACGTTAGTAGGGCGGGCTCGACAAACGCACCCACCCTACCACTATATATATAATCCCAATTACTCTTCAAACTCTACCAGCGCCTGGCGGAAAACGGAGCGTACCCGGCCCAGTATCACCAACGAATGCTCCAGTTGCATACGCAGGGAAGCCTCATCGCTGTAGAAGAACTCGCAGCTGGCCGTGACCTCCGTGAGGTTGGTGTCTATGTAGATCTTTGCCAGCCTCACCTCTCGCGTGAGTTTGTTGCAGACGGTGAGGACCTTGATCTCCTCGCCTTCGCTCATCTCGTAAAACTGCGGCAGCATGACCACGAGGAAGGGAGTTTCCTCCTGCTGGGTGGCAAGCACATAGAGGTGCTTCATCTGAAAGCGAAACAACACGTCGCCGTCGCTATCCACCCGCGGCTGGTAGCCCATGTCTTCCAGCACGCTGATGACCATTGATCTTTTGTCCATAAGAATGTTCTCCAGTTATGATTCGTTGTCGTCCGTCAGTTTCTCGCAGCCCTCGCTCGTATCGTCGCTATCGGCGAACTGCTCCTCGATGGCCTTCACCGCCTTGCTGGCGAAGACCACGCCGGCCTCCAGATGGGCAATCATCCGAGGAATCAAGACCTCCAGGTCCTCGCCGCCGAAGAGCTCGCGCTCGTAGCAGAGCCACATGCTATGGCCCGGGGTGAACGCCTTGACATATTTCAGCGAGGCGTTGATCTTCTCCGAGAGCGCACAATATGTGGCGACATTCTCCTCGTCGTATTCATAGAAGCCGGGGAGCGCAATGGTCAGGAAGTCTTCGTCGTCCTCGTTGCACAGATAGAGAAGCGTCATGCCTTCATACTCAAACTCATAGCCGACGTCGTCGCTCTTCTCCAAGCAGAAACCAAGACGGGCAAAAGCCTCTAAGATTTTTTCTTTCATAATCGTTTACATTGATGGGTTATACGTTGTTGTTATCGAAATCCGATGCTGGCCGGCTGACCGTCCTTGTCCTTGGGCGAAAACTCCCTGTGGACGCGCTGGTATTCGCGCAGGTCGCGACTGCTGACCGAGGGGCTGCGCCCGGAGATGATCTCTTCGAGCTGCTTCTGGGTGATATTCTGCAGCGTATGCTCTCCGCAGCCTATCGCCTCGTTGAACTTCTTGCGTGCTGCCGACTTCACGATATAGTTGATGTCGCTGCAGTTGAAGCCTTGCGTCAGGTGGGCAAGCCGATCCATGTCTATGCCCTCTTCCCTTGGCAACTTGGCCAGCTCCAGGGCAAACAGACTCTTGCGGGCCTCGTGGTCGGGCAAATCCACATAGACCAGTTCGTCAATGCGTCCCGTCCTCAGCACCGCCTTGTCGATGCGCTCGGGATGGTTGGTGGCGGCAAGGACATAGACGCCTTTGTCGGAAGCATGGTTGAGCATACAGAGAAACTCGTTCACCTCGCTGTCGTAGTGCTGGTTGTATTCGTTTCCTGTGCGACGCGGCACCATGGCGTCAAACTCGTCAAAGAAGAGCAATGCCGGCGCGTGTCTCTCCGCATTCTTGAAGACCTCGCCGATCTTCTCCTGCGTGCCGTGCACCATGGTGCTGGCCAAATCGTCCGGGACGACCTTGATAAAGTGGATGCCAACCTCCTCAGCCATTTTCTCGGCAAAGAACGTCTTGCCACATCCCGCAGGCCCATAGAAGAGCATGGAGGGAGGACGGATGCCGTAGGCGTCGGCCAGATCACGATGTTGGAGCACATTGATGAAGCCCTCCATGACCCGCTGCTTCAGGTCCTCCATGCCGGCAATGTCGCCAAAGCCATTGCCATGCTTCTTGGCCGTCGGCTGAGGCTTGGGCCTGGGCTTGCTGCTTGACTGATCGCTCGTCTGGTCGCTCGTCGGCTTCCTCTGGGGAACCGCTGACTTTCCGCCACTGATGCGGCGGAGCCATTCCTTTTCGGCTGTTGTTCTATCCATCTTTGCGTCCTCCGTTTTTCGTTGTACGATGTTTATGTCCGTAGTCGTTGCACGACGTTTATATTCGTTTTCGTTGACGATCGTTATATTCGTAGTCGCTGCTCGACGTCTATGTATATAGAGGGCGAAAAGCATGGAGATTCTATCAGCGCAAGTGTGTCCTACCAGTTTTTTATCCTGAAGCTCTGCTGGTTTTGACGCTAAGAAGACAACCTTCCCGATGGTAACTTAAGACCGACTTCGATGATAACTTATGAGTGGCACGGAGGGTAACTAAAGGCTGCAACCAGGTCGATTGTGTCGCTTTGATTTTTGCGCTTCCATTTTTTATTCTTACTTTTGCAGACATCATTCAGGCCCACCGGGTGAACCATCCACAAAGATTTACGAAGGTGGCAACCACGGCATTCACCTGGTGATGAAGAAATGGATGAAGAAAAGAAATAAAGAAAAGGAAGATTTGAAAATGACAAAAGGATCACTTATACTTCTATCGTCAGTCATGATACTCGTGTCAACTCTCACCTGTCGGGCTACCTGTCCCGACTCGATCCGCCAGCAAAAGATGTTGGAGGAGGAGCGGGCCTTCTTGGCCAATATGAAGCCAGGACTGCAACATATACAGATGATGGCCGTAAGGAAAGCAATGGAAGGCAATGACACCGAACTACAGCAGATAAGGCAGAGCCGAAACCAGCCGCCTACTTTGCCGGAAGGCGTCAAGACTTTCTATCCGAGAGAGAACATCTGTCTATTCTCTCCCAAGCATAAGACAGACCGCAAACGCCCCATCCTGCTCTACCTCCATGGCGGAGGATGGTGCTTTGGCAGCATCAACAGTTGCGCGCGGTTCTGTGCCGCCGTAGCCCTGGAGGCCGACTGTCTAGTGGCAGCATTAGACTATCGTCTGGCACCTGCCCACCCCTACCCTGCCCCACTCGAAGATTGTCAAAGGGCAGTACTTTACCTGCAAGAGCACGCGGCCAACTGGGGAGGCGACACCACGCTGATAGCCGTAGGAGGAGACAGTGCTGGGGGCAACCTGGCATTGGCGACCGCCATGTCAGCGCCGGGCATTAGCAAAGTGATACCGATTTATCCCGTGACCAAACTCTTCACCGAGAGGACTCCTTCTTGGGAAAAGTATGCCAAGGGGTATGGCAACGATGCGGAGCTCCTCGAAGCGTTCAACGAAGCCTATGCCAATCGTCAGGAGCGCAACCCGCTCGTGTCGGTAGGCCTGTGTGATGACGACGCACTGAAAGCGCTACCGCCTGCGCTATTCATATCGGCAGGCCACGACATTCTCCTGGACCAAACTGCAGAACTTGTCCAGCGCCTCCACAACCTTGGCAGACCCGCCATCTACCGTGTCTATCCCACCGCCACCCATCTATTCATAACAGTCCCAGGACAGCCCACAGCTTTTGAAGAAGCCGTCAAGGACGTGAGCAGTTTCTTGAACGACCATCATGCGGCCAAGTGACCTCCACATGAATCATAATGGCATGAGGACCAATTGGGTTTAGCAGAAAGTTGGCAAAATATTTGGCAATATGGGAATAAAATTATATTTTTGCAAAATTGAACAAGAGCATAACATTTAAAACAAGAAGATTATGGCAATAGAAATAAAGTCAATACCCGTCCTTCACGGTGAAGCAGCGGCTCGTTTCGTAGAAGCAGCTGATGAGGCATTGGAAAAACGTGGTTCCATCGACTTCTCAAAACAAGTAGCCAAGGCTCGTGCCATATTAAAACGTTCAAGGTTGTACATTTAAAAAGTTTTACTTACTTTTACAAGCCATAGCGGATGATGCCGCTCTATAGACAAAATAAGTTTGTTATCAAAACGAGAAGTATGAAAAAGAATTGGATGATTTGGGGACTCGCCGCCATGGCGCTGATGTCCTCCTGTACAGACCAGAAGACCGCACCAAAGACCGCGGACAACGACACGACCAGCGTGGCCCAAGACACGGCCTCTATCGACAGCATGGACCTGGCCTCCATCGCCGGCACCTATGAGGGCACCCTTCCTGCCGCCGACTGCCCGGGCATCAAGACCGTGCTCACCATCCATGCCGACAGCACCTATCAGCTGACGCAGGACTACCTGGAGCGCAAGGACGGCCACGACGAGGCCAGCGGCGTGCTGCGCGTGCTCGACGGCAAGGTACTGGTGCTCGAACGCCCGTCGAGTGGCGAGCAGACCTACTACAAGGTGAAGGACGACCAGCACGTCGTCATGACCGACTCGCTGGGCAACGAGCCCGAGGGAGAGACGGCCAAACTGTATGTGCTCACCAAGACGAAGTAGGACGCTGAGGCGTCTTTCTTCACGCCACGCACCGACCTGACGACTTTATCTTTTGGGGGCTGTGTCAAACCATTGGTTTTGGCACAGCCCCCAAAGCATATACCGACAAGGCAAACGCCTCGCACGCCCCGCCTATTCCCCCTCGGGCAAGGCTGGGACAATGCGACGGACGTGGCCTTCCCTGCGAGAGAGAATCAGGGGCACGCGCTCCACCACCACGACCGAGGTGTCGAGACCGAGCGCCTTGGGCTCGTCGATGCTGATCTTGCCTATGAGCGCATAGAGACTCATCAAGAGGTTGTGGCGACGGTCGAACGAGTCTTCGGGATAATAGACGCGATGGATGATGATGAAGCGGAAGTCGCCCGCCACACCATAGCGCCGCAAGGAGGGGTAGCAACTGGTCAGATCCACCCTGCCCTCTGCCACCAAGTCCTCGACGACCTGGCGCAGATAGAGACTCACACGAGGCTCTATGCGGAAACCGATACGCATCGTCACGCTATAGAGCGTGTCCTCCACCAGCGTGCTGCAACTATACTCCAGCGTATCGGGCGCATCCACATACTCCAGGTTGATGAGCCAATAGTGGTCGGCACGCTTCGGCTGCTTGTTGATGATGGAATAGATCAGTTTGTCGTCCACGGTACTCTCCTTTCCCGTATGATTGACATAGACCAGGTTGGAGGCATACTTGGGTATGCGATCGTCGGCCTTGATATCGGAGATGATCTGATAGTAGTCACTCAGCGGCTTGCTGGAGATATGCTGACGGCGAATACGTTTGGCACGCACCCACACCAGCATCATGCAGAAAAGAACGCCCGCGATGAGCAACGTACACCATCCTCCGGCAAGAAACTTGGAGAGGTTGGCGGCCAGGAAGATGCCCTCTATGACACAGTAGCTGCCGACAAAGACCATGCAGAGGATGCGCGACACGCCCCTTTGGCGCAGGTAGAAGCCCAGGAGCAAGGTGGTCATCAGCATCGTGATGGTGATGGCAAGTCCGTAGGCGGCCTCCATGTGGGAGGAGTCGCGAAAGAGGAGGAGGATCAGCACCACACCGATATACATGGCCATATTGACCGCAGGGATAAACAGCTGGCCCTTGACATGAGTGGGATGCTTGATGCGCATCCGAGGCCAGAAGTCGAGGTTCATCGCCTCGCTCAAGATGGAGAACGTGCCACTGATGAGGGCCTGGCTTGCCACGATGGCTGCCCCTGTAGCCATCACGATGGAGAAGATCAGCAAGCCTTGAGGCATGATGGCATAGAACGGATTGACCGAAGCCGCCACGTCGGCATGGCAGAGGATCCACGCTCCCTGCCCGAGATAGTTGAGAATGAGCATCGTCTTGACAAAGGCCCAGCTCACGGTGATGTTTCGCCTGCCACAATGTCCCAAGTCGGAATAGAGCGCCTCCGCACCCGTGGTACAGAGAAACACCGCGCCCAAGACGAGAAACCACTCGGGCGACGTCGCCAGCAGCCGCAGGGCATAATAGGGATTGAGCGCCCGGATCACCTGCGGATAGGAGACGAGGCTGTTCGTGCCGACCGCACCCAGCAGGAGAAACCACAGCAGCATGAAGCCACCAAACGACTTGCCGATGCTCTCCGTGCCGAAGCGCTGCACGAAGAAGACGACGGTGATGATGGCCAGGGTGATGGGGAGGACGGGCAGATGCGGACTGACGCTCTCCAAACCCTCGATAGCCGTGGTCACGGTGATGGCAGGCGTGATGATGCCGTCGGCCAACAAGGTGCTTGCTCCTATAAGGGCCAGCAGATAGATCCACTTTCTCTTGTGGCGACGCAGCAGGGCGTAGAGCGCCAGAATGCCTCCCTCGCCATGGTTGTCCGCCCGCAGGGCCACGAGGACATACTTGACGGTAGTCTGCAGGGTAAGCGTCCAGATGATGCAAGACAGCGCACCCAAGATCATCGGTTCGTCCACCCTTTGGCCCACATGGAGGATGGCCTTCATCACATAGAGAGGCGACGTGCCAATGTCGCCAAAGACAATGCCCAGCGTGACGAGCATTCCAATCCACCCCATACGGTTGCAGCGCTTCTCGGCAGTGCTTCCATTTCTCAAGTTACTCATACCATGAATACAATCAATTCGTTATACCTATTTGGAAAGAAGCCGCAAAGTTATGGCTTAAACCACAGAGCCTAGAATAATTTAACATCACTTAGCGAGTTTAACGGTCGTTACACAAGCACCACCCTCACCACTCCTCCACAAAGAAAAGCACTACCCTCACCTCTCCCCCACAAAGAAAATCGGCCATTGGAAACGACTTCTTCCGTTTCCAATGGCCGACCTGCCACTACCGCGATCCCGCGTCAATACACCTTCACCTCGTCCGTGAAGACCCACTCGCCAGGATTGTCCTCCTTGGCGGAGATACGGACGAAACGCGCCTTCTGCTTCTTGCCCTGATACGTCACCGTACGCGTACCGACCACATTGAGTCGCTCGCGGGTGTACGCCTGGTCATAGACGGGCACGAAATGGTCGCCGTCGCTGGAGATGCTGATGGTGACGCGGCTGGGATAGAACACCCAGGCGCCGTCGCTCTGCATGAAATCGAGGCTGACGGTACTAAACCGCTTCTCCTCGCCCAGGTCGATGGTGATGTCGAAGGGAGCCACCGTCGTGTCGCGACGCTGCATGAATCCCTGCCAACGGCCGTCGCCATAGGACCATCCGCCACACATCCCGTCGGTCAACGTGCCGTCGCCCTGTCCCACATACGACTGCGAGTAGGGCTGGTGATAGGTCACTCCTGCCCCGACAGCCAGATGGCGCACGGGCTTCTGCTTCTCCTTGCGGTCTCCCTTCTCCCGTCTGAGGTCGAAGGCCTGGACATGCTGCGCAGCCAGCCACGGATACTGCGCCACGACGGCAGCACTCAGCTCCTCGTAGGATCGGCTACGTCCGCTCCATCCCACCTCGGCGATGGCCAGTTCGCGGGGATAGAGCATATACTCGGCATAGTCCTCCGTCTTGATATACTCCGTCCAAAGATTGCCCTGCACACCCAGCACACGACCCGTAAAGCCATCGCCACTATAGGGCGCGGGGTCAAAGTTCCAGAGATTGCGCAGTGGCTGATAACTTCCTCCGGCAAAGGGCTCGGTGGGCGGAGCGTCCTGGTAGCGGTCCAGGTAGTAGTCGCCAGGCGAGAGGATCACGTTGTGACCCCTGCGCATGGCCCGCTGAGCCGCCTTGATGTCGCGCCATACCATCACGTTGACGTTCTCGCCAAGCGAAGGCGCGTGGGCAGCCAGACTGTCGTCGAGCACCTCGTCCCATCCGATGGCCTCCCTGCCCTCCAGCCGGAGATAGGCGGCGATGCGCTGGATGAGATATCCCTGCAGGTCTGCCGTACTACGGAGCCCCAGCAGCCGAGCCTTGCGCTGGCAGTTGGGACACGATCCCCAGCTACCCTTGCCTGCCTCGTCGCCACCGATATGGATCCACTTCGACGGAAACACCTCCATCACCTCGTCGAGGATGTTGTGGAGCACGGCATAGGTCGTCTCGCTCGACGGACACACATCGCCTTGCGCCTCCTGGTTGCCCTCACACTTCAGTTGGGGACAAGCCGCGGTCAACTCCTCGCTATGTCCCGGCATTTCGATCTCGGGCACGACCGTGATGCCTTTCTTGGCAGCATAGGCCACCAGTTCGTGCATCTCGTCCTTCGTATAGTAGCCTCCATAGGCCCCGGGATCGCCCTCCCTCATATAGCGGCGGTCGTTGTCGATCCACCATTTCGTCCAGTCGCTCTCCGTGCGCCATGCCGCCTTCTTCATCAGTTCGGGATAGCGGTCTATCTGCATGCGCCATCCTCCCGCGTCGGTGAGGTGGAGGTGGAGGCGATTGACCTTGTAATGGGCGAGGACATCCACCTGCTTCTTCAGAAAACTCAGCGGGAAGAAATGGCGGGAGATGTCGATCATGCAGCCGCGCCACTCATAGCTCGGCCAGTCCTCGATATCGCAGACCGGCAGCAGGTCTCCCTTGCGGAGCTGGCTGATGGTCTGTGTGGCATAGAAGAGGCCTGTGGAGTCGGCATAGGCCACCCGCATCGTGTCGGGCGTGATATGGAGTCGGTAGTACTCCTTGCCGTGGCCCGTCTCTGGAGTCTCCTCCATCAGGATGACACCCTTTTGCGGATTGAAAGTGCCCTTGCCAAAGACGGTCTGCTTCGGCTGCGGCAACAGTTGCTGTGCGCCGACGGGAGTGACGGCAGCAGAGAGCGATACGGCGGTCAGCGCCGCCAGGATAGTATTTCTTTTCATAACCTTAGCAATGGTCAAGTGATGGTAAAGAAGTATAGCACGCGTCAGTCGATGAAGCGGCGGGTGATTTTTTCATAGGCGTCGATGCGGCGGTCGCGCAGGAAGGGCCACCAGCGGCGCACATTCTCGCTATGCTCAAGATCGATGTCGAACAGGCGCAATGCCTCCTCGCTGTCCGACCCCTGCCAGAGGAGTTCGCCCTGCGGCCCAGCCACAAAACTGGATCCCCAAAACTGGATGCCACCGGAGCAGGCCTGTCCCTCCGTCTTGCCCACGGGCGAAGGCTCGAAGCCCACCCTGTTGACAGCGACGACAGGAAGTCCGTTAGCCACAGCATGGCCGCGCATCACGGTGGTCCACGCCGTACGCTGGCGCTGCTGCTCCTCCTCGACGTCGGAGGGTTCATAGCCGATGGCCGTCGGGTAGATCAGAATCTCTGCCCCCTGCAAGGCCATCAGGCGCGCTGCCTCAGGATACCACTGGTCCCAGCAGACCAGCACGCCCAAGCGGCCCACACTCGTGTCGATGGGCCGGAAACCGAGGTCGCCAGGAGTAAAGTAAAACTTCTCGTAGTAGGCCGGATCGTCGGGGATGTGCATCTTGCGATACTTGCCTGCGATGGTTCCATCGCGCTCTATCACCACAGCCGTGTTGTGATAGAGACCTGCCGACCGGCGCTCAAAGAGCGACGTGACGATGACGACGCCCAGACGTTTCGCCAGTTCACCATAAAACTGGGTCGATGGACCGGGGATCGACTCCGCCAAGTCGAAGTTGGCTACGTCCTCCGTTTGGCAGAAGTAGAGCGAGTTGTGCAACTCCTGCAGTACGACGAGTTGCGCCCCCTCCTGGGCCAGTTGCTCCACGGAGGCAGCCAGACGGCGCATGTTGTCCGCCACGTCGGCGGTATTGTGTTGTTGTACGATTCCTATTTTCATTGTGAGTCTTGTGATATATTCTATGATATGAGGGCCAACGAGGATTTCTCTCCACCCCAGCCCCTTCGGTTTATTCCCCTCCTTGGCCCACGCCTACGGGGATCTGCATGGTCAGGCAGTGGAGCGATCCGTGCTGCTGGATGACAGCCCGCGCATCCACTCCCACCACCTCATGCTCGGGGAAGGCCTCGCCAACCACACGCAGCGCCTCGGCGTCGTGGTGTGGCTGGTCGTAGGTAGGCACGATGACTGCCCCGTTGACGATCAGGAAATTGGCATAAGTGGCTGGCAAGCGATTCCCTTCCTCGTCGAGGATGGCATCGGGCATCGGCAAACGCAGCAGTCGGTAGGCCACTTCGGCCTCGCGATTGATGGCCTGCAGGTCGGCCTCCATGGCCTGCAGGTCGGCATACTGCGGATCGGCCTCATCGTCGCAACCCACATAGAGCAGCGTATGGCCCGGCGCACAACGCACCAGGGTGTCGATATGGCCGTCGGTATCGTCGCCCTCCAAGGATCCATGACCGATCCAATAGACCCGATCCACGCCGAAAGCCTGTCGAAGCCGTTCGTCCAGGTCGCCCTGCATGAGGGGCTGGTTGCGATGAGGGGCCAACAGACAGACCGAGGTCGTGAAGAGATGGCCCTCGCCATCAGCCTCAACCGATCCTCCCTCCAGCACGAAGTCGTCCCAATGGTCCATCGGACAGCGGAAGACTCCCTTTCCCTGGAGCACGCGCCCCAGCTGGTTGTCCTGGTCGCTGGCAAACTTCTCGCCCCAGCCATTGAAGCGGAAGTCCATCATCCGCAGCCGTCCCCTGCCATCGGAGAGTGTCAGCGGCATCGTGTCGCGCGCCCATGTGTCGTTGTATTCGGCCTCTATCCAGCGTATCGCCTCCAGCGCACGATCGCTCAACCGACCTGCCAACCACGCGCGTGCCGCCGCCGTATCGCGCGCCACAAGCCACACGGCCTCATATCGGGCAATGGCCTCAATAAACTCGACATAGGTCTGACGTATCTCGTCGAGGATATAGGCCCAGTCGGTCTGCTCGTCGGGCCACACCAGCACGACGGCCTCCTGTTCCGCCCACTCGGGCAGCAACTGGAAAGCCTCATCGGGAGTATTCTCTCTTATCATGATCTGCTTGTTCCTTATTTCCATTGGTGATTGTGTAGGTGCAAATTTAGCAAAAAAAGCCGACACGGCCAAAGAAAAGGAGGGTTCACGCTGCAAATGCGCAGCTTTTTGCCCCGATGCCCATCCACAAACCACGGTAAATGGAGAAAAGCCACGGGAGAAGTATGATTTTTTGCCGTCTGATGATGGGTATCTCAAAATTTTTGTGTAAGTTTGTGGCCGAAATATTTACTCATCTTAAACAACCGATTTATGATCAATCGCTTATTGAAATTTCTGGATGCGTCGCCCGTCAATTTCCTCGCCGCGCGCAACATAGCCTGTGAACTCGAGCAGAACGGCTACCGCCGCCTTGACCCTCAGCAGCCCCTCGGCGAACTGAAGGCTGGCGACAAGGTCTATGTGACGAAGAACGACTCTTCAGTCTATGCCTTCCGCCTGGGTCGCAAACCGCTGGCCGAGTCGGGATTCCACATGATTTGCGCCCATAGCGACTCGCCCACATTCCGCGTGAAGCCCCATGCAGAGATGACGGGTGAGGGCGGCCTGGTGCGCCTGAACACCGAGGTCTATGGTGGCCCGATCCTCTCCACATGGTTCGACCGTCCGCTGACGCTCGCTGGCCGCGTCATCGTGCGTGGCAAGGATGCCATGTCGCCCGAGACGATGCTGATGCACGTCCGTCGTCCGCTGCTCCAGATCAGCAATCTCGCCATCCACTTCAACCGCCAGGTCAACGACGGCGTGAAACTGAGCAAGCAGAAGGATATGCTTCCCCTCCTGGGACTGATCAACGACGAACTGGAGCAGGACAACCTGCTGATGAACGTCATTGTCGAGGAACTCAGCAAGCAGCGCCCCGTCAGCCACGAGGACATCCTCGACTTCGACCTCTACCTGGCTGATACGCAGCCCGCCTGCACCTTCGGCGTCCACGACGAGTTTATCTCCTCGGGCCGCCTCGACGACCTGTCGATGTGCTTTGCCGGACTCGAGGCTTTGATTGCAGCTCCCGAGAGCGACACCACCCAGGTGCTCGCCATCTTCGACAACGAGGAGACGGGATCGCAGACCAAGCAGGGTGCAGGCAGCCCCTTCCTGGCTTCGATGCTGATGCGTATTGCCCGTCAGCAGAGTGGAACGGAGGAAGCCTACTGGCAGGCGGTGGAGCGCGCCTTCATGATCTCTGCCGACAATGCCCACGCCTTCCATCCCAACTACGCCGAGAAGTACGACCCGACCAACCACCCCATGCTCGGTGGAGGTCCCGCCATCAAGTTCAACGCCTCCCAGAAGTACGCCAGCGACGCCGTCTCTGCCGCCATCTTCGCCGAGATCTGCCGCAAGGCGGGTGTGCCCTGCCAGCGCTTCGTCAACCATAGCGATGTGGCGGGCGGTAGCACCCTGGGCAACATCCTGGCCTCCACGGTCCCCCTGCGTGGTGTCGATATGGGCAATGCCATCCTCGGCATGCACAGTTGCCGCGAGACGGGCAGCGTAGCCGACCATGAGTACTGCGTCCGCGCCTTCACGGAGTTCTACTCCCTGTAGCCTCCTGCTGCCCTCAGCACCCGCCCCTGTCGGATGCTGAGGGTCCAGATAAAAAACGATCGGCCATTGGAAATCATTTCTCATTTCCAATGGCCGATGATTATTTCAAGGGCAATATCCCAAAATCATTCCAACATCATCCCGAAGGCTTCCCGAAAGCATCCCGAAGAAACAGCCTATGCGGAGCGTCCCGATTTCGTTACATCGCAATCGCTACTTGTTCATCAGTTTGCCAAACAGCGTGAGCATCTGCATGACGGTGTCCTTGCTACCGACGGGTATCTTCAGGTGGGTCTCGCCCGTCTCCTTGTCGGTCTCCACGATGCTATCGACCAACTGCTGAGTGGCCTCAGCCGACTTGAGTGTTTCGGCCAGTCCACTAAAGAAGGAGACACCCTGACTGACTAATTGCTGGGGATGGGGCGAAGCATGGTGGCTGGAAGGCCGCTCCTGCGCGCCGTCCTGTGCCTTCGTTGGCGTCTGTCCTTGAGAAGGATCGTGATTCGCAGGAGGCTCCTGGTCTGCAATAGCCCCATGGTCTGCTGAAGGAAGCTGCCCCTCGGAAGACTGGTGGGTTGCTAAAGATTCATAATCTGCTGAAGACTCATACTCTGCTGAAGGCCCATAGTCCACAGACGATTCCTGATCTACAGAAGACTCATCGTCTGCCTCCGATGCGTCAGCGAGCGCTTCGTCCAAAGAGGCCTCCACAGACGTCTTCCCCTTCTGCTCTTGCTCCACCTCTTCGTCCACATACTCCACCTCGGGAGCGTCTGGCGTTGCCTCCATGACAACTGCGAGGTCGTCCATGAGTTTCTTAAACTTGCTCTCATCGACAAACACGGTGTCTGCACCGCCGTCCAAGACTCCCTCAAACATCGACTTCTTAAACCGCAGTTTGTTGATCATGCCCTCCTCGATAGAAGCTTTCGAGACAAGGTTGATGATCTGCACGGGCTTCTCCTGTCCAAGACGGAAGATACGGGCAACACGCTGTTCAAGGACAGCAGGATTCCATGGCAAATCCATGTTGATGAGTGTGCTTGCCACCTGGAGGTTGAGACCCGTAGATCCTGCATCAGTGGAAAGAAACACCCGACTCTCGGGAAGTGTTGTGAAATCATCTACCAGTTCCCCGCGCCTCTTCGACGGCACTCGCCCATTGAGATACTCATAGCGTATGCCCCGCTTGTCCAGTTCCATCGCCACCAGACGGGTCATGCGCTCCCATTCGCTGAAGACGACCACCTTCTCGTCCCCACTCTCCAAGACATTGTCCAGCAGGTTCATCACCTCCGCTATCTTGACATCACTACGCGTCGTGAGATTTTGTTCCAAGATAAAGGTGCTGTCGGCCACCATCCGCATCTGACTCAGCAACTTGAGCACGCGCAGCCTGTCCTGCTCCGTCATGTAGTGGTATTTGCGATACTTGTTCAGGATCACCAACAAGTCCCACTTAAACTCCGAGTGGAGATCGTCCTGGCGTTGAGTCATCGGGACCAGCACAAACTGGTCGCTCCGCTTGGGCAACTGCAGGCGCACGCCTTTCTTCGTCCTCCGCAACAGTCGGTTGCTGACGGCCTCGCCAATGGCGTTGAGATCCTTATAGCCCATGATACCACCCGTCTCGGGATGGAGCAGGATGTGCTGGTCGCGAAACTGGTAGTAAGGTCCGAGACAAAACTGGTCCACCAGTTCCATGTTGGCATAGAGCTCCTCCAACTTGTTCTCCATCGGCGTGCCAGACAGCAAGACCGCATAGCGCGACGCTATCTTGCGGGCGGCACGGGAGATCAGCGTGTCCCAATTCTTCAGCCGTTGTATCTCGTCCATGATCAACACGTCGGTATCCAACTTGCCCAGTTGTCTGACGTCGTTGCTCATCGTGTGGTAAGAGACAATCTTGTAGGGTGCGGGCGCCTTATACAGTTTGGCGCGCTTAGCAGGAGTGCCTTCTACGACCACCACCTTCGGAATGGTCAATCCGTCCTCCACGCCTTTCCCACTACTCTCTACCCTGTCACCGCCCGTGAATCGTTCTATCTCCCGCTTCCACTGGTATTTCAGCGACGTGGGACAGACCACCAGTACCTGCTCAGCCATGCCCTCACGCAGATAGACCTCTGCCGAGGCGATGGCCTGCAACGTCTTGCCCAGTCCCATCTCGTCGGCAATGATGGCCTTGCCGGCACGCACGGCGAAGCGCGTCCCCTCCTTTTGGTAGGGATAGAGCGGCACAGTGAGCATTTGGTCGAGATATTCGTCCGTGTATTTTTCCTCCAACAACCGGCAACGCTTGATCCGGTCACGCCGCTCCAGGACATAATCGAGGGCGTCGTCATAGCAGCGAAAGTCGGGAGCAATGGCCTTGGCAGCCTGAACGAAGACGTCAAAGCGGGCATAGGCATCCTCGCGAAGCACACCCGACTCGTCAAAATAGTCTTTCGCCAATCGCTCCAGCATCTCCCGACCATGATCGCCAATGCGTATCTTCACCCTGCGCGGCCCTTTGTAGTCGATATAGACCGAACTATAGTCGGGCTCTGCCACGTGCACCTTCTTGCGCTTCTTCCTCACCCAGAGTTTCACGGCCTCCATGTGCTTACAAGTGCCGAGCTGCGAAGTCTTGAAGTCATAGCAGGAGCAGTAGTTCCACAGGCTGTTCTTCCCCCGATATACCACCTTGTATTCGTTTCTCGTAGCCGCATTGACCACCCGAAACTCTCCCGGAGCATACTGTTCGTCCACCATCCGTATGGCAAAGGTTTCCCTCTCGGCCTGCAGCTTTCGCAACGCGATCTGCCACTCCTCGAGCTTCATGCCCGCAGGCTTCTGCATATTGTTTATTTTCGGCGTCACCACCTTGGCTCGCTTGCGCCGGCCCTTCGTCTTTTTGGCGCCTTGGGCTGTCGCCTTCCCTCGCCTTTTGCCCCCGTCCTTTTCAGGGCTTGAAGCTTCCACTGGAGATTGTTCTTCTTTCTTCTCTATATGTACCTTTTTCATGGTGCTCATGATGTTCTAACAGTATTAATGGACTATTCGCTGATTTGATTTTCATGCGCTGCCTACGCCTCCTTCCAGTCGTCAATCGTTCCCGTCCGCGACGAGAAACTGACACCCACGCGATGGACGGGACGGGAGTCGGCCTCATAGGGGCGCGCATACCCCTTCTCCTCTATCTGGCGCAAGGCGTCGTCCGCCGTGCCGTCGAGCTTAAACTCAAAGATATACACCCCTTTGGGCGTCTCGACGATGCAGTCGGCCCGCCCCTCGCTCTGCTGCTTCTCCGTGAGCACGAGGTAGGTGCTGAGGATGCGGAAGATAAGGTAGAAAGTATAGTGGAAATAGCGTTCCTTCTCCGTCTCCATATCCTTCCGACGCATCGAGTAAGGAATGCTGGCGAAGAAGGCCGTCAGGCTCTTGCGCCATGTGTCAAGGTCATCGCGCAGGAGAGCACGCGTCAGTTGTATCGCCAAGGTGTTCGCCGACTCCTTCGTACCGAGATAGTTGGAGGCAATCAGCGTGAGGAATCCCTTTTTCACCTCGTTGTTGGGCAGGTCGAGCAGGTAGGAGTTGGAGAAGCGGTCGTAGTCCTTGATGGTCAGATAACCGCTCTGATAGATCATGGGCAACGGGCGCTCCACGTCCGCCCTGTAGTCGATAAAGTCCGACGTGTCGTAATACTTCCCCGTCAGTTCGTTGAGGTTCTCATCCGTATGGCTGAGCAGGCGGACCAGGTAACTGGGCGTCCCCGTGCGAAACCAATAGTCCTGTATATCTCTAACGCTAAGCACATTGAGCAGACTAAAAGGATTGAAGATGTCCGTCTTCCGCTTACTGAAATGATAACCGTCATAATGCCGTTTCAACATCAAGCGAACCTCCTCGGGACTCACCCCCATCTCGTACGCCATAGCATCCATCTCGTCATGAAACGTCCCCTCCAGTTCCGCCTCCGTGATACCGCAGACCGCCTCATAGGCCGCACTCATACTGATATCCTCCGGCTGGTTGAAACCGCTGAACACACTCACCTGCGAAAACTTCGTCACACCCGTGAGCAGCACGAAGCGCAAGTCTTGATCTGCAGCCTTGAAGGCAGAGTAGAAACCCTTGAGCGTCTCGCGGTTGATGTCTTCTACCAGCACCTCCCTGCCATTGCCTACTACTTCCGTCCTTCCCGAGTCGAGCACATCGAGCAGCGGCTTGTCATACTCATCAATGAGCACCACACACTGCTTGCCCGTCACCCTGTGCACATGGGCGAGCAGATCGACAAAGCGCTTGCCATCATCGAAGTTGGGATTTCCCTCGTAGCCATACTGCTTCTCCCATTCCTCTATGATACCCCGAGTCAGTTTGGGTAGCGTGTCCCCACCCTTCGTATAGTTCGTACTATTGAAGTCGATATGAAATACAGGATATTGCTCCCACTCCTGCTCCAAGTCCTCGATGGCCAGACCACGAAACAAGTCCCGCTCCCCACCGAAATAATACTTCAGCGTAGAGACGAGCAAGCTCTTGCCAAACCGACGAGGACGACTCAGAAAGTAAATCTTACCCTCCGTCACCATCTTGTGCAGCAAGGCTGTCTTGTCCACATAGACAAAACCGCCGTCAACAATACTCTTAAAATCCTGTATGCCGATGGGATACTTCATTCGCAAACCCTTTTAGTTTGCAAAGATAGTGCAAATCGAAGACAATACAAAAAGAATGTGATTCTTTTTTATTGTTGAGACGCAGCCTATCTTATCCAAAGATAGTGCAAATCGAAGACAATACAAAAAGAATGTGATTCTTTTTTATTGCCCCAAAACCTTGCAAATCCGGATAAAAACTAATAACTTTGCACCGTGTAAATACTAATAACACCGCACTGGGTATTTACTAACAACCCTGCACTAGGTATTTACTAATAGACACCCATCATGTACATACTAATGGGCAGATTAAAGTTGAAAGAATGGCAAGTATTCAAGAAAAGTTAGCAGATTCACTAAGCGTACTCAAGAAATATCAGGACGAGAACAACAGTGACATCATTCAGGGCATGAAGACCTTGGGCGAGACACATACAAAGCGTCTTATAGATAATGGTTACTTAGAACAAGTAATCAAAGGATGGTATATGCCTACCATGCCAGGGATGGAAGGAGACACAACCGTGTGGTATGCTTCCTATTGGAAATTCATAGTAGCATATTCCAACAACCGTTTCGGAGACAACTGGTGTCTTACTCCAGAAGAATCACTTGATTTCTATGCCGGAGAGACAGTAGCCCCTACTCAATTGATAATCCGTTCATCAAAGGCAAGCAACAATATTGTAAGTTTGAAGCATGGTGACTCGATGCTGGACATCACAGCAACAATGCCAGCACATATTGTAGTTGAGCAAAGATATGGATTAAGGCTCTACCCTTTGGCAGAAGCTTTGGTTTTCTGTACACCAACATATTTCAGCAGAAACTCAGTCAATGCCCGGACCTGTTTGTCACTGGTTGGCGGAGCTGATGAAATCCTCAAAGTGGTGGCCGACGAAGGAAACTCTTCCAGAGCTTCAAGACTTGTTGGTGCTTTCAGAAACATCGGGCGAACTGACGTTGCAGAAACTATTCTACAATTCATGACGAGACTTGGCCACGAGTTACGCCCAGAGGATCCATTTGAAGACACGACGCCCAGCCTATCAGGAACAAGTAGGAACATTTCACCCCATGCCATCAGGATCAGGCTGATGTGGCAGAAGATGAGAAAGCAAATACTCGACCTTCCACTCATTGCCCCCACACAAAGCCAAACCACAGAGGCAATACTAAGCAACATGGATGACAACTATATACGCGACAGTTACCATTCGTTATCCATTGAAGGCTATCGGGTTACAGAAGGACTTATCGAACGCGTTCGCTCTGGCGAGTGGAATCCGGAAGACGACAAGATTGATGCAGATCGCAAGAACGCTTTAGCAGCACGAGGCTATTACCAGGCATTCCAACAGGTCAAAGAGAGTGTCAAGGCAATCCTTCAAGGAGCCAATGCCGGCAATATCGTCAGCAGAGACTTTGACAAATGGCACTTTGAAATGTTCCAGCCTTGCATTACTGCCGGCATTATCAAACCCTCAGACCTTGTAGGCTATCGATCCCATCAAGTGTATATTCAAGGTTCCAAGCACACGCCTCTTCCACCAGAAGCCCTCAGAGACGCCATGTCTGCGCTCGCCGAACTCATGGAATCAGAGGAAGACGCGATCGTCAGAGCCGTATTAGGCCATTTTTTCTTCGTGTATATCCATCCTTACATGGACGGAAACGGTCGCACAGCCAGATTTATCATGAACGCGATGCTCGTCACAAGTGGTCACCCGTGGAGGATTATCACAGTTGAAGAAAGACAGTCATACATGGCAGCACTTGAAAAAGCAAGCATTCATGGCGATATCACCGACTTTGCACAAACCATCTGCCCATAGCAAACGCTATCATTCCAGCCGCCAGATTTTGGTATCAGACCGTATTTTGCCACCAAAGATTTTGGTATTAGGCAGTATTTGGGCAAAATAAATTTTGGTATTAGGCTTTTTTCATGTAATTTTGCGGGCAAAAAGGGAATTATGGCAGAAGTATTATTCAAGCGTAAAATCTATTCCAAACTAAAGGAATGGAAAGAGACCTCTAAAGGCAAAACAGCATTGCTTATAGAGGGAGCGAGACGTATAGGAAAGTCTACTATTGTGGAAGAATTCGCTAAAAAAGAATATCGCTCATACATTTTGATAGACTTTAATGAA
>ULSF01065191.1_pt1 | contig 48118 bp, 54 predicted proteins | sample 1956121 | NCBI WGS metagenome assembly ULSF01 (sample SAMEA4835701, study PRJEB28245) | human gut metagenome | biome: gut microbiome; material: fecal sample | place: Denmark | collected 2008
ATTTAGATTATGCTCAATTAAATCGCTCAATCTGTCTTTAACAAATACACTGTGTACGCACAAACCACCTTCATAAGAACTGTGGTATTTAATACTTGCAGGATCTGTGAAAAACGTACTTTGTTTAATATACTCAAACAGGTTTTTTGCGTTAGGGTAATCCTTAATAATCACATCATTGAATAATTCTGTGTACAACTTTTTTGCGGCTTCAACTACTTTACTACGCATTACTCCTCGTCCTCCGAACTTACTATTACATTTACTTTACCATATATATCATTAAACAACTGCGAATTTGTAGCTAAATACTTTCGCAAATTCGTAAATCCTTGCACTTTATTTTCAGTTACTTCTCCCGTTTCAACGTCCACAAAATAATACCAACCGCCGCGTTTTTGAATTAAATTCAAGTCGATTGCCATATTTATAGTATCCGTAACATAATCTATTCCCGTCGTATAATTAAGCGTATAAAAACCTTTAAGCCTGTTAGGAACAATACCCTTTAATTTAAGCGCGCGCAACATAACCTGATTACCCGCTGGATTTTCTGAACTCGCTTTAATTTCCTCACCGTTGTCGTCAACAAGGGAACCCTTACTGCACATAATACGTAAAGAACACGCGTGTTTCCACGCTCTGCCTCCAGGTGTTTTATAAAGATTATATTGCGAATTCATATCGTCCCTAACCTGATTTATACCAATAAGCGTACACGAATATTTAACAAGTAACGGAACAATTTTGTTCACAAGTTTTGTAAGGACTTTCGCAATACCACCATAAGCGTGGTTTTCCATACCCTCGTTTATCTCAGATTTCGGGACAAGACTTGCAATGCTGTCTATGACTACCGCGCCTATCTCATTTGTTTCGATAAGCTCTATAATCTTGTCGAAAACATCTTCCGCGCTTTCCGTTTCGGGCCTGTATAACAACATGTGTTCAACATCAACACCTATAAGCGTTGCCCAAAACTCTTCGAGCGTATGTTCGTGGTCAACATAAAGTACGGTTTTCGCATCAGGCAACATTTGATAATTTTTAACAAAATCCAACGCCGTTGTTGTTTTACCGCCCGCGTCTGGTCCGCATAACTCTATAACTCTATTAAGCGGAATTCCACCATACAACATCCAATTAACCTTGGGTGAACTCATAGGCACTTTACGCAATTTTGTATGCTGTACTCCAAAAGTAAGTACATCACTTCCCATTTCCTTATTTATACTTTTAATTACACTCGCAAGGTTTCCTGTCGTATTCATATATCATTCCTCCGTATCCAACTCCGCAATTCTTCTCGTTAAAATCTTTTTTACAGATGTAAACAAATCCTGCGCATACGTTAACTTTGACTGTATTATATTGTATGCACGTTTACACGCCGCCGCTAATACACTTTCATATTGTGATTGCTGTATCGCTACCATATCACGTTCTTTTACCGTACCGCTTACAGCGCACAATATTTTAGCGTATTTTTCTTTTTCCAATGCTTTTGCTATATCGGCTCTTACGCCCATTTTTTCCAACGAGTCAGCCGTTGTATAGCACAAAACAGGTATTTTCATCGCAAGCGATTCAAACTCCGATATGCTTATCTCCTCAGAAGAAGAAAGCGCGTCCTTAACTTGTGCGATAAGCATATCCAACTCATATACTTTTTTATCTATATATTTATTAACAATCTCGTCAATTACTTTTGAGTTTAATTCAATGCTTATTCTTATATCGTTAAGCACTTGCGGCGTTTCTTTAACGTCCATTTTTACCTCCCGTTTTGCTTACACACGGTTTTGTACACACAATAGTTACACGTCTTTTTACTGTCTGTTCTCGGCGGAGCCTTTAAGTCTTTTACGGCTTGTTCCACAGTGTCAAACATAATAAGCAACTGTGCTTTCTGTTCATCCGTTACGTGCGTTATAAACGTTTTAGGCACGCAAAAATTACGCTCTTCGTATATCCACATAACATCGTTGATACCCAAACTCAAACTATAACACACGGATTGTTTTTCGTGGTAAGGGTCTGCACTTTCCCTATATATTCCTTTATCGTCCGTTTCCGTTTTTATTTCGAGTATATAATATTTATCGTTATAATAGATAATACCGTCGCATAAAAAACTTATGTCATACCTCGTGTCAAACAGCTTTGTTTCATATTGTTTTTTACTTATTACTTGTAAATAATCTAATTTCTTTTTCTCAATATATGCCGACACATCAACAAAATCGCACGGATGACCGCACGATTTCATTTGCGTTACATAATATTGTATCCTTTCGTGACTGTTTGTCCCCGTTTCCGAAATTCTAACAAAAGAATACTCCGTGTATGAAGAATCTATGGGTGCCTGTATTTTATCAAAATACATTTGTCGCAAACAATGTAACGAACTCGGTTTATAATGTTGCGACCTCGGTCTTGGCGGATTTAATTTCGCCACCGTGGCTTTTAAGTCCGCCAAAAACGCTTGGTCATCGGGCAACATTTTTACCGATTGTTGAATAAGTTGGATTAACGTTTGTTTTTTCACGTTTATTCCTCTTCAAACTCTTCCTCAATTTCTTCGAGCAACGGTATAATATACTGCACATTGTTCGCGGTCATACAAATCGGAGAACCTTCCGTGTACGAAAATTTAATATAATCTTCTCCGCACACACCCGTAAACAGTTTAAGGTCCTGTAAATCCACCGACACAGCGGTTTCGACAACTTTCGTTTCCTGTTTCGCAAACGGAAGTTTTTCGTATGCCGATGTTTCTTTGTTTGTAAAAGATACGCCGTCTTTCATAACGCGCATTTGTACTTCATTCTGGTCAGCCTCTGCAACAAACAGGGAAAGTCTGTCAGCAACGCTCGAAAACGCAACTTTATTGACCGCAAAATAATTCGTAAACTTATCTGAAGTTGCCAAATCCATAAGTTGCTGTGCGGGAAACTGATCAAATCCTTCCATACCGAACCCGTACAATATCATATCAGAACCCGTAAACAATAACTGTCCTTCCGTACCGATAGAAAGTGTTACGGTTTTATCATCAAACAGGTCAAACAATTCAACGAGTTTACCCGGAAGTAGCGCATTAAATTTGCAAGACGGCGTATCCACAACACAGGATTTAGACCCGTCGAACGTAAACACCTTGCCGCCAGATACGCAATACCCCGTGTACATCGGCGTATCGAAATATTTGGAAACGGAAATTTTACCGTACGCATACATATTTTTCAAATCCTGCACGGAAACGGTTTCCGTTTTATCCGCGGTAAATTTATTATGCGGTATTTCGGCAATCTCACCTTCCTCGTCGAGCAACAACGGCAAATTATATTCCCCATCGCCGCTCACGTGCAGGCTGGATTCCGTAACTGAAAGTACAACGTTTTCACAAGTCTGTTTTGCAATAAGTTTTGAAAAAATACCGCTGTTTACGCACGCAACAAACGGTTCTTCCTGTTTCGCAACACCGTTAATCACAACATCGAGCGTAATGGAATTGTCCGTGGTGGTAAGCACCAGCGACGTGCCAATACTTTTAATCATTACCGCGGTAGCCAACGCCAATACCGCTTGGTTACCACTACCCTTCGCGGATTTCGCCGCGGCTGTCTGCAAAAGTTCCGTTTTTACCGTAATGCCCATTTTACTAAATTTCTCCTTTACGTTATTATATCTTAATTTTATTTTAACCTTGCATAAAGCTCTTGTCTGGTCGTTGCGTTTGTTTTGAACGCTCCGCTCAAATATGCCGATTCTGTTACCGATTCTCTCGACTTAATACCCCGCGCGGTCATACAACCGTGTTTACCTGTAATGAACACCGCTACGTCATCAGTGCCTACAACTTTTTGCACAATATCCGCAATATCAGCCGCAATGCGTTCCTGCAACTGTAACCGTTTTCCGACCATTTCAGCAATGCGCGCCAATTTGGATAAACCGATTACTTTTGTTTTAGGTATATACGCAATCGACACATAACAATCATACATAAGTGCAAGATGATGTTCGCAATGACTGAAAATCGGTATATTCTTCTCGATTACTAAACTTCCGGTCGGAGCGTCATCAAAGCATTTATCAAACATTTTCGCAATCTCATCATTTGTGTATTGCGCTCCTTCCAACATTTCAATCCAATATTTCGCTACTCTGTGCGGCGTTTCCTGCAACCCGGGTCTGTCGGGGTTTTTATCAAACTCTTTAAGCAACTCACCGATTAAATATTCAATTCTCTTTTTATTAAGCATGTTAAACACCTCTCATTTCAGGCGGGTAAATATATTTGTGGAGTTGCAACTGTACGCGCACTTTGAAAAACAAATTTTTCTCCTTCATAAACTCCACAATGTCTTTTGCCTCTATTGCACCAAAAACAGGACTAAAATATATCCACGGCAAACCGCCAATATGATCTACTTTCTTGCAAAGTTTCTGCATAAATTTTTCGGCATCTTCCATATCCTCCCGACTACCCACGACAAATTTCACCACATCTGTTTCCCTTAAATCGGCAAAATTCTCTAATTTCATAGCGTAGTTGCTACCGCTACTCAGACATTTATAGTCCATCGTAAAAAACACCGAGTGCATAAGTTTTGAGTCGGGTACGGCTTCATACGGATTGATTGAACCGTTTGTTTCGATATTTACAATGTGGTTACGGTTACACAGTTCCGTTATAAGTTCCGCAATGTCTTTCTGCAACAACGGCTCCCCACCCGTAAGTGTTACGTTTACAACTCCCGTGCTATCAACCCAATCGCAAATTTGCGTAACCGTTTCTTTTACACCGTTCTCCGTCCAAGAATATTTTGTATCGCAGTAACCGCAACGCAAATTACAACCACAAAACCGTACAAACGCGGTTAACTCACCCGCACGCAACCCTTCTCCTTCTATGGAAACAAACTTTTCGTTAATTAACATAATCTTTCGTATTCTCCTTTATGTTCGTTATCACATCTCGCATAAACTGCGATGTTTGTTCCAACGTACGTTTTGAAAACAGTACATCTTTTAACGAGTACATCGGCATATCCGTATCTTCGCTCTCGGCATAACCCGTATCCGTTTCGTGGTATCTTACCCCACAACAATACACATCACCCTCACCATTTTGTTTATCCACATACGGCAAAATTTCGTTAATGAAATCCTTAAACATTCGACAATACGTTTCCGCAGTAGTGTTGTCAGGTAAAATCACCCAACGCGCATTTTTACTTATAAAGAAATCGCGCTCGTCAGGCTGTGTGTGTACGCTTAAATGCACGCTGTGGTCAAACATATCAATAAGCGCACCAACCGATTGTTTTAACTTTCCGAAATCGATTATCATACCCGCTTCATCGAGCGCGTTCGTTTTTAAAAACACTTCAATTTTACCGCTGTGACCGTGATAACTTTCCGAACAACGTTCCGAATACGCATACATTACTTTATGCGCCGATTCAATTTTGTATAACTTACGAATTTTCATTTTTGTTCTCCTCTTTATTATATATCAATTTCTGCCGTAAATCGGTATATAATACAAGCCAATCTATCTCGCACATACCGTTTTTGTCATCTATATAATAATCGGCATATACCTTTCTGCTGTTTTTGCCTTGATTGTTTAACCGTATATTATCGTTTACGGCGTCAAACACTAACCCGTGTTCATAACACAGTCTAACAGCCTCGTCTAAATCCGCTCCCGTTCTGCACGTCCACAAAATAAGTTTTGCACCATATTCACGTAACGATTTCAAAAACGTTATAGCTTCAGGCCTTATTTTTCCCGTTGTCGGATACGCGGACTTTTCAGTTATCGTACCATCAAAATCAATCGCTAAAATCATAACCCGCTTCCTTAAACGCCGCAATACGCTTTTTACACGACGTACACTCCATACAAGGTTTACCGTTTACAGGGTTATAACAACTAAACGACGATTCCCACGCTTCTTTTAAACTACCGCCCTGCCGCACAAACTCTTTAAGCATATCAACCTTGCTCCACGTTCTAAACGGCATAACAATTTTAACGCGTTTTTCCGGGTTGCTCTCACTCCATAAATAATTCAAAACGTCTTCCGTGTATTTCGCGAATTTTTCTGTTTTATCATAATGCGTACTGCTACCTGTTGCTCCTAAACAAATTTCATCCCCGTAATAACTTGCAATTTCAACCAAAAACAAGTTTCTTAACGGCAATAAATAATTCTTATCAACAAGTTCAAATTTACCAATATCCAAATTGTGTACCTGAACGTCTTTCGGCAAACGCTCAACTTCCGAGTGCGAACCAATACTGTCAACATTCACAAACACTTTCACGTCGGGTTTCCACAATTTGTCTATAAGCCAACTGTCTAAACCGCCACTATAAAGCAATACTTTTTTCATATAACCGCTCTCCTATATTAAACTTGTTTTTGTTTTCTTGTGCCCTAAATACACGTAATTATCCGCCCACTCCTTAAATACTCCGATATTGAATATCATACGCATTTTATAATCCTCGGACAGCTGTTTAAGCGTGAACCCGCGTGTTTCAACGTATTCAACAAATGCGTCCAACGTCTTTTTCGGGTAATTGTGTACGCTGGATTTCATTTTCTTTTGAATATCGCTTACGGGAAGTATTCCGAATTTCGTACGCACTAAACCGCCACTCGCCGCCATAATCCACGATGTGGAATCCACGCTGTCGCAGTGTATATAAGGCAAGTTACGCAACCGAGTATAACCAAACAAATGTATTTCAACATTTGAAAGTTCACGTTTAATTATATCACAATATTTAACCGCAAACTCTGTCGCGCTCGACGGGTCCCCGCCTACAATTCCACCCAAGGCAAAATACTTCATCTCCGGGTGTAGTTTATAAAACTCTATATATTTGTGTAACACTGACACAGGGTCATTTTTATGGTAAACCGCAATACACTTTTCTCTGTATTTACAGTTTTCCATAATATACATAAAGTTTTGGTAACCCTTCTCGGCACCTTCCGCAATGTCCGCATAACTTTGCGAATTAGGTATCACGTCCAAATTCGCGAACCTGTTAACAATTTCACCGTTATCGTTAAGAAATTTTACATAATCGCGAACATCAATCACTACACCCTGCGTTTTAGCTGTAAACGCACCCGAATCAATAAACAGCTTACTCGCTGTATCTTTACCCGCACAACTTAAAAACTCTGTCCAACGGTTTATACCGTTCTTGTCAACAAGCTGTGAAAACAGTCTGCTACAACCGTTTTCCATCATATAATTGTCGGGTTCTTTCGTTAAACCACCTGCAAAAAATAACGTAAACATTACAAATCCACCTTTTCACCGTACCAAACATAAGACGCTTCTACGTCGCACGTTATTTTTGTATGAAGTTTGTCCTGCGCCGCAGTACACATACACTCTGACAACAACTCCGCACAACGCCGTGCGTTTTCTTTCGGGGCTTCCCCAATAAGTTCATCGTGAACGCATATTAACAAGTGAAAACCTAAATCACGCAATTCCTTGTTATTCCAAACATTTACCATTGCAAGTTTGGATTGATCCGCGCTACCGCCTTGTATTTTACTGTTTACACATTTCCTTACCGCCTCCGCAAGTTTGGAACTGTTATCACGTATTTTAATACCGTCCTGATAGGCTTCTTGTTTTACGCGCTCTTTGTCTGTATATCGCTTACATTTGTTTAACTTATTCGTGTAATATATTATATCTTGTTTGTCAACATCGGTAGTATATTCAGATTCACCGCTAAAATCGAGCGGATTAAACGCTTTCGGCGTTTTATTTATATACTCAAATTGATACTGCGGTAATTGTATATCCTGTATATACCTTCTTCTGCCATAAAACGTGTCAACATAACCGTCTTTCTTCGCTTGCGCAACTACGTGGTCCATCCACGGCTTTACTTTCGGGAACCCGTCGAAAAACACGTTAACTATTTTTTGTGCTTCTTCAACCGATGTACCCAAACCACTCGCTACTGAATCCAAACCTCTTCCGTACATAACCAACAAATTGTTAGACTATATCATTGACCGTTCTGGTCATCGCGCACTTCGGAAAGCACCTACCTTTCCTACTCCCTGCCAGGATAGTCGTTACACTTGTCAACGTAAAACCAATAATGCCTATACGTTGAATTAGCACGGTATTAGCATTACGCCTTCACCGTTAGCACCAATAAATGGCACACCCGCTTTGTGTTGCGGTTCACGCGATTTTTCGATATACATTCCTGTATAAAGGGGCGTTATTTTGTACGGCCAAGCCTACAAGCCTTTTCGGCTCACCCAGCACAATAGGCTTGGCCAAACTTCGGTATTTTTTACCCTCAGGATTTTTACTACCGTCTGGGTTAAACTCAACACAATCTTCGTATTTTCTGTGAAACGAACGGCTTGCAATTACACTGTAAATATCTTTGCCCTCGTCCCACGCACGTTTCATCTCGGGGTCTTGCGTGTAATACGCTAACATTGCGGGCTCCTGCTTTGAAAAGTCCCCGCCGAGTAACACATAACCCGGAGTTGCCGCAAACATCGTTCGTATCTCATTATTGTGAGACGGTATATTTTGCAAATTCGGGTCGGAACTGCTAAATCTCCCCGTGTCCGCACCAAGTTGGTTAAACTTTGCGTGCAAACGATTATTTCTGTCTATCTGTTTCGGTATGTTGTCGATATACGTTCCAAGCAATTTTGCAATACCGCGGTATTCAAGTATCTTTTTGCAAAGCGGTAAATCTATCGCCTCCATAACCTCTTTATCCGTACTTCTGGGTTTTCGCTTATTTACCGTTTGAACTCCTATTATATCGTACAAAAGTATTTCAAGCTGTTTCGGGCTGTCGATATTTATCGGCTCGGACAACTTACAATCGCGCACTTTTGAGCGATATAACGATATCTGTGAACTGTATTGCTTTAACTCGGCGTAAACTTCGTTTTTTGCTTTTACTAACAGCGCATTATACTTCTTGCTTAATTCGTTTGCACGATTTAAGTCCATATATACGCCGCGGTCTTCCATTGCAATAACAGCGGGCATTACGGGGAGTTCTATCTCGGTATAAACTGCGAATATACCCGGGTTTTTCTTTAATTCGTTCTCCTGCCACTCATACAATTCATACGTTATTAACGCGTCCGTTGCCGCGTATAACACCGCGGTATCCAAACCCACGAGCCTATAATCTATACTGCTAAACAACGTAGAAAAATCGTATGATTTAGATGTGTGCAATATTTTATCATTATACTGCACTTTTAATTCCGCTTTTTCCAAATTATTTAACAATTTCGCCGCAATCATCGTGTCGCGATAAACAGTCAAATACAAACCACACCACGTGTGAATTATGCGTACGTCAAATTTTGCGTTGTGGAATATAAACTTTACGTTATTTTCTTTCGCGCGTAAATACTGCTCACGCATAAATTCCTGCGTAATTTGGTTTTTAAGCGGCTGTCCCGTTATATACGACAAATGCTCGTGCGGTATATACACAGCTTTCTCGCCCGGAGTATATAAACACGTGCCGACGATATGGTCTTCCAAACAGTTTAACCCCGTCGTTTCAGTATCGAGCGCGCACACTCCGTTTTTTATAATTTTATCAAAATATTCTCTTACAGACTCTTCCGAGCGCAATATTTCAACTTTGTCGGAGTATTGTCCTAAATGCTTTACAACATTCGCTCTTATCTCCTCTAAACGTTGCGAAACCGTATTGCTTTTAGTAGCTTTAACTGACAGCGGCTTTATTGCTTTGTTTAGAGTATTAAGGTCTTGCTGTTTCGTTGGAACTCTTTCAGCAAGACCTTGTACTAACGACTTACGTTTTATCAAAACCTGTTCCTACGCGGATTGCCTGTTGCAGTTCTGCGCCCCGTCAGTTTAGGCGAAACCTGCTCTTCCTCTTCATCCACGTCATACTCTGTTTCTGAAACCAAATCGTCTTCCTCTTCGGATTCCTGTTCAACGCGCAAATTGCGCTTTGGAGGCTCATTTTTTACACTGTTGCGTAAACCGTTGCGAACGGGTTTTTCTTCGCGCACAGTCTGTCTGCCGCCTCGATTACCGCGCTTTTCTTCTTTTCTCGGGAACTCACCGTTCTCCAAAAAATACAAAATTTCCTCTTCCGTTTTGTCGTACACAATCGTTCCGAGTGCGCTAAAATCGTTTATCTCGTCCATATCGGGCAACGGGCATTCATCTTCGTCCAAATTTTCCATTTTGTACATTTCGTACGTTGTCTTCGTATCGCCCTTTTTGCCGCAACGCTCAATCTCAAATACCGTTTCATACAACGGCGTGTTTTCAGTTACATATCTGTTAATCAGACTTTGAATTTTCTTTCTGAAACCCTTTCCGCGTTCCCATACGTGCAACACACCCGGATTTGTATAATACCCGTCTTTATCAGGAGTGTACACAAGCACTTTCAAAAACATACGGGAAGAACAAAATTCTCCCTCGTCGCACAGCGGACAATCCGACACAGGGTCAGAAGGACCACGCAAACACGCGATTTTGTACGTTTTGTCTCCCTGCTTAACGCGATGAATCGCAAATTTTTCGATGTCATCATCTGTGTGCATAAAGCGTACCACCGCTTTATCGCCGTCGTTTTCCAAATTGAAAAACGGTACTCTGTCGGACTTCTCGTAAGCGTCCATGTCATCCCACGAAAGTTGTTTTGCCATTTTGTTCTGTTTCTCCTTTTTTATTATTTTTATTTCTGGGCCTTAACTTAAATGCCCAAATATAAAATTTCGTTGCTAATCGTTGTACTAATATACGCATAAGCCCTCCTGCAACATATTATATCAACGTGCATTAAAATACTGTATAAACTTCTTCGCTGTTTTTTCAGTTATGGCGTGTATGTTGTTATCGTATTTCCACTGCGTTAATATATCTATGTTTTCAGGTGTTTGTGGTATTTTTTCGTACCGTTCTATTATACCAAATTCAACAGTTTCACGCAACCGTATTTCACGCAAAATTTCGCTTAAAAACGTAATTATCTGGGCATACGAAAAATCAAAACCGTCTATTTTACGTGTATCAATCCAATACTGTACGTGATTACTCGAAATAAACGTTAAATTCAAAAATTCATATTTTTCTAAATACAAATTTACTTTTGATTTATTAGACCACGCTTTTTCGCATTTTACATATATTTTGCGTTCTTCCCCGTAAAACGTTTGTACGCACTCTTTTAATGAAATTTTATTAAACCCAGCGTGTATATACGCGTCCATTGCCTTATCTTTATCTCCTCTTCCTCTGTAACTACGATACTCACGCCGATAACCTACCTGCGTAAATACACTTCCGGCAATATTTTGAAACACGTACAATAAATCGCCTACTTCGCAACGTTCATATTTATTGCATTCACGCGTATACTTTTCAAATGAAGGATATTTATTTTCAGTAATCGCATTATCCGCAGAACTGAATACAATATATTTTGACGGCTTTGTTACGTCTATTTCGCACGGGAATTTTATTACGCCGCTTTTTATACACTTCGCGATTACTAAAAATATTTGCGAACGCACTACCGCATTATTTACGGCTTTACTGCGCAATTTCGTATTTTCCAAAAATACTTCTGATGAATCAACTTGCGTTTTATCTGTTATAAAAAGATTGTCATCGAGCGTTAAATCATCGTCAATCCATACGACGTCGACACACTCATTATCTCGAATTACTACGCATAATTGATTTCCGTGCAACAATTTTAAATTTTCTAAACTACCGTCCGCACCATGTACTATATACGTATTATTGCGCGTAATTTTACATACAGTTGCGCATTTCATTGCAGGGCAAAGCGTGTTTAAGAGTACGTTATTTCCGAAAATCGCTTTTTCTATTTGTTCGTGTTTATCGCTAAATAAACCCGCCGTAGTTATAGATAATTTTACGATTTCTTCTTCCAAATACCGCATTTTTTGATATACGACAAGCGGAGTTTCAACATTACATCTGTCCCCCGTGCGTATTACTTTATGTTCAATAGCCTCCCCTAAACAAATTCGCATATTCATTACGTTACTTTCAATGATATATACATCGTCAAGCAACTGTTCTTTGCGTAATTCCAGCTCTTCTTGTTTCGATTTTAACGCAAGTTTATACTCTTCGAGTTCCCTTTTTTGCTTTTCGATAAACTCGTCTAATTTTTGTTTTTGTTCAATATGTAATTTTTTAACTTCTTCATCGGTTTTGCTTAACGCAGAATTAACTCCGTTCAGTGTAAACAACCCGTGTGTGGTGGATAACGCAGTTTCAACATTCGTTTCGTTCTTCACAAAACCTGAAATTTCTGAATAACTTAAATTATCTGCATTTTTGAACGGCTCAACCGATACAAACTCGGAAAGCCATAAATAATAAACTCCGGAAAACGAAATTACCGTATAGTAATCCGTATGATATACGTAATGTATGTTGGTTTTATTTTTTAAATATAGGTTAATATATTTTTGCCCTACATCAGGCGCGATATTGCAATACACATAATCAGTAACAACATTATTGCTAAACGCTCTATTTAATTTCTTATCCTCTGAATATTTACGCGCTAACTCGTACAAAGAATTTTCAGCGCCAAATACACACGTTTTAGGATTCCAATACTTATCAATTCTTTCTTGCTTATCCGTTTCTTTTATAAACTTTATAAAACCGTCAACGTCCAAATATTCAACTGTACCTATATTACGCATAACTTATCCTCCGAGTTAACACAGCCTTAACGCATTTTCAACAACTTTTAATATAAGTTCTTTGTCGGTAGTCGATAAATTAACTACTGTCGAAAAATCAACTGTGATTGAATAATTGTTAAAAACATTGCTTTTGTTTGATTTGTGTTTTGTTAAATTGTTAGCTCGTATATCGTGCAAAATAACATCTCTGTCATTTATTCGTAACCTCATATTACATTACCCCGAACGCAAGTTTTTGCTCGATTGCCCTCTTTTCTTTTGCAATGGTGTGTCTATGAGTTTTAAGCTGTTCAGCAATCTCTATATTCGTAATATGAGGGTTGTCGATTATAAGTTCACATACTCGCAACTCTTTTTCCGTAAACCCGGAGTTTTTCAAACTTTCCAAAAACTCCAATTTATCCAAAACAAATGAATCCGTGTATTCGTGTTTATACGCCATAAGTGGCATACCGTTTTCAACTATGTAATCAAGACTTACAGTGTCGCCTGAACGCTTTAACGCCGTCATACGCTTTATTTGCGTTATCATTGCCTTTATAATCCTGCTCGTGCAAAACGTACTGAATTTGTAATTTTTTGTGCTATCAAATTTACTCATACAGGAATAAATCGTTTTTAACACAACACTTACTTTGTCCGCGGGGTCAATCGCGTAAAACTTTGTGTTATATGCAATCCCGCACCACATTTTGAAATTTCGGCAAAACATTTCCGCAAACGCGCATTGGTCGTTTGTTTTTTGGTACTCCTCGCAAAGCTGTTCGTTTGACATTTTCGCGTACTTCGGCAGTAACAACTGCGACATCATTTTGTAGGTCTCAATCATTTTCGTTATCTCCTTTGCAACCGCTTGCCCCGATTGCATTATGAGTATAACATAAATAATATAATTTGTAAAGCAATTTATAAATAATTTTATAAAAATTTTTCCACCCTTAATTAAGCGTTATCTCAGTAAGCGATAAAAACTCATCGAGCGTTAAATCGTTTACGTCCCTTCCGTCACGGGGCATTTTTATATAACTTATTTTAGCATAATCGTTCATATACTTTATAAAACGCTGTATTCCTCTGTCCCCTGCGGTATCGCCGTCCAAACACAACACATATTTTCTAAAACCGCATTTTTTAAGTATTTCATACTGCGGCGGTGTCCCCGTTCCGAGTAAAGCTACCGCTGGAAATCCCCAGGAAACAAGCGTTAACGCGTTAAACGCGGATTCACACACAAACAACAATTTAGATTGTTTTATAAAATTTAAACCGTAAACAGGCTTGTCAACGCCTTCGGGGTAATTAAAGAACTTTCCTTTTACACTACGTCTTGCAACAAACACACAATTTCCCGTTAAATCATATACAGGAATCGTTAAACAATCCGTGTTCTTGTCGTATCCTATATCATATTCGGTTACTATTTCCGGAGTAAGTTTTCGTTTCCACATATACGGGTGATAATATCTGTATGTGTCCAACTCACTTTCACTTACGTACCGCGGCGGAATATAATGCTGTCGCTTTTCTATTTTTAATCCCGCTCTCGCGGTGTATTCCGCTCCTTCAAACGTTTGCTTTATCCACTTTATTCCCTGCACACCGTTATCATAATAGCCTAAACAATAACTAATTAACTGATGTATAACTCCATTCGTATCACAAGTAAAACAATGGAAAAGACCGTTCTCGGTATTTATGCCGAGCGACGGTTTCCTTTCCTGCCCGTTTTTGTGGTACGGACACGTTACCATAAGTTCATTTCCGGAACGTTTTATATCCCGCAGTAAATCCAACCCTCGTTTTGTTTTTACGTCGGCGCGCAACTTTAACACCGCTTCCTCTATGTTGAAATTATACTGCTTTTTGTTTATCGTTATCATTTAGAAATCCTGGTTACTGCCTACATATGAATTGTATTGTTGTTCGTTATTATCGTTGCGATTTCTTCTGCCAGCCGCTGGCGCGTTCCTGGCGGCTCTTTTATTTCCGTTTCGATTACTTGTTCTACCCCGTTCGTTTTGTGCCGCCTGTTCGTCGTCAGCAATTCCAGCTACAAAATCTGGCATATCATCTTCCGGGTGATGGTCATCGTGTATTAACGTACCTTTATCAATATCCCACGTATAGGTGAGTTTACTTCCCGTCTCACTGTCGCGTACTTTTATTAAATGCAAAGCAACTCTTCTGTCACCTCGGCGTATTATTTTTATAATAATCGAACAATCCTGCGAAATTCTGTCGGAACCCGCTAAATGCTCCGTTCCCGCGTCTTCCACGCCTTCGTTAGCTCCTCCGCGGTTCATTTGTGCGGCTACTAAAACAGGAATCCCGAGTTGTATTTGCATATTTTTTAAATCCAACGATATTTGTTCAAACCTTTCATTGCGCGTTTTGTTGTGCCTGACATCGGCTAACAACGAATATTGGTCAACGCCCAACAAATCCACGTGATACCGCTCGCAAAACGCTTTTAATTTCGGTACGGTAGCTACGCCGCCAAGCGTTTTAGGCGTACACACAAGTAACTTACCTTTCACGTTAGGTAAATTATCTATATGCGTTTTATAATCGTCAAATATATCATCAAACCCGCGCGTTAATTTATAGTTAGACAAATGTGCGGCAAACGTATCAAGTCTGTAACCCACTTGTGATTCATCCATCTCACCGCTGTATAACGCTACCGTGCAACCAGATTCAGCGGCTTTATACAAGAAATATAACAATAGCTGGCTCTTCCCCGTTCCGGGCCTGCCGCAGATAGCTACCATATCATTGCGTTTGTTCCAACCGCCGATTAACTCATCCAATTCGGGCAAGCCTGTTTTTATATAAAACTTTTGCGGTTCATTTCCTTTTTCACAATATTCATCAAAACGTGTTTTCGCTCCTTCGCGAAACAAATCAACCGCTTCAACGTTTAACTTTTCCGTTAACTCGGGTATGCGGGAAAGCAATATCTCCACACCCTTTCTGCTGTCCCCGTCCAACATCGCTTTATTAACGCTGTTAAACACGTTGAGTGATTTTAAGTACAAATACTCTTCCTGCAATGCGTCAACTAAATATCTCGGGGATTCGTTTACGGGTATTAACTGAAAATCGCGAAATTTATCTAAGAACGTTTCCTTGTCGGGCGGCGCACCATATGTGTCGTAATGCTCCTGGCAAAATCTAAATTCTTCGGTAAACTCGGAAAAATAATCTTCGGTTAGATTGTTTAACGTAATCAACGACATATCGTGATTTTGTAAAATGTAACTTAAAAACTGCGCTTGTATCATAGTGCCCGCTCCCGCTTATTATATCTCGCTTTTCGGTATCCTCATATCCTCGTTTATAAACTCTATAACTTCAGATGTTCTAAAAACACGGCTGTACAACTTATCCCCTAAAAATTCCGCACACTGTTTTTCCGTGCCGTTTAACGTGAATATGTTGCTTAACCCCGCCGACACTCTTGAATCTATAAACGCGTACAAAAATGAACTGTCGTGCTTACTTAACGTTTCAGTTATTAAATCGTCCCAAACTACTAAATTTGCACGCTCAATGTTTTCATATATGTGCTTTAATTCCTGCGGCTGATACCCGCCATAACTTAATTTTTGTAAAACAAGAAGTTTTGTACACGGTATAAACAGTCCGTACGCTTTCTCCTGTAAAAACGGTGTTTGCGACAAATACTGCATAAGCAACTTTGTTGCCCACGTGGTTTTCCCATTACCCGTGAACTTTGAATAAATTACGATATTTTTTCCTCTTCGCACAAAATCCACGATGTTAGACCGAATATTTATTAGCCTGTCGTACGCTTTCTTGTCGCAATTAGGAACGTCAAGTTTAGGTGGCTTTGTTTGGTTGTACGTTAATAACGCATATTTCGTTTGATTGTACAGGCTGTAATACGCGTTACACATTTTCGTACAATTTTCCGTACCATAATTCTTGCAGGACTCTCGATACCAACAAGATTCAGGCTTAAACACAAACTCTACTTGCATACTTCTCCTTTACACTTTGGGTCCGTTGGATTTCATTAGTCTAATACGCTCTTCCCGCGCTTTACGAGTTTCACGCACTTTGCGCTCACCATACTCATCAAGCGTTTCTCCGTCTTCCATACTGTGTCTGTGCGGGTCAAACCCTCTCTGTACTTTATTTTTATCTTTCCCCCAATCCAAATTTGTATAGGCGCTTAACGTGCAGTTTGTTATCATTTTTTCCAAAGTTTCCCACTCATATTTCCCGTAGTATTCCGTAAACTGCTTTAACAACACAATGAATTGCTCACTCTTCGCTCCCGCAACTCCTTTGCGGTAAACGGAACCAAGCCAAAGTTTAATTACCTCTATTTTGTGCGGGTCATTTATGCCCAAGTCATCGACAATACACCGCAATTCAGAATTTACGCACCTAAATTTTTTCGTTTCGCCTTTAGACATTCCCGCTTTGTTGCGTACATCGTTTTCACGCGCTTGCGTTAAACGCTCCGCGGCGGTACGCGCGGGCGGGGGCGGGCAAATTGTTCCTTTTCCCTTTCTTCCTGCAACTTCCCGTATATTCTCCGCTGTGTCTTGTACCGTTATTTCAGTTGCATTATGCGCGTTTCTGCGCGCACGCTTGCGTAAATTTTCTTTTTCTCTTAAATCACCCTGTTCATCTGAAGTTGAAAGATTTTCAGTTTGAAAGGGTTCGCGGTCACCCTGACCCGCGTTATATGGAAGGGTACCTGGAATATAACTTTCCTTTTCTTTATTATCAAGGTTTGATACCAATGATGGAGTATATTTATATACAGAATTATTGGTATTATTATGGTCAAAATTTTTAACCAATGGTTCACCTGGTGCTGGTGAAATTTTTTGACCATTATATGGTGAAATTTTTTGATCAGTGCCTGATAAATAATTTTGCGTGTTATTTGTGTTCTTTGTACTGTTTTCCTGCTCCGCGAAATACTGTTCTTGGAACTCTATAACTTTGTCATTTCGTGAATTTGAAAGTTCTTCCACAAAATTATCTATGTTTTCGTGGTTCACTGTAACAAATCTGCGCAACGGGTAACCTTCGATTTTAACATCGATTAAACCTAAATTTTTTAGTACATCGAGCGCAGTAGCTTGTTTGTACTTGCTAAAACCGAACGTTTCTTTCACTGCCTTTACCGTGAAATAAAAATAACCGTCTTCGCGTAGCATATTATGTTTTTCATAAAATTCATAGCAATCAGCTATTTCGGAAAGCATAACCGCCGCGTCAGTGCCAAGCACTTTAATGACTTGACGATACAACACAATGTATCCGCCAGAGCCAAGCAACCTAATTTTTGGCATATAGCCACCTCCAAATTTTCGTAAAACAAAAAAGCTACGGGTTTGTGTACGCGCACAAATTTCCGTAGCTTTTCCGTGAGGAGTTACAAGCACTCCAAACACTCGATAACTTGCCTTTTCGGAACGTACTCCGCTCCGCGTAAAGCAAAGTACCAAGTGTTTTTTAACGTTATAGGTTTGCAACTCCTCTAACGTTATATTTATATTTTACTATACAACTTTTGAATTGTCAAGAGTTAAAACGAAAAATTTCTAAAAATTTTTAAGCCGAAATTTCGGTTATAAGCGATGAAATCATTTTATTAAATAAATACTCGAAACAATTTTTTAAGCCGCGCCACCTCGCTATTTCGCTGTCACGGGGTGTGTTTTGCCGTATTCGATATACTCTTTTGCACTGCGATACGCGTTTTTAAGCCGAAAATTATTTGTAATGTCTTCGTAAGTATAACCGAGTAAATCAAGCGCGTCTTTGTATCTGCCTGTTTTGTTGCAATTTTTGTCAAACATCGCTTTTATGAACGTGTTTATTAAATCGTCTGAAGTTTTAACGTTTTGTTCGTTCGTGTATTCCGCTCTTGCTGGAACTTCCGTGTTATAATATTTCGCGTAAAACGTTTCTAACGTTTTATCCGGGTTGTATGTTAAATACTTTTTTAACGCTTTCGCAAACTCCTGCAAGTCTTTTTGCTGTATATCACTCGGATACTTGCGCACGGTGTCGTAATTTTCAAACGTTATCATTGTACGCAGTTTTTCCTCCGTGCCTATCCAGCGTATGTTACAACTCGTGAACGCCACCCATTTTAAGTTGTCGCGAATATATTTTATATCCAGCATAATCCACCTCGATTTATTATATCTGCGTTATGCGTTTTTTGCGTTATCAACTTCCCTCTGCGCCTGTGCGCGTGTCGGGTACCAATCCGTGTACGCGTCAAAACGCTTGCCAGATTTAAACGTGCTTTCAGGCTTTTCTTCACACCGTTTTTTATCGATAATGTCCGAAATTATCCTGCCGTCATCGTAACAAATTGTACACACGCAATAATAAGTTTTCATTTTGTTTCTCCTTTTGTTAAAATTTATTCGTTGCGCTTTGCGCTGATAACTCGGAACTTCAACAAGCTGTCAGCACGGCAACGTGCGCATTTATGCGCGTTTCATTATGTAATACACTAAATCGAATTTATCCCCGTTCGGTTTTCCGAAATCACAAACGCTTACTGCCTTGTAACCCATATCCGAAATCTGCTTAACTCTTCTTAACGCATTGTTAGCAGTCGTCTCCACAAGTAATTCTTCTTCGTTCACCTTGCTCAACAACCTGAAAAGTTCTTCGTATTTTCCGCTCCAATAATACTTACGTTCTTTGTACAACGTTGCTTTTTTATTCGCAACGTTAACCCACGCAATATTGCGTTCGCTTACCTCATTCATCAGTTCTACAAAATTTACTTGTTTCATTGTTTATTCCTCTTTGGTTAACACTCACCAAAACCCAAAAACCGCACGTCATCCGCGTTAAAATGCTTTTTTAGCACTTCAATCAGGTTTTCAAACGTACCGATTTTACCGAGTTGTTCATACGTGAACTTTACGCACACGTTTCTTCCGTCAACCGTTGCAAACACCGCTTTCATCTTCGTTACCTCACTTTCATTTACTTCGTAGCACCTACCGCCTACATTATGAGTATAACATATATATGTTAAAATGTCAACTAAATCTCAAAACTTTCTAAAATAAATATGGCGGGAATTTATCGCTCCCGCCGTGTTGATGTTAGTCCGGGTACCCGACATATTCACCCGTAACCATATTCGTGTGCCACCTAACGCAAGTATATTTTCCCGTGTAAACGGAACACATTCCGCCGCCAGAACCGCCTACAAATTTTACCCACACAGGAACCCTAATCGTTTTCTGGGTCCAACCCGTTTTTGCGAGTAACGCTTTTATACTGCTCGCAAACACTCCGCGGGCAACATACGATGTTTTGTGCCACTTGTTCACGAAACAATGTACCGCAACTTCTTCTCCGTTTTCATCTACGATTGCATCATAGTCCATAAGTCCGTCAGTGTTAAGTATTCCGAGTTCCAGGTTGCACCTATCGAGGTTTTGGCTGTTAACGCGTATCGACATAAAGCAATCATCTTCGTCAGTTTCAAAATTGTTAATACGCTCTTCACGCTCACGCATAATTTCCAGCGTACGCTGTTTCTCCGCTTCAATTCTCTTCTTTAATTCTTCGCCGTACAGTTTCATTTCCATTAACTCCTTTGTGCCTGGTTCTTCCAACCACATTATGATTATAACATATATACGTTATAAAGTCAACTAAAAATCAAAGAAAGATAAAATTATTTATTTTGAAATATTTGTGTTTAATCGTCGTTTATTATCTGTATAAATTTTATATCAACCCAACGCTCACTCATAGGTTGACTGAAAATTTCTTCGTTTAATGCTTTTTGGCGTTCCGCCTCTTCTTCCGTAACCTCAATACCCGCAATAAAATACCGTTTCATAATTTACTCCTTTACGAAATGCGTTTAATTCCGCCGCCAAAACTCCTAATGCCGATGTAACCGCTCTCACTGCAACTCGGATATGTTTTGTTTATTGTATGCGCTATTACGTAAAACGTGCCGTTTTCGCAATATTCAACCGCGTTCGTTTCCCCTTGTGCGTCTTCGTCTGTAACATACAGCAAATCAAACAAATGTTCCCCGTTAAACACTTCTTCCGTAACTGCATAAACCGTGGCGTCATATTCTCGTTCAAATTTTTCAATCTCGGCGAGAAGTTCTTCGTCAGAAATGTAAAAACCCCCAAAATTATAAAACACGCATTTTGTTTGTGTTTTCGATTTAAATTTGTTTATGTATCTGCTGTAAATACCGAGTTTTCTCATTGCATTTATCGCGCATTCTTTACGTTTATCTTCCATTTTTATTTCCTCCGTGATTTTCGATAAATTATTTTATACTTTTTATTTCCAATATTTTTAATCCAAATAACCAGCTTTCGTCATCCCGTCTATCCAATTAGTTACGGGAACTCTTTTTTTACCGACCGTGAACTCCTGACCTGCAACACGGTACATCCACACTATGTGTTCCCACGCAAGACCCAAAGAACTGCACGCTTTAACAATTAACCCGTATCCGTCGTCATCGTTTGCACGCACACAAATCAAAAACGCCGCTCCGTTGTCCCTAATTCTTATGTTCATCTTCGCTACCTCCTCGTGTATCGCTTTCCCGACCACATTATGAGTATAACATATATACGTTATAATGTCAACTAAATATCAATCATTTCTAAAATAATTTATAAAAACAAAAAGCACGTTTTCACGTGCTTAATTGCTTTATTCGACGGTGTACAGCATTATCTGTCCTTTGTACGTTTTTATACGCCGTACCAACTTGTCCTGAAACGCAAACGTATCTATTTCCGATACATCGTTTATTATGTACTGCGTGTAATTTTTACTTTGCCTCCACATATCGTAGTTACTGTAATACACGCGCACATACAGTTTTGAGCCTTTCGGCATAAGTTTTGCTACGTTTTTAATAAGCATTTTGTTTCTCCTCGAAGGCTTTATGTATTTTATTTGTGGCACCTTCCATCCACATTATGATTATAACATATATACGTTAAAATGTCAACTAATTTCACGAAATTAGTCTAAGAATCTGATTTTTACTTATTTTCGTATGAACAACACCGTCAACAAGGGCGGACGCCATTTCACCCTTTCGATATACAATGTCTAAAATACGCTCATCAATCGTGTCTTTACAAATCAATATTTTAATGTTTACCGTTCCTTTTTGAGATATTCTGTGCGCTCTGTCGCAACACTGTTCAAACGCGGCTTTATGCCAAGGCAAATCCAGAAAAACTACCGTGCTTGCCGCGGTAAGCGTTAATCCCGTACCCATAGCACCTATTGAACCTATACACACTTTGCAGGAATCGTCCGTCATAAACTTTTTTTCTTCCCGCGTTCTGTCAACGGTTTCTATTTCACCCGTAATATATGCGGGGTTATACTCCGATAACAATTCTTTTACCTTGCGCGTTACCGTTGTCCAAGAACTAAATATTAAACATTTTTGCCCGCTTTGCGAAAGTTCATACACAATTTCTTTTAATCTGTCATACTTTACGCTACAATGTATTGTAGAACTTAGTATAGATGTATCGCAAGTTGCTTGCCGCAAGCGCAGTAACATCGAAAGCGGATTCGGGCTCTCCACGATTAAATCTATATTTTCCAAAATTTCATTGCGTAATTCATCGTATATTTGCCATTGTTCCTTAGGCATATCCAAATATTCTTCGGTCTCAATTTTGGGCGGCAAATCCAAAACATCGTCTTTTAACCGCCGTAACATATTTTCATTTATGACTTCGCGTAATTTACCTAAATTTCTGTATCCCGTTACTTGTCCGCCCATGCCATTAAACTGACAATAATATTTTCTAAATACAAAATATGAACTTTTTTCGTAACCTAACCAACTCAACGTAGTGTAGGCGTCGAGCGGGCTGTTTACAATCGGTGTGCCGCTTACGGCTATTTTATAATCATAATCTTTTAACCGCAAAAAACCTTTTGTTTGTGCGGCGTTATAATTTCGCATAAAGTGGCATTCATCAACAACTACCATACCGATACTTTTCTTTGCAAGTATGGCGTCAACGAAATCACTGTTTCGGAGTGTTTCCATATTCGTAATTAAGAAAAATTCGTTATGCGAGCGCACGTCATCTATTCTGTCTTTAACCGTTCCAGAATACATATTTCCGTTTTTACGAAATCGTGAGCCGAGAACGAAACAACTTTCATTTGTGTGTTTCTTTATTTCCGTAAGCCAATTATACTTTATGCTGTTTACACAACATACAATTAAAACCTGCTTTACTTCTTTACGAAGTTTTCTGCATACCGCTATATTAGCTACTTGCGCGGTTTTACCCAAACCAGGCTCGTCGGCAAGAAGAAATTTCGGGTGATTTAAGCCGTAACTTACACCGTCTAATTGGTGCTGAAAAGGCTGTAACTTAAATACCATATTTTTAGGTATCCCCGTTTTACGCACAGTTTCAACATTGTACGTTATTTTTACGGACTGCATTTTCGTGGAGTTAATTACTCGCTCCATTGCCGATACAGGTATTTCCCATTCCTTCGTTTCAGGGTTGTAGTGCCTGTCCTTTAACGTGCGTAATGTTTGCACTAATTCAAAGTCAAACGTGTCAGAATACACAAACGCATTTTTTATTCCGGGCAGGTACTCGGATTCCTTAATGTTTATCTGTATCATAATGTTTCGTGATTCCCTTAAACAGTATTACGAACGGTAAAAACACTAAACCGAACAGAATACCTATTACGGATAATGCCTTTTTCACGTTTTTGTCCTCCTTTTGCATTATATCTTCCTTATCCCCGATTCCCGTATATATTATAACATATATAATATATATTGTCAATAATTTTTAAGAAAAATTATGCCCGCGGTTAGGCGGGCATTATATAGGAGAAGTGCGGAACGCAAAACGGCATAACCGCGGTATTAGTTATGCCGTAAATGCAGATTCTTTGCGTGTTAGCGTTTGGAAATTGTAATTTCGTAACCGCGGCGCAGTATCTCATTGATATGGTCTTCCAGCGAATACGCGGGAGATATCTGTTCCGGAATGGGTTCAACATCTTCGATACTCGCTTTAAGGCTCTCATATTTTTCCTTAAACTCTTTGCATTCCGCTGTAAGCGATTCTATCTGTTCACGCAAAACGTTATTGTCTGCGATAGCCGCGTCAAGTTGCGCACGGAGTTTTTTGTTGCCGTCTTCGAGGTCGGATTTTTCCGCTTGCACAAAATTAAGCTCTTCCTCTTTAACGGACATTGCGTCTTTAAGCATACTTATCTGCGCTTTGTAATCTGCCGCCTGAAGTTCCAGGCGTTCGTTTTCGTAGTGCAAAGACTGAACTTCGGATGTTTCGTCGTATTCCGTAGTTACTTCCGTGGTATCGGCTGTTTCGGCGGAGGCTGTTTCGGCGGCGGGTTTTTCTATAACCTCTTCTTTAACTTCTGTGGGTTCTTCCGACCAAAGACTTATCTGCTCTGCGCTTTCGTCAAACGGTTTTGCGGTTTCTTTCGTAACTTCGGGTTCCTGAACGATTTCCTGTGCGGGCTGAATTTCAGGTTTATCAAAAGTATCTGTTGCGGGTTCAGCCGCAACTTCTTCGGGAGTTTCCGATTTTGCCTGTTCGATAAGCTCTTCCACATCAGGAACTTCTATCTTTCTGTAATGCGGATTCTGTATAAACTCTACGTCAGCGGAAACGGGTTTCGCCGTTTTAAGTTTATCGTCATACATAAATTTTTGCCCGTTCTTCGCTATGGCGATATATTTTTCATAGTTGTTTTCCACAACTTCTTCAAAAAATTCTTTAAGTTCTTCCGTTTTGCCGATGTTTGTTACCGTGTAAACACCGTCAACCATTTTCGGAGTATAATTTTTCACTGTTTCGTCCTCCTTACTTTTTTTGAGTAGCGGAAATACTTCCGAGTTGTACAACCGCGGTATTTTCTTCCGATTTTTTAGCGGCTGTTTCATCCGTTTTAACATCGCTGGATTCCGCAATCTGTTCCTGTGCGCCGTTTACCATTTGTAGCAAGTCATCTTCTTCAGCGTTAGGCATTATTACGGAAGTAAGTTCTGCTATTTTCGCTTTGGCATCTTTATAGTCTTTTTTTGTCAAATACGCTTTAATTTTGGATTTTCCGATTTCGTAAATGCTCATCGACAACATACCGTATATTACGGAATTGCTGATAAGCTGTACCCAATCCACGGCGTAAAAATTAAACTTTACCGTGATAAGCGTGTACAGGAAATACAACACGAACGAAAATCCGATAGGAATATAAATAATATTACTTGTTATAACGGATTTGTCCACGTCTATTCCCGTAAGTTTCTTTGCGGTTTCGACAAAATCATCCGCTTTTTCCACAATCGGTTTTTTAACCAGGTTCGTGAGAAGTATTACAAGACACATAATCACGACGTTAATTAAACCGTATTGTGTCAACAGCGTTTTTACCCATTCAATAATTTCCATAGCTGTTTCTCCTTTTCAACTATATTATACGCGATTTTAGATTATTTTATTATTTCCAAATGTTAATAAACGCGTTGTAATAATGTTCCGCGGCTTTCTTCGGGTTTTCGCACAACGTATTTAACTGCACGCTTAACTCGTTGATATAATCCTCTTTGTTGTTAAGCATTATTTCATAACGTGTAACAATGTTTTTATTCACCTGAATATGTTTTACAAGCCAATTGCGCGTAAACGCATACGCCGCGTCTTGTACTTCCTGGCTATATTTCGGCTGTACAACGGGTTCCTTATGTTTTTTGTTTTTCTTGCGTTTCTCGGGTTTCGTGCCGTTCATAATAGCTTCCTGTTTACGAATTTTATAGTCGTGTAATTTGCATTTACATTTCCGACACCCAAGTATTCCATAATGAATAAGTACAATTACAACGGTATCGATAAAATAAAATATCATTGTAACTACTGACGTAACAAGCAATGCGAAAAGCAAAATATTTCCTACGGGAACGGGTTCTATATCCCCATTACCGTTTTTAAGAATTGCCCGCATAATATATATTCCCATCACCAACATAGCATAAAATTCTACGAATAGTAGGGATTTACGTACTCTGGATTTGAGCATACTTTCTTTCATACGCCGCAAAAACAGTTTATTCAAAAACCACCAAGCAGTCATAAGTAAGAATACGCCTGCCAAAATAAGCAAACTACCAAGTGTATTAGGAATACCAAGCGAAATATATAATTCCGCACCTTGAAAAAATCCATAATCGATAAATGTAAGCATATTCAACTCCTCCTAAAATATGTTACTATAATATTACCCAATTTACAACAAGATACACGACCAACGCAAGCACGGCGGCAGTAAACAAGCCAAGTATCGTCCAAAAGAATCCTTTCATCGCTTTGGAACGATTACCGTCAACAGCACCACACAACAAATTTCCGAAAGTTGCTGTTACCGTACATTTTATTAAGAAGAACACAAGCGCAACGGGAAACAATGCGTATAACAACGGTATGCACATAGGATTCTTAATGCCAATACATAACATAACATCTTTTACGCCGTTATAGTGGAATTCTCTGGAACGCTGTTTGTTGTTCCATTTATCCTCTATCTGCTGGTATTCGTTGAGTTTTTGCTTTGTTTCTACGAGTTCTTTTTCATATTCAACGTTTTTGTGCGCTAACTGTGCATACGCGTCCTGCGCCTCTGCCTTGCTCTTCTCCACTTCCGCGAGTTTAAGCGTAGCGTCTTTTAACTTTTCCTTAAACTCTTCCACAAACCGCGTATCTGTTTGTTTCGCCTCGTTTAATACATCGAGTTTTGCTTTGTCAACTTCGCTCGAAAACGCGGTGGAAAAAACGGATTGTGCGGTTTCTCCTTGCGATACCACGTCTGGTTGCCGCTCAGCTACCGCTGTTTCCTGAATTTCATCGGAAACGTTTACTTCCAACAAATCGTCTTCCATAATGCTTTCTCCTATTTATATCTTGTTTTATTCTAAATAACGTATATATTAATTTACGGCATCTGCAACATAAACTGTTGTATATGAATTCAATGCAAAATAATTTACCGTTGTTCCCGTGCTGGATTCATCATAATATAACACATATATTGTACCCGCGTTTGCGGCAATGCCATATACAGAATGTTTTTTATTAACTGCGGGCATATAATAACCACTTGCAGGAATATATTTTAACGAACCTGCACCAGGACCAGCCGTATCAGTTGGATTAAACACGCCTGCTTTACCCTGAATTTCCGTAGCCAAGGTTGGTAATACTGAAACATTCCCCATAATTGCTGAGGAACTTCTTAACGCTACTGTAAAACCAAACCGTGTTGTTTCCTGCGATTGCCTATCCGCATATACAGTAATGTTGTGCGTGGTAAATACCGTTATTTTTCTTACATATGAAGCTTCAACCGTAACACTGCCAGAAGCCATACTAACAACGGTGCAAATAAGATCATATTTTACATAACCATAGCGCGCGAACAAAATAAATTGTTCAGATATCTTGGGCGTACGATTAAAATGTGATTGTTCCAAACTTAACTCGGCATAAGTAGCACCATCTTCAAGCTCACTGCTTAATTCCGCCTCCCCATCAAAAACAAGCATTGTGGACACGCCGCCGCCACCCGTTTCCCCTTCAACGGTGGAATACATAAGGTACCAACTTCCCCAATTACCATACGTACTTACGTTATCGGATTGGGAAAATCTTGCGTAAATTCTGCGCTGTGAAGCGTTAGGCTGTGGCGCGGCAACAGCGATTTGATACGCTTCACCGCCAGAAGGTCCGTTCCACGGAATAGCTGTTGTTACCGTTGCGTAATCGCCGTTACCACTTGGCAAACCTATGCTGTTACACTGTTTTAATTCTGTAACGTGCATGGGTCCGTAACCACGGCTTAAATATTGCACAGGAGTAGTATTTTCGCCACGCGTGTCAAGAACGTCACCATATGCGGGAATATTAAACCCGCTATAAACAGGTTGTTTTGTATTCCCGTCATTCACATACACCTCACCGTTCTGTGCGTTTATGTCTGTTGCTACGCCAGAGTTACCAACCTGAATTCTTCCGGAATTATCGTCAAACACAAGTGCTTGTATATTGTTGTTACCTAAACGATACCCTCTCGCAACGTTATATGGTGCCGAAACAAAACCGTCAGTAAACTTTATGCTACCCGTCATCGTGCCGCCGCTTAACGGGAGCGCGCCAACTTCTGCGGCAGTAGGTGGTACAACAGATGTATAAAACTTAACCCAATCAGTCCAGGTACCACTGTTATGATATTGCCTCATATACAGCGTACGCTTATTTAATGCCGCACTGTCATTTGCAAAAAACAATTGATTTGTACAACACGACGAATCCCATGGCATAAGCATCAAATACCCGTCTGTTCCAGAAGGATTGTTTGCGACGTTGTTTTTAACCGAATAAAAACCAAAACCGTTATCATTCCACCCGTAATAATCGTTAAGATCAGCGTCAACCGCGTCAAGACGAGCAATCACTCTACTCGGGTACGCTTGTATATCTTTTGGAGTAGGCTTATTCTTCGGTGAATACACTCTAACCGCATTACCTGAATCAAGGTCCTCAAAGATAGCTTTCGGGAAAAGTGCGTTCTTTTGATAATCCCATTGATACAAATCACCGTTATTCGCAAGTCCGCCGCCGTTCCCAGCGTTCCATATAGATTTACTAAACGCCATCATCGACAATATTTGTGGTCTGCCTGTTGCGGTAGAAGTGCCTAAACCTGTAATACCAAAAGTAAATCTTACTCTTGCGGTTTGGAAAGTTTGTGTAGAATTTCCGCCAAAAGTTATTGCGTCATGACTTATGTCATTAGGACCACTCCATCCGGACAGCGGAACATTTTCTCTTACAAGCGTAAAGTTTTCAGGCTCGCCGATAGTTGACCGCTCCATTTTGAAGTGCATTCCTGAACAACCACTAGTGCCAACCCAAATTAACGTTTTTGTCCACGTGCCAAAATATCTGTTAGCACCTGCTTCAATACCGTTCGGGAAATCATTTATTGTAACTCTAAATTGAGAATTTACATTGTATCCAGCCTCAGTACCTAATCTTCCTTCCGACATGTGGTTATTTGCATAAGACGTAGTGAAGAAGTTATTGCGTGCATGTTCGGAAACGGTAAGCGTTGTCCAAGAAATGCCATCATCGGACTGTTCAAACGTTACGCATTCTTCAGGCATCCAAGCAAACCTGTTACCACGCGCAAACGGGAATAATGCCCAATATAAATCGCTTACCGCACCCGTGACCTGTTCACCAGATAAATTTGTAATGGTGCTCATCGAGTGAGTATGGCTGTTATTAAGATTTTCCGTCGGTGTATAGTTTGCTTGCAAATATTCTAAGTTCACAGCATCCGCACCTACGGAAGGAGGCGCAACTTTAAGTTCACCCGAATTTCCTCTTGCCGCAAGTGTATTAGCGTTCGGAGCAGGGTCAGACGGTGATGTTATGATTTCCTGGTTGTGGTACACGCCTATCATATGATACCTTCCTGCGGTATCACTATACTCAGGCGTAGTTAATTTTAACGCAAGTTGTTCAGATATGTCTGTGTTAAGCGTGTCTATTTCAGTATCAACATACGCTTTGTTTGCTACGTGCGTATCTGCTGTGGGCGTTCCTGAAGTAAATTGACCCGCGCTATCCCTATATACAATCGCGTTTACCGCGTTTGCGGAGTACGGTATAACACCTTGCGCTCCTGTATTCGCATTTGTACCATATACAACCGCAGGAGTTGTTACCGTAGCCACAGCACCTATATCCGTAGCAGTGGGTTTATTACCCGGGTGATATACTTCTTCGCCGTTTATGCGTATCGTGTAAACATTTTCACCCTCATTTCTTATGTTTAACGTATTCCAAATATTTACGGGGTTCCACGTAGTAATAGTTTTGCCATATAACGTTGTCGGATAATTAGCATTACCAAATGTTACGATAGTAGGATTATCCGTATTAGAATTCGTAGTTACAATATTTTGTCCGCCAGGCTCTTTAATAGACGTACCAATGGAACCGAGTGTGATGTTGCCACTCATTGTTCCGCCTGTAAGCCGTAAATATCTGCCGTCGGCAAACTTTCTGTTTACAGCATCATCATCGACTTGTGGAGTACCAACTGCTACACATGCATTAGCCGCGCTTGGCCCTGTTCTAAAATACCACCGTACAATGTTTTTATCTGGCTGTATATAAATAACCTGGCTATCAGCCGCACTGTACCCGGAAAACTGTATAACATTTCCCGCTCCGCTAAACCCGAGTTCAAGTGGCCTGTTTGCTCCCGTTTTTGTTGCTACGGTATTAGCCGCTATACCACTGTCTTGTATAACGTTTTCTGTATTGCTACCCCACGACACAAGATTTCCTTCCGTAAAAGTATTACTGTCGTGCCGTGTAACGATTGCTTTTCTTTCTTCCGCAGTAACCGTGGCTTCATTGTTGCTGTCAATCGTTCCTTCCCCAAGTATAACGGTGGAAGTAGTCGGGTCATATGCGATAGCATAACCAGCAGTATTGCTTGTTTTAATAAATAACCCGGAAAGATTGCTTAATGCCGCTCCGGCACTGTTCGTTATGATTAAATTATCTTTTACAGCGAGTGATTCAGCCTCGTTTGTTGTTGTAGTTCCGTTTACGGTTAAATTACCCTGAACTACTACGTTCCCCGCAATGCTTTGTTCTTCTTTCCCCGTAAGTTTTACGTTATTAGCGTTTAATCCGTCAACGTACGCTTTATTTGTAGCGTTGTTATTAGATGTAGGCGTACCTACATTAATTGTATTTGTTCCAGCAGTACGCAAAGGTATGCTTGCAACGTTTCCCGCCGGAAACCCAAAATTTGCTTCAATGCTTTCCTGTGTGTTTTGTGTATTTACACTATACACGCGTATTGTGTTGTTTGTGTTGGTTATTTTGTCAACTTTCGTATCCAACCCGGAATCAACATAGCTTTTGGGCGTTACAGAGGAATCTGTTGTCGGAGTAGCCGCTAAAAACTCACCGTTTACATCTCTATATGGTATGGTGTATGCCGTTGCCGATGTAGAAATCGGAATATTTCGTTGTCCGTTTGCAGTTACGCCATAAACAGTATTCGGGGTGGTAACTTGTCGTACAAACGTTGAGTCTGCATATCCTTTTGTAGCTACATCTAAATCAGCGGTAGGCGCCGCCCCAACCGTGGCTCTTCCGTCTTCGTGTACAACGAAAATATTTTTTGTTTCAGTGGTGGACGCCCCGTAACCAACTTTTAACACCGCGGTGGCGTCAGGTGCGGACGCTCTTCCGAATACCGTTTGGTCTATCCTGTCGGTTTGATTATATCTTCCCGCTACAAACGCGTAAGAATGTTGAATGTTGTGTGCCCCGCCAAAAACACCAACGCTTTGTATTAATTCGTTTTCCGCTCCCGTACCAATTGTATGGCTACCGCCGAATATCGCGGCATTGGCAATAAACGTAGCGTTATAATTTGTGTTATTTGTAAACAACACACTTGACTGCGCACCACTATTAAATGTATTTTGGTACCCGCCAAATATGCTGAAACCCGTTAATTTGGTATCGTAGTTTTTATTATTTAGTGTATTTCTAAAACCTGTAATTAACGAAAAATTTATACTTCCTTCAGGTTTTACTATATTACCGTATCCGAGTAGTGTGGAATAATTTATCTCCCCATCAATTACATTAAACACACCTGCAATAAGGTTGTTTTGTACGGTTTTATCTGTTACAATTCTGTTTCCACTGCCAAATATATTTATGGAAGAAGGACTGCTTCCGGATATACGAACATCGTTCGCAAAACCGCTCATGACGGAACCTGGTGCATTAGTATTACCGCTTCCGAATATTGCAGAATTTTTACCCTGTACGCTGTTTATAATCGGCGGAGTAATATCGTATTCATAACCGAGTTTTTTGTATTCACCCGATATAAAATCTATTTTTACCGTATGTGTTGCGGCGGTACTGTTGGACCAAACAACCCATTCTCCCGCATTTTGCTCATAATCAACGCTTACACAAAACGGAAGATTTTGACCGAGGTAGTCATACTGCCCTAAACTGTTAGGATTTCCTAAATACTGCCAATCATAATAGCTTGTTACCGTTCCGGATTCTGACAGTATTTGTCTTTCGGTGTCGTGCGCATAACAAATATATTCAACGCCATCAAACGTTACTTTGAATTTTGCAACGGGCATTTGACGGTACGTGTTCCAATCGGCAATAGTAATTGCGTTGTCAACCGTTCTGTACAATCCCGTTCCCGCATCTAATGTAAAGTTGAGCGTGGTTTCCGCTACGATGTTCGTTTCAGTTTCTTCGCCGATTATATGAGCTCCGGAATCTTCCGTATCGAGTTTTTTGTCTAATTCGGCATTAAGATATCCGAGATTTACAGCGTGCGCGTCTTCCGTAGGAGTTTGCACGGAAACGTTTCCGTTTACGTTTAATGATTTGTCTATGTTAACTTCCGTTTCGGATACGGAAATATTTACAGACTTGTCTTTTTGACCAATCTGTATTTCGCTGTTAGCAATTCCGTCCGCAAGGATTAACTTTTTTCTTTTTATATAAGCCATGCAATCCTCCTGTTAATTGTACTGTATAGTTACACTAAAACTTATATCTTGCGCCTGACTGTTTACGTTTATTACGTAACCATCACCGTTTTCGATATAAGTATCTCTGTCTATTATAAACTCCGCGTTTGCTACGGTTAAATCCAAATTTTCTTCCGTGCTGGAAAACATTACGGAATCACCGTCTTCGTTGTATAATGTTACGGTTATTGAATCTCCTTCGTTAAGCGCGTTATTTAATGTAATTTTATCTAATCTAAATATGTGTGTATAGTTTCCGAATAGTATAAACGTTCCGGGTGTATTTCCGGGTTTGATTACGTTTATTATCTGCGTACGCGTGTACATCGCGTCATTGTTTACAAGACTTAACGTAAGCACGCGCCATTCAGCATCATAATCCTTGTCAGACGCTTTTACTAAAACCTGCCCGGGCTCACCGCCTTGTGGCAACTGCCCGATAAGTTCAATTCCCGTTACAAGTATAACCTGTGTTTCTTCGTCGAGGTCGCTGTAATCAGTTATTTCAACTTCACAGTCGCAACAACAATCCAAAACGTCATCCATTTATACGACCTCCTGAACAAAGATTTGTAAGTTCTTTATAAGTATTCTTATGAGATTTCCGCTGTTATATAACAGCCTGGCGCTCAGGCAATACTCTGGCGCCGTCAAAAGTTTCATATCCGCCGCACTTAACGACAAGACAGCAACGTTGTTTTTAATGCCGTTGTAGCGTTTCTTTATTACGGGCGTAATGTTTTGCGGATGTTGTTTTATTGTAAATTCCACAATATCCGTTTCACTTATATTATACATTTGTTGTACGCCGTCCATATCTTTGTAGTATATCTTAAATAAAAAAGGGAGATTACACGGGTCATTTTGCGTTAAATACAAAATCCCGAAATCCCCGCAAACACTTGGCGATTCAAATATTACCTTTCCCATAATTACGCTCCTTTAACTACTTCAACGTATTTTAACGCGGTCATTACGCTTTCAACAATCTCACCGTTCTCGTTTATACGCTGTCCTAAAAGACCTATGCCCACTTTGCTAAACCGTTTATAAGTGACGGGCGGCATAATGGCGGAGTTACCCGTTACTGAAACTTTTATCGGCACGTCAAAAACAGGTTTAATAACGGCGTATAAACTATAATTTTCGTCCCACGGAACCTGAAACGTAAAACAAATTCTATACCCGTTAATATTTCCGGAATTTATGCGAACGCCCGGGTCAATTATTATGTTGTTTGTACTTGTTACTTCCGCTTTAATCGTTATCATTTTATGACTCCGTATATTCTGTTACATAATAAAATGAAAATACAAAATCTTGCAGTACACAGGTATGCGCCGCGCGTATAGGAAAAGCATTTTGGGCAGTTAGTGTGGTAGCATTAGTTTTTGCAAATACTGTAAGCGCCTTATACTCATTTGTGCGTGATGTAACATCCTCTATTAACACATAACAGTTAGCCATAAACCCCACAGACGTTTCAAAGGAACTTGCGTTTTTTGGTGGATAGTTTTCAGGGAAAATGGATCCCGTATTATTTGCAAGGATAAACTCTCTTATTTCCCGCGAAGGAGATGTAACTTGCATTTGTCCGTTACCCGAAGTTGTACAAATTACTAAATTTCCTATTTTAGTATAGTTAAGTGTAAATGGTACTGCTACCGTAAAATTTATTGTTTGCTCACCTATACTATCCCCTACGGAATAAGCCCGGTTTACTACGATTTCCTGTGTAAGCTCATTTAGAAACGCAGTTAATCTGCTATTTAACCACGCAATACTATTTATATTTCCGGACTCATAATTCGTAAAAGTGTCATTTATTGTATTCCCGGATTGCGCAACGTAATTATTTACAACACCCGTTACTAAACCTCCGCTTTGTTCGACAGACTGTGCAAACTCTTCGAACCTTGTTTCAATCGTTTTTGTTGTGTTCCCGTCTGCGGTATCAACCATATTTAACGCGCTCAACGACTCTACAATTTGTTGCTGTCCGTCTAAAATAAAATCTATTTGTTTAAGATAAGGTATTACCGCAATAGGAGTTGTCGGGGCGGAAGGAACTGTGCCTATATATATATCCGCAAAAGATTTTGCAGTACTTTCATTTGTAATCGTTCTGTATGCACTTTGTAATGCCGTACCATCTATTCCGCAATAGTTTGTAAGTATATCATTTATTACGTTTGTGAAAAAATACGCAAAGATAGAGTTTTGCCGCATTGTTGTATTAACCAATACGGTACTCATAACCTCCCCGCTTACAAGTCCGTTTCTACGAATATTGTTTGGGTCATTGTTATATGTTATCTCATCATATATAACGGAACGCGGGTTGTTTATTATGTTTTGGTCTGTTGCGGTTTCCGCAAAAATAACGGTGTTTCTCATTATGATATTATATACGTAGACTGTGTAAATAATTCCAACAACAGTTGGTTTGTTTGGCTAATACTATTGCTTACATCAGTAAACATTTCCGAAATTGAACTTAAATTTGAAGGTAACCCGGAACTGCTTGCGGCTGTATAATTACGCGCTGTGTTAAATATCGTAGGTGTTCCTGAATTGTTTATCCACTGTATTGTATTTTCAATATCAGTGAAACCTGTTACGATGTTTTTTCTCGTATTACTGTTTATCCTGTAATTTACAGCAAACTCTGAGAAATTAGGTATTATAGTATTATTATTTAATAATGTTTGTATTTGCCCAACGTAATTTACAATCGTAGTTATATTTTGCTCTAATTGTGTTTGTACACTTAACGGCGCATCATAAATATCAGCGTTAAACAAATTTCTATACGTATTTTGCATAACGTTTGCGGCATAAGAGCTTTGTTTAAGTACTGTATTAAGCATAACACCGCTCGCGCCCGTATTCGGGATAAACCCATTTTTATACGTTGCCCATATGCTGGAATTTGCGGCTATTACATCAGAATACGCGATGTTGTAGGGCGCAGTACTTATCGCAGTACTGTTGTACAATTTTAAGTTTTCGCCATATAATAATAAATAACTCATACCGTATAACAAAAATTACAATCTGACGTTGAAAAATTATCGTTTATTGTACCATCACTGTTTATTCGCAATCCATTTGATAGCATGCGCCTAAACCTAAAATTATTTACTTCTGAGGGAGTGAATGTAAAATACACATACCCGCTCGGCTCCAATTCATATTTTACATCTTGTGTTATCAGTTCTGCTCCTATTAGTCCACCTGCAATTACACTTACTAAACCGTATTTAACTGTTGATTTGGGTAAAGGTATGTTTGCGGGCAATTTACATAATCTAACACGTTTATAATTATCGTTATTATACCATAAAATGCCACTACCAATCTCGTATCTAAACGTAATATTTACAAACACCGCATAATTATTGTGTACACAAGTTATATTTAGGTATGAACCTTGTTTTAATGTTAAATTTACACTCCCGTTATTATGGTAAAACCCAGGTATGTTTGGGTAGTTGTATGTTATCGTAATTTTTCTTACTGCCGCGTTACGAATTTTTGACTCAATGGAAGTTATTTGTGTACCAAGTGAACTGTTTTTACTATTGATAGTCCCTGTATTATTAGTATAATATTTCGCCGTATAAACGGGAGAACCGTTTGAACCTATATACTTATTTACAGATGCTTGCATTTGTGAATTTATATTTATGTTTTCGCCGGAACTTGTTACGTAATTAGACGTTGTAATAGCGGTGTGCGCGTGCTGATTGATATTACTATTAACAACGTTTCGTATTTTAAGTAAAAACGACGAAAAATTGCTTGCGTCCGTCGTAGCGTTTGAAGGTGTATCGGTATTAAAATCTGTTCCCGCGGTAGTTATAAAGTTAGGTTCTATAAACATTTCGCCGAGTAAATACGCCGCAAAAGAATTTTGTCTAAGAACACTGTTCATAAGTACGGAACTGCCAAAATCTTTATCGCGAATACCTGTTCTTATGTTATTTGTAGGAGTACTCGTGGTAAGTGTATTATACATTACCGCGTTTCCCTGTGTTATTGTTCCGCTTATATCTTGTGCGTTTATGGCAAATAATTGAATATAGTTAGTCATTTATTTCAAGCCTCCATATCCCTGTATTTGCCGCTCTATACGGCGGATTCTCACCTGCACCCGGAGTGTGTTCAATTGTATATTCTTGTTTCGTTTCGTAATTAAACGCCGCCCACATAAATGACGTTGTTAGTTCACGATACGGAGTACCTGTTGGAACGGGTGCGGGCACTGCAGTTTCAGCATCTTGATTCCAAAACATTGCGCTAAAAGAACCATAATAGTTAAAATTAAGCGTACTGCCAACACCCGTTATTGTCGGCTGTAAATATTTCGACAAATATTCAGAACCCGCACTCGCGGAGAAATTCTTAATCGTGGCGGTGTAAGTCATTACGGCTCCGCCAACACCGCCGTCTGAAACTTCTATTTGGTTCTCGAGACCCTGTTCGCTCGGATATAGTGTCGATAACAGTTCAACCATTGAACTTTTCGACGAATCAGATATCCTCTGTGATGAAAAACCTTGTATCGCCGTAAAATACAATAACCGTAATTGATTTTCGGTTAAACTCGACCCCGTAAACGGTAGTTTTATACCAAATTTATCAACCAGTCGGCGTAAATATGTGATACTTATATCATCGCTATACGCAGAACCTATAATCGGCACAATATTTTCAAGTACCGCATATATCTGCGCGGAGGACTCGTCTATGTAGTTTGAAAGCAAAGTTATAAACTCAGTAAACTTTTGTTCTTCCTCAACTATTTGAGGGAGTCGGTTTACGTGAGATATATCTTTGTTAAGATAATCAATAAACATAATTTTACACAGTATCTGGTATTGTTACGGTTATAGTTTCTTTATTTGCAAATGCTTTTTGAATCGCTGTTTGTGTTATCGAGGCAGACGTAAATGCAGACGGAAACGTTTTTATTGAAAACGCATAATCTGTATAACCCAAATCCGTATATGCCTTGTACACACACGCGGCAACACCAGACTTTAATATATCCTCCCCCATTTTTAACGAATTTATATAATCTATTAAATTAGATTGTACTTGGTTTATAATTGCGTACTTACGTTCGTTATCCCCTTCAATATCGGAAGAAACATCAAGTACTAAGGACTGATTACTCGGGAACATTTGATTTGCAACACTTTCATACACATAGCTAACTACGGGTTCGGGTTCGGGGTTTGAAAGTACAGTTATCGCACAACCTAAAGATTTATAATTTAACACAATATTATCAAGGTCGGTAAAAACTGTTGTTTTTATACTATTACCCCACTGCTCACCACACGCTTCTTCAAAAGCTGGGTCTATGTTAACAACAACAAATATTGAATGGGCTACCATTTGTATTCCTGATATTGTTTGAATACTACTCGTATCGTTATTAAGTATAGTAACTTCATTTACGGGGTAATAAACAGTACTTACGCCATTTACGTCAAGTGTATAAGTATATGCGAGAAGTCTGGCTTCCAATCCTTGTGTAGTGTTTACGGACGAACTATATAAAAATTTATAATATCTTGCACGTAAAGCGTTATCAGATTCCAAAGTACCGTCGGGCAATGTTTTTCTCGTTATTCCCGCGGTACTGCATAATACTTCAAGCGGAGTTCCGGACGCCGTAATAAAACCAAACGCGTCATAAACCGCTTTTGCCGCGTTTCCGTTTTCAGTAAGTGCCGCGGAAATAACGTCAACAAACGCATACAGTTCCGTACCTTCACTTATAACAAGATTTTGTCCGTACGCCTGTTTAAGCAAATTTGTTAAATCTTCCTGAATTTGCGCTTTTGTTTTTACAACTAAACCCGTTTGTTCATTGTATGTTAGGAATCCCATAGCTACCTCGCTTTTATATAAATATTATACACTTACCGACAAAACAAACGTTCCGAAATTCGATTGCACTCTAACGTTCATATATAATGTTTTATCTTGTACATAACTGTCAAGCAATACGCATTCTTCCACGCCCGGAGTTGTGTTTATTAAGTTTAACACCGCCAAACGCTTTTCGTCCGCCGTAGTTTTAAGCGGTATGCCTAATTGTGTATTATACGCTAACTCCCCGCGTATCGTTTGACAACGGCATTCCAGATTTTGTTTAAGTGAATAGGCGTTATATATTGGTAGTATTCTTCTGTATTGCGGGTTACCGATGGGTTCCGCGGAACCTATTAAATAGTTGTATTCCCTATCTAATATATATACTCCCGTATCCGTTTCATACCGTAAAAGACCATCATCATTAAACATACTTAACGGGTATGCACCACCCAAAAAGAAATCATATACGCTCTTCGGTTTTGCTACTAAATCATCTATTTTAGCATCATAAATTCCGTCCAAATGTACGCCGAGTGAAGAAGTGCCTTCTGCATTAAGCACAATCAACGATTGCGGGGAATCATTCGCCTCTACTGTGAATTGCTCACCAATTATTATCGGCTGTGTACGTGCGCTAAATGGCGCGAACACCGTATCTCCGTCAACGCTTATCATAATATCGGCAAGAACTTTTGTAACGGTGTTATTAACGCCTATATATAATTGCCACCATACCATATCCGTAGGCACTTCAATTTGCGCCACCGCTCTGTCGCCCTGCATTACAGCGGGTGCAACTGTTTGTTTCCCGCCCTGGTTAAACCTAACGGATATGCCGTCTGCAAACACGTCCGGAGTTGACGAAAACGTTAATACACTGCCACGGGAAAGTACGACGGGTATATCATTCTGCGTATAAGTTATTTCAACAGTTTTAGTCATATCCGTACGCGTAATTGTATATCCGTCTTCAGAAACAGTATAATTTGTACCACTTGTTAACGGTCTGAGGATGTTATTGCCCGTTAAAAGATATACCGTGGCGGAAGAACCGTTTTCAACATACGGTGTAAACGGCATAATAGGTTCACCGTAATATGTGAACGAACCCATTTTGTTACCCGCACCTAAAAACATTTCATATATTCTGCCATAAGTATCTTGCGGACCAAGCATTGCAACACCGATTTTGAACGGGTTATTTGTAGTAAACACAAGCTGATTTGTGGATTGCGAAATATCCGTAAAATACATTTGATACGTATCGTTCCACACAGAATTTTCTATCTGTTCTGATATAAGCAATCTTACCGTTCCAACCTGATTGTTATAGATTGCTTTTGCCGAAAATATATATTGTCCCGCAGGATACACCGTATTCCACACCACAAACGAACTGTTTCCTGAAGCCATTTTATTCGCCGCAACTGAATTTATTGCGTAAGAATCTATTTTATATGAACGTTCAACTTCAAAAAACGCGGTAAATAAATTTTCAGTTACAAACGATTCATAAACGTGCGGACCATGAAATGTTAATTTACACTCCGTATTTGCGGGCATTGAATCTGATGTATTCGTATATACCCTAAACCCAAAAACTCCGCTTTTTATGGGTATTGTTATTACTACGCGAGTTGAGGAGTTGTTTTCAGTAGCTATACGCGCTTGGTACAACGCGGTTGAATTACTGCTTCCGGGCGGTATCCCGTCGAACGCGAAAATTGAATTATATATGCTACTCGCAGACGATTCAGTATATACTAAACCTTCCGTAAACGCAAGCGTGTACATTCCGGGTTTAGGCACGGCTACTACACAAGTAAAAAATGCTGAGTATGTGCTTGCTGGATCCCTGGAAAAACTAAAACTGTTAGAATTTATAAAATTAAGTGTGCCGTTTTGATGATACGTAAAAATAGACGTATCGGTTACATCTGTAAAATCAAATAAATTATACGTAGTAGCGGTAAATTGAGCTCTCCCGTCAATTGCTATATCGTTAATACTCATACCGTTAACACAGGAAGTATTTACAACTTTCCCAATTTCATTAAATTTTAATTTCGTACAGTTTTTCATAAATACTCCTATTCAGTTCTTATCCACGCGTATGCGTTATATGCTCTCGGGGACATTACTCCCGCCGAAATATGACCGTTTAATGACGCTACCTGCGTTATGACTGAACTCATTGTGGTGGGTGATTCAAACGGGGATACTTCACCGGACTGCGCTAACCAAGACATATTTTTTCTACCAAATGCAAATGAATTAGGATTAGCTGTCCCCATAAATACGTTTGCTCCCGCGCTTGTAGTATCGTGCCAAATATAATCACCACCATCAAATTCGCCTGCGGTATAAAATTTACGTATGCTAATATTTGTATAAGAAACAGGATTGTTTACTGTTGTGGAAAATGATATGAGCAACATCGCCGTTCTCGGAAACCTTGAGGTGTATGTCATATCAATTGATCTGTTTGTTCCTGTGGAGTTTATATGTAAATCCCCACCTGCGGCAAGTGTGTATGTGTAAGAACCTAAACTATCAAATCCAGCATCCATATAAGTTACTGTTACGCGCATAGCGTCTTCCTGCGACAACGACGTTACCCACGATAACCTGTATTTTGTTAAATACCCGATAGGAATAATTATGCCTACACCATAATTAAGCGTATCAGAAGTTACTGTTATACTCGTGTTAGTAATTGATACGTTTGACACGTACGCAGGATTTATATAAAAACTACTCGAACCAGCCGGATAATTTATGCCGTATATTCTACGATACCCAAGTTGAAATACACGTTTTAACGCGGGTAACGCACCTGTTACCGCATTTCCGCTCCAAGTTGTATTACCTAAACCGTCCATTAAAGAGCCCGTAATTTCAGGGACACGTTCGGAGTCTGACACCGCACTGCCGTTAAGTAACCTTAAATATGCGCTGGAACTTAACCGTTCCCACGTACCACTCAACTTACCGTTCGGGTTGTATGCAGAATTGTTCGTTAAAAATATATGACCTACGGGATATAGTGTGTCCGAAATAGTTTTTGCTATTTCAGCAATGTTGTTTTCGTAATATTTTTTAAAATCGTATTGCTCCGCTTGTTCTTCGTCCTGCTCTGTCAATTCCAAATTCGCGCTTAAATTCTTAAACCCGCAAAGCGCAATACAATTATCCAACTCGTGTTTACGCGCCGAATCTTTTACCGATTTTACAGACGTTGTGGATATAACACGTTGCGAGGTTGTTTGAAACGTATATGTTGACCCGGAAACGGATAAATACGGTACTTTTACGGAAATTGGTTTGTTATTGTTATAATCTGGTATTGTTATACTTAAACTTAATTGCAGTGTTTCAACGTTCGGTATTCCGGATATTTGAAAATTTTCTATTGTAAATTCAATACCATTTGTATTACTTTTGGAAAATTCTTGCGTAAACGACACATAATTATTTACGTTTGCATAAGCAACGGAAGACAATAATTGTGCGGTTTGTTCGCCTTGCAGGTTAAAAACGTTGCACGAAATAATTCCGAACCCACTGGTTCCGGATTGCGCAATATTGTCTAAAAAGTTTATTTGGATTTGTATATATTTATCCGGAATATAGTTTCCGGAGTATTGCTGTGTTTTAATCGGGTTATCCAAATGCAACAATACACAATAATCACCCGCTTTCGGTTCACTTACCAATAAATAGGGTATTTGCTGTATTTCCGGAAGATTTACATATCGTTTCGCACCGTGCGGGTTATTAACTAATTGTGATGTTACGGGCTGTGCGTTTATCGTTTGATTATCATTTACTTGCGTTATTATGGCAAACGTAGCCACGCGCAAAGACGATGTTTTTTGGTCTATCGCTAAATTTATTGCCGTAGCTAAATTTTTTGATGTTGTTGCTTTGTTTACCATATAATCACCTTAAACAGTTTGATTTTCAACATCGCTTTCGCTGTTGTACATATCCACAAACACACTTCTCGCAACGGCACTAATGTTCATCTTAGCCTCGTCGCCTGTGTTGTTAAATTCTCCGGATATTTGCGTAACTACGTAGATACCGTCCGGGTCAAGTGCCGCTCCGTATTCAGCGGTTGGAATCGCACCCTCCTGCTCAATCGATACTACAGAGTTATTTATTTGTATAAGCGAATATACCATAATTTTGGTATTTATTAAACACTCCAACTCCAAACCCGTGTCCGTAAGTTTGGGTATTCCTATCATGCCGCTACGCGATTCAACTCTTCCCGTTTCTTCGTCATATACGGAAAACACAGTTATTTCCGATTGGTTAACAATTTCGTCCGGAGAAAGTATTAACAAAGAATTATTTGCTTTTTGATATACTAAACCGCTTTCTTCCGCAACTTCGTTAAGCATTTCATCGGACGGACCAAACATCGATTTTGAACCATACACGGCGTAATCCTTTAATTTTTCGGAAAGCTGTATAGTTTCGATGTTTCCTTCTTCTTTACCCTGTCTGCCTATCTCTTCTGCTATCTGATAAAAATTTATACCGTTTGCATACGTACCCGAGAAAAATGAAGTGGCCTTAAATTCTCCCGTGTCGTACACATAAATAACTACTTGTGTAGTAACTTCGTCAACCTTTTGATATATTAGCCGCTGTATATTGCCTAAGAATAAATCGCCTAAAATTTCGCCTTCGTCGGCATAACCCCACCGTACAACGATTGTGGTATAACCGCCCAAAGCTAAATCGCCTCGTATAGCGGCGGAAAGGTTGTAAATATATAAAGTTAGTTTGTCGCATTCCGTACCCGAAAACCGTTCAAACGTTCCACGGCATTGATAAGTGTTCGGAAAGTTTAAGTGATTTACTACCACTAACGCTTCACCGTTTTCTTTTACGAACGCAACGTCAAGTTGTCTGCCATACATTAGTCATGTTCCCAATAAATCATAAATTTCGAGAGTATAGTATTTGCTCTCGGCACTTCGTTGTAATACAAAGAATTTATGGGTATTACCATAAACGTACCTAAACCGTAATACTTAAACGGTATAAACAAATCACACCCTGCGGTTAACGCAAGACAACTTATAATATTTTCATAACTTCCGTTGCGCTGTATGTCGATGTCCATATAATACGTATCATCGCTCATAGCGTGTTTGATGTGAAATTTGAAATTGTTTTGCCCCGCGTGAGCCGTAAAACTATACGGAGCGTTGGAACGAAAAGGTAATGTGTATATCATATTTCACCAAGCAAAAAACTAAAAAATCCCACAACTCCGCCGAGTACCGCGCCTACCGCAGTGCCTATTCCCGGAATTACGGAACCTAACGCCGCCCCCGCGAGAGCGCCAATTCCCGTTTGTCCTAACGCATTTCCCACATCTCCCGCAACGGAGCCGTTGTTCGCGCCCAAATTCGTTTCCGAGTTGTTGTCGGCTTGTTCTTCCGCGTCAACAGCGTTTTCAAGCTGTATCGTTTCGGCATTAGCTACTCTCACCTGCTTAAATGACATTGTAGGAGTCCATTGCATCATACGTTCACCCTCTTCTTCCGTTAAGGACTCCATTACCATATTTTCGTAATAACCCTCAAAAGATGTTATATTTAACCGCGTACCGCTGTTTATCCAGCTTCTAATCAACGTCTTTAAATCTGTTATCGTAAGCGTAGTTAATTCCGTTTCATTGTGCTGTAAAACGCGTTGGCGAGTCATCGCAATTGAACTCGTAAGTAATTGAAATGATATTGTTTGCGGATTTACGTAATAACTGTCCGTAATACGTTTTCCGGACGGCGTTGAATATTCAGTAAGCGTTGCGCGAGTTTCTGCCCGCACGTCTTTTACGCCTATGAAATAATATAACGCATTTGTTTGTTGGTCGTGTATTAAAAACTGATATTGCATACTTACCTCGTTAATGCGTTTTGTACTTGCATACCAATGTCCAACGCGAGTTGTTCCGTATCAACGCCGCCAGAACTGTTTACAGTGGTGTTTACGTTTACCGTATTACTTGTGTTGTTCGTTGTATCACTGCCGCCAGAAAATAGTTTTCCGAAAAAATTAAATGGCGCGGTAACAAATTTCAAAATACCGTTTATTATGCCGATAACAATATCCGCCCCCGTCTTAAACGCCTCGGAACTTAATATGTCCGTTATCGTACCCATAAACGTGGATAGTGTTTCAAGCAATTCGGGCAACGCTCCGGATTCCGCAAGCATTTCCATAACGGACAACTTCAAATCCATTTGGAACTTTGCGACCATAAGCTGATATTCCTGCGTGGCTTCATTAAACTGTTCCAATTTTTGCAGGTCTATCTGGTCTATCCTGTCCTGATAATACTGCATTAAATCCGCAAACGCTTTTCTTTGCCCCTGCGTTAATTTACTATAATCTGACAAGTCTATATCCAACAAACCCGCAGACTCACTTATCGCTTGCGCCGTAGTGCTGTTAACACCAAATTTACCCATTATGTCGCGTACATCTGTGTCAACAAATATTGAACTTTGGCTGATAAACTTATTGCTTACTTCCGTAGCCGCGTCTGCCAACTTTAATGCCGCTTCTTTTGCTATGGAAACAGCCATTGTAAACGCCGCAAGGTATCCCGCACCCTTAGTTAACCCGGAACTAAATGCCGACGATGATTTTTGGCTCTGCTGTAACGCCGTGCTTAGTTGCTGGCTGTCGGTTTTAAGCGTTTTAAGTTCTTCGTTTAATGACGCTTTTTCCTCATCGCCTACCCCTTCTTCCGACAACCTGGCTTTAATTTTAGCCATTCTTTCGGCATTTGCTTGCAGTTTGTTTTTTAATTCTTCCTGTAATTTGCTCGCTTCTTTTTGAGGACCAGAAAACGCGTTGTTGAGCATTTCAGAAATATTTCCGGAAGCCGCACTCCAAGCCGATTTGTCAAAGCTGGGTTTTACCGATACTAAATATTCGTCTATAAATCTGGAATTAGGCATTTCGGTTTATTTCCTTATCTACGTTTTTCTGACTGCGCGTCAAGTTGTTTGTTTATGTTTCCTTCCTTAACTATCATTATTTCCATTAAGTCCAAAACGTCCCAGATGTTAAGTTTGTATTTTAATTCGTAGTAACTCGCATACCCGCCCGCTACTAACGCAAAAACCCAAAAACTAACATCGTGCAACTTTATTTCTTCGATGTTTTTGCTTTGCTTGCCGTAGTAAGGTCGCGGTAAGTTTTGGACTCTGTAAAAAGTGGCATTATTACCTTTGATCTGAAATGCATAAACAAATCAAATGCAATGGCGGGGTTTTGCATATATTCGGGTAAACGCGGGTTTCCGTCACCGTCCAAAAGCGGGTACCAATTCCCGTCTTGTTTCGTCCAAATGAATTGCTGTAAACACTTGTTTACAAACTGACTTTTCTTTTCAATCGGCGCGTTTTCGTAATCCAGACTTTCCGTAATAAGCGCAATCATATCAACGGGATTTGTCTGTTTTACCTTAAACGTAATGCCATCATAAACATCTTTAATCTCGTCGTTCCAATATTCTTTACTCATTTTAGTAGCTCCTTATAAAATCTTATTTGTTATTTCGGTTCATATTTTGTATTGTCGTTAGCATTTATCGGGTCTGTCGTTCCCGTGCGCACTAACGCCGCGGAAATCGTTCCCTGATATCGTAAATCTTCGACAGAAATTACTTTTAATACGCCATAATTTTTCGTGAAGATTAAATCACCCATACTTACATATTCCGGAACTACACACGTAATTTCATAATCCGCGGTTACCCAACGCCCTAAACCTTCCTGGTTCGTGTTTATGCGCTTGCCCGACGGCTGTATTAAGCCGCGCACAGTTCCTTTTATATTTACATTGTCAACTCTGCCACGGCTGTTATACCCGCGTATGGAAGACCTTATTATGTCATATGTTTCCATAAACGGTTCCATTGCCTGAGCAAGTGCCATTACATCGCTAACAGGTTTATTTTCCCACACGCCGTCTTACCCCCTGTTTTGTTAATTCGCGCAATTTATCTATATCAGTTGTTATAACCGTATCCGAACCCGGAACGGCTACAACGGTTTGCCCAAGCTCAAAACTTTGTGTGCGCACGTCAACAGGTGCTTGTTCCGCGGGGCAAGGTCTGTACGGGTTAATAATTTTTTCAACCGCCGTGAAATACATCGTAAACTCGTGCCGTTCAAACCACTCTTCGTTCACTATTTCATGCAATTCCGTAATATCCGGGTCATAATAGGCAATTTCCAAACACATTCTTTGGAAATATTCTATCGCAAATTCCGTTTGCAGTAAAGTCCATAAACAAGACGCGAGTTGTGCGCTCTCAGGCCCGTAAAAAATATATTTTATTTGCACGCCATTGCTTATTTCCGCATCACCCGCTAAACTTACGTATCCGGGTAATGTGTTCGGACCTATAAAGCATTGAATATAAATAAAATTATCATTTATGTTAAATGGTTTATATTCATATTCCTGGTCCGCGTTTAAGATAACATTACCCGCCATATCGTTTTGCTGATAAGCGGGTCGTATGTCAGACGGGGGCATTTTCGGAAGTAAGCAACATACTAACCGCTGTACGGTATCTTCGATTTCCTGCCGCTTTCTCACTGTTTGCCCTCCTTGTAAAATATGGCGCGTATGGATTTACGCAATTCTCCCGTGTCTATTAACGGTTTGTCACTCTTTTTACCTTTTACATAAAACACTTTTCCGGATTTTTTGTTTTTCATCCATCCGCCGTGAATCGTTATATATGCGTTAGGAGCCCAATTATTATCGGAATCCGTAAAATATTGTTTCGTCCACCCCTCAATGCGCAACGCTAATTTTTCCATTTCGTTGTCTGCCGCTTCCTGGTTTCCCTCAAGCAACAAATTACAAACGTTTATTAGCATTTCATTGATTTGTTTTTGATACTTAATTCTTACAGGTTTTAACAGTTGCCGCGGCGGTATGTTGTTTATTACCGAACCCGCCTCCATTACCGCAAGTATCTCCGCGTTATTATATTCGGGTTTATCCAAATCTTTATTGTCGTGTCGCCTTGCGTTCGCGGTTTCCCGCGGCACACCGTAAACAACTTCACCTTTGTAGTTAGCAATTAAATCAAATAACCGTGATTGGGTCTTTTTCTCGATATTAAATTCTATCATATCGTACACCCTCTCCGAATTTCGCTGGTGACGTTACCACACGCCGCCTGTCGGTCTTTAATTGCAAACAAGGATTCCAATCCAACCTTTCGCGCTGGACAACGCCACAAGTTGCCTGCCGTATCCAGTGCGGTTCCAAAACGCATACGCCTGATTGTCGTTAAACGTTTTATCCGTTTCGTAGGTGTAAGTTATGTTACCGATACTTCTGGAAGACATAACGCCGCCTACGGCTGGGTCAGCTCCTATTGCTTGCACATAATTCGGGTCAGTTATGCAAATATAATGCGCTACCGCTAAACTCATTGCATATTCCCAATCTTCGAGATAATAATTATATGAAATTTTTTGCCCGCAAATATTTACAAACTTCGCAAATGCCGCCGCATTGTTTTCGTCATACGCCCACTCTTTTAACAACGGGCAATAAATTGAAAACGTTGCCGCGTCAAACGCAGTGTCTGTTGCGGGAGGAACTAAACCCTGTACCATAAGTCACCTAATTAAAACGTGCGTGTGATAATTCCTGCCTGTATAAGCGATTTGACGTTAGGCAG
>ULSF01069084.1_pt1 | contig 45577 bp, 39 predicted proteins | sample 1956121 | NCBI WGS metagenome assembly ULSF01 (sample SAMEA4835701, study PRJEB28245) | human gut metagenome | biome: gut microbiome; material: fecal sample | place: Denmark | collected 2008
AAAGTCACTTATATATGCATGACTCCGGAAAAGGCAAATCGCGTGATCCGGGAACATCTCATCGGCGGTAAGCCGGTGGCCGAGTATATAAAATAACGGAGGATAGAGAAAATGTTTCGTTCACATGTTTTAATATGCGCCGGTACCGGCTGTACTTCATCCGGCAGCGCTCAAGTGGCGGAGGCTTTGGAGCAGGCGCTGCGGGATAACGGACTGGAAAATCAAATTAAAGTAGTAAAAACGGGCTGCTTCGGTCTTTGTGCGCTGGGCCCGATTATGATTGTTTATCCCGAAGGTACCTTTTACAGCAGGGTAACACCGGAATTTATTCCTGAAATTGTAGAAGAACACCTTATAAAAGGCCGTCCGGTGGAGAAATATATATATAATGATTCCGATACCGTGCCCGAAAACGGCAAAACGGCAAAACTGAGCGATATTAAATTTTATAAAAAGCAAAAACGTGTGGCGCTGCGCAACTGCGGATTGATTGATCCGGAGAACATCAATGAGTATATCGCCCGCGACGGCTATAGCGCTCTTGGTAAGGTGCTGACCGAAATGACGCCCGACCAGGTAATTCAAACCATGCTGGATTCCGGTCTGCGCGGCAGAGGAGGCGGCGGCTTTCCCACGGGCATGAAGTGGAAGTTTGCCAAAAACAGCGTTTCGGATAAAAAATACGTGGTATGTAATGCTGACGAAGGCGATCCGGGCGCGTTTATGGATCGTTCGGTTTTAGAGGGAGATCCTCACGCGGTGCTGGAGGCCATGGCTATTGCCGGCTACGCCATCGGCGCGGATGAAGGCTATATTTATGTGCGCGCGGAATATCCCATCGCGGTACATCGCTTGGATGTTGCCATTGCTCAGGCGCGTGAAGCGGGATTGTTGGGAAAAGATATTTTTTCTACCGGTTTTAATTTTGATATTCATATCCGTCTGGGCGCGGGCGCTTTTGTATGCGGTGAGGAAACCGCCCTGCTGACTTCGATTGAGGGACACCGCGGCGAGCCCCGTCCCCGGCCGCCGTTCCCGGCGGTAAAAGGCTTGTTCGGCCAGCCTACCATTATCAATAATGTAGAAACCTACGCCAATATTCCTCAAATTATCAATAAGGGAGCTCAGTGGTTTGCTTCCATGGGTACGGAAAAATCCAAAGGCACTAAGGTGTTTGCGTTAGGCGGAAAAATCGAGCACACAGGGCTGGTGGAAATTCCCATGGGCACTACCCTGCGGGAGATTATCTATGATATCGGCGGTGGTATTCCCGGGGGAAAAGCCTTTAAGGCCGCACAGACCGGCGGTCCTTCCGGCGGCTGTATTCCCGCTTCCTTAATTGATACCAAGGTAGATTACGATTCTTTGATCGCCATCGGTTCCATGATGGGCTCCGGCGGTCTGATCGTTATGGATGAGGACAACTGTATGGTGGATATCGCGAAATTCTTCTTAGAATTCACGGTGGATGAATCCTGCGGAAAATGTACGCCCTGCCGCATCGGTACCCGTCGTATGCTGGAGCTTTTAAATAAAATTACCTCCGGCAAAGGTGAGGACGGCGATATTGAAAAATTAGAGGAGCTTGCCAACACCATTAAGACTTCTTCTCTTTGCGGCTTAGGCCAGACGGCGCCGAATCCGGTGTTGAGTACGCTGCGTTATTTCCGGCATGAGTATGAGGCGCATATTTATAAAAAAGAATGTCCGGCGCATTATTGCAAAGCGTTTGCCCGCTATACCATTAATCCCGATAAGTGCAAGGGCTGTACGCTTTGCGCGCGCAACTGTCCGGTAGAAGCCATTTCCGGCTCGGTAAAACAGCCTCATGTGATTGATACCGCAAAGTGCATTAAGTGCGGCGCCTGCAAGAGCAGCTGTAAGTTCGGCGCGATTGAAATCAAATAAGGGGAGATAAAAATATGGAACAGAAAATGATTACCCTGACTATTGACGGCATTCAGGTAACCGTTCCTGACGGAACGACCGTTCTGGAGGCCGCAAAGGAAGCAAAAATAAATATTCCCACGCTATGCTATTTAAAGGGAATTAACCAGATCGGTGCCTGCCGGATCTGTATGGTGGAAATTGAAGGGGCCCGCGGCCTTGCCGCCGCGTGTGTGATGCCCGCCGGCGACGGTATGATTGTTCGTACCAACACTCCCAAGCTGCGCTCGGTACGCAAGGCAAATTTAGAGCTGCTGCTTTCCAATCATAATCGGGAATGTACCACTTGTGTTCGTTCGGGCAATTGTGAACTGCAGGCGCTCTCTAACGAATACGGCGTAACCGCGGTTCCTTTCCAAGGAGCTAAAACCTTTGAGGGATGCCCGGTGGATGATGTTTCCCCTTCTATTGTGCGCGATAACAGCAAGTGTATCCATTGCCGCCGCTGTATTGCCGTATGTCAGAACGTGCAGAAAATCGGCGCTATCGGTATATCAAAACGCGGATTTAACTCCACTGTAGGTTCGGCTTTCGGCAGATCCCTGGCGGACAGCCCTTGCGTCAACTGTGGTCAATGCATTGAAGCCTGCCCTGTGGGCGCTTTGCATGAAAAAAGTGAAATTGATAAAGTTTGGGCTGCTTTGGCCGATCCGGATAAAATCGTATGCGTGCAGCCCGCGCCGGCTGTGCGGGCGTCTTTAGGCGAGGAATTCGGTATGCCCATCGGTACCGGCGTTACCGGTAAAATGGTTGCGGCCATGCGCCGTTTAGGCTTTGATAAAGTATTTGATACTGATTTCGGCGCCGACCTCACCATTATGGAAGAAGGTACGGAGCTGATTCAGCGGATCCAAAACGGCGGCGTGCTGCCGATGATTACTTCCTGCAGTCCGGGATGGGTGACGTATTGCGAAAAGTTTTTCCCGGAGTTTATTCCCAATCTTTCTTCCTGCAAGTCGCCTCATGAGATGACGGGTGCGATTATTAAGAGTTATTACGCGCAGAAAATGGATATCGATCCTGAAAAACTGTATGTAGTTTCAGTAATGCCCTGTACGGCAAAGAAATATGAAGCGGCCAGAGAAGAGCTTTCTCATAACGGCATGCAGGATGTTGACGCGGTGCTGACCGTGCGTGAGTTCGCGAAAATGGTAAAAACCGCGGGAATTGATTTTGCTGAGCTGGAGGACGAGAATTTTGACCGGCTGCTGGGCGAATCCACCGGTGCATCGGTAATTTTCGGAACAACAGGCGGCGTTATGGAAGCCGCGCTCAGAACCGTTTATGAAAAGGTAACCGGCCGGGAGCTGAAGGATGTTGACTTTACTGCCGTACGCGGCTTTGAGGGGATTAAGGAAGCGGAAATTGATTTAAACGGTACCAAGATTAAAGTAGCCGTTGCTCATGGTACCGGCAACGCGGAAAAGCTGCTGACAGCTGTTAAAAACGGGGAAAAAGAGTATACTTTTATTGAGATTATGTGCTGTCCCGGCGGCTGTATTACCGGCGGCGGACAGCCCATTGTAAGCGCGAAAAAGCAAATGAGTGTCAATGTAAGAGAGCTGCGCGCCAAAGTGCTGTATGACGAGGATGCCGGAAAGGCCAAAAGAAAATCTCATGAAAATGCGGAGATTGCCGCGCTGTATCAGGAGTTCTTGGGCGAGCCGGGCAGCCATCTGGCGCATGAGCTGCTTCATACCTCTTATACGGCAAAAGAAAAATTTAAAAAATAATTGTTTGAATTCAAAAACGAAGCGCGAAGGGGTCCTCTCGCGCTTCAAATTATTAAAAAATTTAAAATCTGATTTTTTGCGGCGGTGACACCGCCGAGAGTGCCGACAAAATCAACACTCTTTTGGTCGGGGATGCCGATCGAAAATCTTAATATTCCCACGGCGCTCTATCCTTGCCGATATTATTCTTGTGCCCTTGAAAAACCTCTCATCAAGCGTTTTTTCGCTTATAAGAAGTTTTTCCCACCTGTCGCCGGAAGAACAAAACGCGCTAACGCTGTGAAAAAATTGAATTTTAGGTTTGTCTACAGTTTGTGCGGCGGTAACGCCGCTTTTTTTGTTTTGGAGCATGAGGGAAAGCAACAGGGAATTTTTTCCGTTTTCGATGCTTCAAGGAATAAAGATAGTATGAAAGAGCGGTGAGTGACCTAAAAACTTCTGAGTGCTTCCGTCAAAAATTTTACATGAAAGCCGTAAATTTTTCCGCAGGCTGAGCGCAAAAGGCTTCTTTGCGTTTTGTATTATGCGAAAAATTGAAAAAGATCAATTTGAAAGTGCAAATACCTTTGCAAAAATATGAAAAAAACGCGGAAATACGGGAATGGGAACAGAGCAATGTCGGTATAAAAAACGGTTTCATCTTTCAGTTTTTTGCAGTTAAAAATTTTTTCTTTTTTTTGTTGACATATTTGAAAAATTGAATATAATAACAATTGAACAAACATTCAATTGAAAAGAGGTGCTATGCGGTGTCTGAAGTATGCGAATATATGCACGCCAATGAGGCTTTGGTAAAAAAAGTACATGACAGTATGCCTCAGGAGGATTTTCTCTTTGATTTGGCGGAGCTGTATAAAGTTTTTGGGGATTCTACCAGAATTAAAATTCTGTATGTTTTATTTGAGGCTGAAATGTGCGTGTGCGATATCGCGCAGGTCCTGAGCATGAATATCTCCGCTATCTCGCACCAGCTTCGGGTATTGAAACAGGCCGGGCTTGTAAAGTTCAGGCGCGAAGGTAAAACGGTGTTTTATTCACTGGCCGATGACCATGTGAGAACGATTATTGATCAAGGCGCTGAGCATGTGGGGGAATAAAAAATGAAAAAAATGTTTGCATTAGAAGATTTAGATTGCGCGAACTGCGCGGCAAAAATGGAAAACGCCATCAAACAAATCGATGGTGTGACGAATGCCTCGGTAAGCTTTATGCAGCAAAAACTTATGCTGGAGGCAGCGGAAGACTGTTTTGAAAGGGTGCTTGAAGAAGCCGTCAGGATCTGCCGTAAAATAGAACCTGATTGTAGGATTATCCGATGAACCGCCGGCAGAAGAAGCAGCTGTATAAAATTATTGCATGCGCCCTGCTGCTGGGCATAGCTTATATTTTAGACCGGCTTTTTCATTTTGTCTGGTATATAAGATTGCCGGTTTATTTGATACCGTATCTTACGGTAGGTACAGGTGTGCTTGTTAAGGCGGGAAAGAATATTTTGCGGGGGCAGGTGTTTGACGAAAACTTTCTGATGGCGATTGCTACCGTAGGCGCCCTCGCGTTGGGAGAATATCCTGAGGCTACTTTTGTTATGTTTTTTTATCAGGTGGGCGAATTGTTTGAAAGTATCGCCGTGGGAAAGAGCCGCCGCTCTATATCGCAGCTGATGGATATTAAACCTGAATATGCCAATATAGAGGTAGACGGACAACTGCGTCAGGTATCACCCGAAGAGGTGCATATTGGAGATATCATTACGGTGAAACCGGGAGAGAAAATTCCGCTTGACGGCGTTATTGTAAGCGGAAACAGTGCGCTGAATACGGTTGCGCTTACCGGGGAAGCGGCACCCAGAGATGTTTATGAAGGCACGGCGGTAATCAGCGGCTGTGTGAATATCAGCGGCGTACTTCAGATTCGGGTAGAAAAGGAATTTGGAGAAAGCACGGTATCAAAGATTCTGGATTTGGTAGAAAATTCTTCCGCCGCAAAATCCAAAAGTGAAAATTTCATTACTCGCTTTTCCAAGGTTTATACACCCATTGTGGTATTGGCCGCGCTGTTGATCGCGGTTATTCCGCCGCTGTTCAACGGAGAATGGGCATCATGGATTAACCGGGGGCTTATTATGCTGGTTGTTTCCTGCCCCTGCGCGCTGGTGCTTTCGATACCGCTTTCTTTCTTCGGCGGTATCGGCGGTGCCTCACGAATGGGGATTTTGGTAAAAGGATCCAATTATTTGGAGGAGCTCGCCAAAACCGAGGCCATCGTTTTTGACAAAACGGGCACGCTTACCAAAGGGGAATTTAAGGTGCGGAAGGTAGAGGCGAAAGATACCGAGAACGTTCTTGAATTGGCGGCTCTGGCGGAACATTATTCGGATCATCCGATCGCGCTTTCTCTAAAAAACGCTTACGGAAAACCGGCGGATACCTCGCGTATCGGTCAGATTCATGAGCATGCCGGGCACGGAGTGGAAGCGGTGATTGACGGCCGGCAGGTGCTTGCGGGAAATCATCGACTGATGGAGCAATTTTCTGTTGAGGTGCCGCAGGCAGAGGCGGGAAGCACACATGTGTTTGTTGCCGTGAACGGTTTGTATGCGGGCATGATTGAGATCGCGGACGCGTTGAAGGATGACGCCGCGGAAGCGGTTGCTCAAATTCAGGCGTGCGGTATGAAACGAATCGTTATGCTTACCGGAGATACGTTTGCCGCGGCGGAGGCCGTGGCGGAAAAGTTGGGGATTCAAGAGGTGCAGGCACAGCTGCTGCCGCAGGATAAAGTAAAGGCGGTGGAAAAGATTCTTTCCACGGGTCAAAAAACGGCTTTTGTGGGGGATGGCATAAACGACGCTCCGGTTATCGCCAGAGCCGATGTCGGTATCGCTATGGGCGGTCTGGGTTCGGATGCGGCGATTGAGGCGGCTGATATTGTGTTGATGGATGATAAACCCTCAAAAATCGCATCGGCCATTCGCGTGGCACGGCGAACAAGAAGCATTGTATTGCAGAATATTGTTTTCGCGCTTGCCGTGAAAATTACGGTATTGATTTTAAGCGCTTTGGATATCACCGGTATGGGCGCGGCTATCTTCGCCGATGTCGGCGTACTGGTAATCGCCGTGCTCAATGCGATGCGGGCGCTGTATGTTCGCAGAGGGTAAGGAGCACAGCCGAGGATCGCTACATGATCGCGTATCCGTAAAGATAAAGAATAAAGAAGATAAAGAAAAAGGAAAAAGTAAGAGTATAAAGAATACAACGGGCAATTTTGTTTTCCGCCAATATTGCCAGGGGAAGAAACATAAAAATACAGCTCAACATATATCGCGGTCCGCTGATTAGCCAGGAAGAGGTGTAGGAAATCAGCGTATAAGCCGCGGCGTGCAGCAGATACGAAGATCTGATTCCTTTGAAGCAGCCGTAGAGGACCAGCGCGAAGGACGTAAAAAAGAGTACCAGCTGCGGAATATAAATGATAAAAGCTAACTGAGGATAATAGTTTTGAGCCATGTCTACATGCAGAGCAAGGTTTTTTATAAACAGATCTGCGCCGTTGTACCAGGGCTCCGCGGCTTGAAAATCCAAAAACCGGAACCAGGAACCGAAATAGACGCGGTTGAGCAAAAGATATAAAAATAATCCAAAGGGAATCAGCAGTAACGCCGCGGCGCGGGGCTGCTGGGCTTTGAGGAAGCTTTTGCCGCAGGAAATGTTTTCTTTTACCGTGAGAAAATATTCATAAGCGGCAAAGCCGAACATGATCACGCCTTGATTGCGTGTCAACGCGCAGAGCATGCCCCATATACCGGAAAAAATCCATTGCTTTTTGCGCGCGCACAGGGAACACAGAGCGCATAACATTAAAAACAGACCTTCGGTATAGGCAAACAGCGTAAAAAAGGCAAAGGGATAAGCAAATAAAAACAATACGGCGCGTTTGGCAGTACTGCTTTGTACTTCGAAAGAAAAGAGTTTGTACAGGCAGCAGGCGGCTATCACGGAACTGATATTGGAAATCAGCAGTGCCGAGAGATAATAATTATTTACCAACAAATTCACAAGCCGAATGCAAAGGGGAAAGAGCGGATAAAACACGATAAGATTTTCATAGGCGTCGCCTACGGAATAACCGTATTGCGCCAAATGCAGAAAATGCGGGACATCTCCGCTGTTGCTTAAAAAGGCAAGGACATCTTGTCCGGGATATTTTAAACAGAGTGCCATAAAGGCAAAAAGAAGCAGCAGAACACGTGAAGCGGTCATATACAGTGCCACCCGGAGGGTATCATTGTTTTGCCGTCCAGGGTTTTTCTTTCGGGGAATGAAATAGGCGGCCGCGCAAAGGAAAAGTAAAACCATAAAAACCTCCTAAAACAACACAAACAATCCGCTGCAGGCGGCGAACAGTCCGCAAAAGGCGGCACAGATGACGGTATATCTTTCTTTACGGATAGGAGAAAACAACGGAAAAAGAAAAATAAGACATTCCGGACCGAATTTTGAAGTGACCAGGAACAAAGCCGTTATTACCCATAAATAAATATTTTCCCATAAGCTTAACCGGTCTTTTGCGGTATATAAAAGTGTTCCAAAGAGCAGGAAAAACAGCAGAAAAAACAGCAACGTAAGAATTCCTTCTATATTTCCCTGTATGAACCACGCGGAAATTTTTGCATATGGAAGATGAAAGGCGATATCGCAGAAAAAAAGATTCAAAACAGTAATTCCCGCGGCTGCCGGCAAGCAGAATTTGAACGGTTTTTTATAAGAAGTCAAAAGAAGCGGTACAGTCGCCGCCCAAGGAACAAACAGGCATGCGGCGGCGGTGCAGACCGAGGCGAGCACAGGTCTTTCTTTTCGGGCAAAGATGACGGCAAACAGCACGGCGGCGGTGCCGAAGGAAAGCGTCCAGTCTGCTATTGCTGTAAAAATGAAGGGGGAAAGCAGAAAAACCATGGCCGCGTCGCTGCTCTTTTCATAGTATAGATAAAAGGCTTCCGCCACGGAAAGGAACCCTGCCAGGGAAAGAAACCACTGAATTTTCAAAGGGCTCAGAAAGGAAAGGATACTGCCGGTAAAAGCGCCGGGGGAGAAAATTTGTTGAAGATTGCCGGGAAAGCGCAGGATCGCCGCAACGGAAAACGCGGACAATAAAGCAAGAAAAACGCCTAAGGCAGCCGGTAAAATACCGAATGCCTGTTTTTTTGTTTCTTTTGCAGGGCGGGTAAAAAATAATTCCCTTATCACAATATAGGCTAAAACAATCACTGCGGTAAAAGCAATGAGGCCGCCGCAGGCGGCAATAAAAATTCGCATAAACATTCTCCTGCATTTCAAGCTGATATTATATTAATCGATTTTTGATGAAATTGCAAGCAAAGAGCAAAGAAAATGCATAGAATAGTATTCGGGGGGAGTGATACTATGACTTGTCAGCAACTGAACAGACAAATAACCTGTATTGCGCAAAGAACAGTACAGAATCAGAATAATTGTATACGCTTGATTCCCAGCCAAAGAAGCGAGGCTGTAAGTACGAGCCGGTGTCCCTGCACAGGTTCGGCGATTGTTTATCGCTGCGGCTGCCGGTAAGGACTTTCTTTAAGCCAAAATATTGTGAAAAAATACGGGAACGGTTGAATGCCGTTCCCGTTTGTATAAAAGAAAAAAGTTTTGTTGAAAACATGAAGGCAAAATGTTTGTGTCTTGGCCGCAAATAAAAGCAGCGGATTCTTTGCGGGCATTGAGAGGGATTTCTGTTTTCCCTTTTGTTTTTATTAAGGCTTTTTCCCATAAAATTTTTGGCGGGGGAGTTTATAAATATTTTTTTATGACTTCAAATAACCGCTGCGCGATCATTTCCATTCCCAAATCTCCGGGATGGGCGGCAACTCCCGCGTGCGCAAACAATCCTTTAGCGGTATAACGGTCGTCACTGCCTAAATCATTTAGCTCCACCAAAGAATAATGATACTTCAAAGCAATATTGCGAATCATTTCATCTCGTCGTCCTGCCGGCCAAAAGGAGGTGGTAAGGATAATTTTCGCGCTTTTTTTGGAATTCATCTGATCCAGAAGCCGAAGATACCCTTCCGCGAAAGAATGACGATCCAATTCCGCTTCCGGTACGTTTTCTACCGCGCGCATGATTATGATATCCGCTCCGTACTCGGCGGCTTCTTCATAATCCTTTTGGTCTTCCCGCCAGAATTCCCGTTCCCAGGAAGAAATCTGCGCCACCAGAAAAGACGCGTCCGGAGCGAATGCGCGGACTTTTTTCATTGTTTGATGGACATAATCTTTTTCCATGCTGCTGGCGGCCATTCCCCAATTCCCCGTCCAGCCGATCTGAGGCGCGGGAGAATGAAGGGTAATGGAGTTCCCCAAAAACAACAGCTTTTTTCCCCCGGCTTCCTCGCCGAAAATGCTCTCGGATTTTTTGACCTGATTTTTTGATGAAACGGTATTTTCCCTGATATCCGCCATAGATGAATTCCTCCGGAAAGTATTTTCTTCATTATACCGCATGGCGAAAATTTTATCAAGTTTTTTAATTGAGCAAAAGAATCATATAATTCAGTACCGCGGCAAATGCCAGCCACAGCGCCGCCGGCACAAGGAGCCAGGCCGCGGGTTTACTTATCGAATAAACCTGCCGTATGGTAAGATAGCATACCACAAGATAGGCTAAAATGATACCGAAGGATATCAGAGGAAGATGCAGAGTAAAATAAAACAGACACCAGGCAATATTCAGTAATGCCTGAATTCCGTAAAGCGCATAAACTTTGGCCGGCGCGTCTTTCAGCAGCGCGAAAGTAAGCGAGGCCGCGCAAAGCAGATAAATAACAGACCAGGCAACGGCAAATACAAGCGGCGGAGGCTGTATTGAGGGCTTTGTTAAGTTTATATACCATTCGCTTTGGGTATCCACAAACAGCATAGCGGTTCCCGCGGTAACGGCGGTAAATAACAGGGATAATAAAATACTGTCAACAATCTTTTTTTTCATATCATCACTCCCGGTTGTTTTTACAGAATCATTTTATGGGGAAAAACAGAAATTTATTCTTTCTTGTACAAGGAACTTTAAAATTACAGTGCTTTTTCCTGATAAGGCGGAAGAATACGGTGTACTTCCGTTTCTGTTTTTGCCATGCTTTTTATTTTCTACCAATGAATCCGGATTGCTTGGATGATCTCTTGACCGGCTATAGATAAAACTCTCAGCGGTATCTATTTTTTGAGTCTATTGATAAAAATCTCGAAAGAGGGAACAAGGGATTTATTTTTTTCGTATATCTCGGTTGAGTAAAAAATACCCGCGGGGAGACTCATTAAAAAAGCAAAGAGGGGCAATCATTGATTCAAACAGGAAAGCTTTTGTGATGGTACTCTGTCTTCGGTGCCCCCTGAAAAGCTGTGGGCTTTGGGATATCGGTTTGTTTTTTGCTGTGCCTGTTAATAAAAAATGCGGCGTTATCGCCGCAAAAAAATAAATTTTAGGGTTGTCGGAAATCCTCGCCGGGGGACTCATCGTTTGAAGTTTTTTACACAGCGCTTCCGTCTTTCGAAAAATCTGTTCGTGCATAGGGACAAAAATTTTTATGCACATCGGGGGCTTCGCCGGTAAATACCCCACCGGGAGGGGTTACGCTCCTCTTGAACTCTTTGGCGTAAGATTTTTTCTCTTCTGAGGGCAAGGTTGTCGTCCGCCTTTTACAAAAGGCGGGCGACAACGTACAACTTCGCCCGTGCGGCTATTTTAAAAAAGTAAAAAAGTGCGGGATAAAAAAACACCGTTTGAGTTTTTTAAACGGTGTTTTTGGCACAATCAGCGCATACATTTGGGTTTGCCCAAAATTTCACTCCACAAAATGCCTTTTATCAGCTCTTGTTTCTCTATATTCAGCGCGTCGCTTTGATTTTGCGCGTAAGCGGTATCTTGCTGATGTTCCACCGCGCAATGATTGGGGTTCGGCTCAATACATTCGCCTTCGGCACTGGGTTTGCCTTCGGGACTGAAGGTGTCTCTTGCCGCCTGACGCTTTAAAAAGCGTTCGTATTCCTCCTGCATAGGGGTTTTAGTTTCCGGCTGGGGCGAAGCCGCGGTATTCTTGGGCGGCATATATGGCCTTTGGGGCTGTGTGTTGTTTGCCGGATTGGGGGTATACGGGGGATGCTGCGGTCCGGTATAGCTGCCGTTTGGAGGTGTCGTGGGACGGCCGTTGGGCGGCTGCCCGGGAGAATTGGGCGTTTTATTTTTGTTTACGGCCGCTACAATCGATATAATGATAAACAGAATAACAATCAGTTCCATGGCGCGTTATTCCGGCTTTGCTTTGTTGCTGCCGGCGTCAGCAATGGAGGAACGCATCTGGGTATCGGCCAGCATGTTTTCCATACGGTAATAATCCATTACCCCCAGTTTTCCTTCTTTTAATGCGGCGGCCATGGCTTTGGGAACTTCCGCTTCCGCTTCTACCACTTTCGCGCGCATTTCCTGTACCTGCGCTTTCATTTCCTGCTCACGCGCAACAGCCATTGCTCTGCGTTCCTCGGCTTTGGCCTGCGCGATTTTCTTATCGGCTTCCGCCTGATCCATTTGCAGCTGCGCGCCGATATTGCGGCCCACGTCAACGTCGGCAATATCAATGGAAAGAATTTCAAAAGCGGTACCGGCGTCAAGACCTTTGCCTAAAACGGTTCGGGAGATTAAATCAGGATTTTCCAGAACGGCTTTGTGGCTTTCGGCGCTGCCGGCAGTAGTAACGATACCTTCGCCTACACGGGCAATAATGGTCTCCTCTCCCGCGCCGCCGACTAAACGATCGATGTTCGCGCGGACGGTAACACGGGCTTTGGCACGCAGCTCAATGCCGTCTTTGGCAATAGCGGCAATAATCGGCGTTTCAATTACCTTGGGATTTACGCTCATCTGTACGGCAGTCAGCACATCACGGCCGGCCAGGTCGATAGCGGCCGCCCGCTCAAAATTCAGCGGAATGTCGGCGCGCTGCGCAGCGATCAAAGCGTTGACTACTTTTTCCACATTTCCTTTTGCCAGAAGATGTGCTTCCAGTTTGCTCATATCTAAATCGAGACCGGCTTTGGTAGCTTGAATCATCGGATATACGATTCTTGCCGGATTTACCCTGCGGAATCGCATGGTAGCCAACTGAAAAATACCGACTCTTACACCGGAGAAGATGGCGGTCATCCACATGCCGATCGGGAACAGCCTGAAAAACAGCATCAGAACGATCAGCACCACAACCAAGACAATAATGGCGATGACGGGATCAAAAGATAAGCCTGCAAGTACTTGTAACATTTAATTGTTACCTCCTTCTATTTTTTTTACAATAATACGGCGTCCCTCGATATCAATCACCTTAATCGGCTCATTGACCTCGATAAAATCACCGTTGGTTACAACATCCACTCGGTTTCCGTCTATCAAAGCGATACCCGCCGGGCGCAGCTGCGTAATGGCGATGCCCTCTTTATTGATTAAATTACGATTATCGTCATTGGCGGAAAAACCGGAAGCCTTATCCGTTCTTGCGCCGAGCACAAGAGGATTCCTTCCTTTATCGGCGCTTTGCGCGAAAGTATAAATTGCGAAAATAATAAGCAAAATTACCGCCAAAGCAACCAAAATCACATACCAGCCGATGCGCGGAATCAGCGCGATAATAGCAAACAGAACCAGGATTCCGCCGGTAATTCCCGGTACACCGAATCCGGGAATAAAGCATTCCAGAAGCAGCAGAGCCGTTCCTACTATCAAGGCCGCGACGGTAACCGCTATGGGGATGGAAAGAAGAAATTCCATTTATGTTACCTCCTTTTGAGAAATGATTTTCTTTATTTGTATTTTTGTATCCATAAATCCATTTATATGCGCGATATATAAGCTTTTATCATCTTTTTTTGCGGCAGCTACATAAGTTTCACCCGCGAGAAAGCCGATTTGCGTATCAACATTGCTGATATACGCGATTTTTATTCCGTCAGAAGATGCCATTGAGATATTATAAAAATTTTTTTCGCCGGTATAATAATAAAGATATCCGTCTTCATAAAAAAAGATATCATTGATAGCGTCGGAAGCAAGCAAAACAACTTGTTTGCCGTTGCAAACCCATACGCTGTAGGGCGGCTGATTTCCCTGAAAACAGATCAGTGAACTTCCGCTCAGACGTACAGAGGAAAATCCAACGGCCAGCTTCTCAAATCCGCTGCCGGAAACGGTTGTATCCAGTACCGATAAAACACCCCCGGAAAACAGATACAAGTATGGCGCGCAAAAATAAATATTTTCCAATGAAAACGGATTTTCGAAGGACAGCGGGATAATCGCATTGGATTGATTCAAAAGGTTTGTTTTTATCATGTCCTCCTGTGCTGTTTCATATACAAAGGTTGTTCGGTCGCTTGAAGCATACCTCCCGGATAATACTGCTGAGGAAATCAGTATCGGTTCATCTCCGTCAATACGAAAAAGATTATACTGCAGTGTTGTTTTGGCCTCATCACAGGAGAGCAATACCATATGGGTGGTATCTTCCGTCAGCTGTGAAAGCAATACCGACGGAATATTGAACAGAATTTCTCCGTTGGCATATATATAACAATCGGCTGCTTCCGCCGTAGCGGCGCGTTTTTGCACGGTATGTTTGTTTTTTATTAAAAAAGCCCGCCCATTGCTGCTGTCTACCGAGGCAATATCTAAAGCGCTCATTAAATAATTTCTGTAATCAGCCGTTGCCGCGTAAATCGGATAACTGAATTCTCCGCTGATATATTCTCCCACCGCCAAACGATATAAAAAGGTCTCCTCACCCACGAATACAGCCTGTGCTACATTTGCTTCTATTTTAGAGCATATGTCATCTTGATACAGATAAAGCGTATTTTCCTCATCAATAAACAAAACCGAACCAAACTCATTGACGCAAAGACTGTTAAACCGAATATTTTCCGCTAACTTGATTGCCGGATCCGAACCGTTCCAATAGCCCAAAGAGCACAAAACCGTACCGTTTTCTGTAATCAGATCTGTCGCGTATAGTACGATATCGGTTCCTGGTACGGGATATACATAGCTCAGCTCCGTACCCTGCAGAGAGTAATTTACCTGCACTTGGCTGCAAAGGGAACCGTTGCTTTGTACCCGCCACAGTTTGTTATCTACGCCGATACAGTAAAAGGGAAAAATCGCCTGCCTTTCACTGAAAAACGAAACATTATCCGTCGGCATCGGAAGATCTTGGCCTGACGGCCCGGGCTCACATGAGCAAAACAGAACACACATCGCGATAAACAGTATGCATGCTTTTTTCATATGCGCCTCCTTTTTTTATGTTTTTCATCCCAAATGCACCGTTTCTTTCAACCTTCTACAAATACGGATATGTTTTAAAAAAGAGCGCGGTACAAACAGCGCTCTTTTTGTTTTTATCAGGTTTGCGGGCTGCCCGGAATATCTTCAAGAGTATCGTAAATATACGCTTTTGCGTCCGGGTTTCCTGACTCTATGGCTATATAATAATAATCGCCGTCGTTTTTTTGAATCTTATAATATTCATAGGCATTGAAAGTTCCCGATGAAACCGTTTGATCAACTTTCGTCTGATTTAAATAAGCATTCTGGGTGCTCACGGAAGTGCCGAAGTTCGCGTAAACACTCTGCGGAAGACCTTTTACTTGATCCCAGTTCCCGGGTGTAGGCGGTTTTGTGGGCGTAGGTGTCGGAGTGGGCGTAGGTGTTGCGGTGTTCGGAGCTTCGGCTGAAAGATAGGAAGCGCTGATATAACCGTACTTTTTGCTTTGATACTGAATATAATACCATCCGTTTTGGTTTACGTAGGCCGTCACCTGCGCGCCTTTTTTTAAGCTGGTCAACTTCGTGCCGCTGGAAGAAGCTGCGGCGCGAACATTGACGGAGTCTCCCGTAACGTACATGGTCTTTCCGTTTGACGTGTCCGGCGTAGGTGTGGGAGAATTGGACGCCGTCGGATTATTTGCCGGATTGGTTGTAGAGAGATAGTTTTTAGAGATATAACCTATTTCACCGTTAGAAAGTTTTACCTGATAAAAATCACCGGAAAGCTCATAGGCGGTTACCGATGTGCCTTTATCCAGCGCGGTAATCTTATCCGAAGAGGTGGACGCTTCTTTTCGCACATTTACCGTATCGCCGGTTACGTACATTCTTGTACCTGTCGCGGCGGAAGGTGATGGAGAAATATCCGGATCATCCGTGGTATCATCCGGTATAAGGGTAGGAGTAGGGGTAGGCAATGTTCCGGCAGGGGTAGTAGCCGTCGGAATGTTCGCGTCACCTGAAGGTGTACTGCTCCGCTTTGAAATCCCTACAATAATTAAAATAACTACAATAATAAACAGCAACGCCAATGCGATTGCCGCAAGAAATGCGTTTCTTCTTCTTCGTGCGTATTTTGCGTGAGAAGCCATATAACTGTACCTCCTGTAAATATCATATTACTACTGTTTATATGATAACATGTCTTGAAAAAAATATCAAGTACATTTCAAAAATTTACTTTTTTTTTCAATTTACAGTGTAAAGATCTAAAAAAACAGATCGTCGAATTGTGCTGTTTTTTATACCTTTTTAAACGCTCAGAAACGCTTTTTAAATGGAATTAAGACTTTTTCGGTACGGTAAAGTTTTATTCTTCCAAAACAAGCACTTCCGTGGCGGAAACAGGAATTTCCCCTTCCAGACGGCGTCCTGTCAGAATATCCGTACAGGGCTTTTCCAAAAAGAGACGTCCCGGCCGGTTAAAAAGTTCGGCTACAATCATTCCGCGCCTTCTGTCACCAAAACGGGGAACCGCGAGCAGATTTTCCGATGCGTTGCAGCAACGGGAAATCGGCAGCTCTTTGAGCAATTTTTTCAGTGAAGCGCCTTTGGGCATGGTTCCCAGCACAATGATTTTTCCTTTTCCCAAAAAAGTCTGTGTAATGGCGGCAAGGCCTTTTAAAGGACCGTTTTGGTAAGAAGCGAGCGTTTGCTCTTTTTCGGCGATAAATCCGTCATAGCATAGACTGCCTTCGCATTTTTCACCGTCGGCAAAGGTGATATCATACGCGAGGTTATCATTGGGCAGCTGATATTTGCAATAGATACCGGCCAGCTTTTCCAAATGATAGAATACGTCCGTTACGCTTCGGCGAAGATTTTCGTTTAAAAAATCGCTGGCCGGGCCTACTACCCAGACGCCGCCGTTTTTCACAAACTCCGTGATCTTTTGGATATCCTCTATAATGGGCAGCAAGGGCGAAAACAAAACCTTATAACCTGTGAGATCTGCCTGCTGACTGATGACATCCACGGGAATATGGCAGCGGAAAATCAGGGGATCGTGCACGCAGGCGGAAAGATCTTTTATGTAGCTGTTCGGATCTTCTTTATAGGAATAATACGGAATTTGCGCAAAAGCGTTCCAAGCACTGTAGCTGCAGTGTAACGCCGCCTCGGCCGTTGGTTTTGTTTGGGCAAGAAAATCGGCCGCTGCTTCCATTTCACGGCTGGTGCGCTGAATTTCATCAATAGAATACAGAAAGCGACCGCAGGCCGATACCACCGAACCATGCACGATTTCATGTCCCGCCGGATGCGCCCGCCAGTGCCAGTAGAGGTTCATTTCTCCCCCCAGGGCAATAGGCAGCCAGGAATTTACATGGCAGAAGCCTTCCTGTCGCACGCCCAGAGGATTATAGGTAGAGCCGTTCCAATTGGCTTGGGTTTCTGTGTTCCAAAAGGGAACGCCCGGTTTTAAATTCCGCAGATAGTTGAACCACAAAACGGTTTTTGACAGCGCGGAATCGGGATGATCAAAATCATTGTAATGATTAAACTGCACCACATCCAATTTTTGCATCAGTTTGGGATAGTTGTGTCCCATAACCGGCATAGAATCGGTGCCGATGGGCGCGGAGGAATATTGGCGAAGAAGATCCGCTTGTTCATGAATAAACGCGATCCAGCTGTCACATTGAAAATCAAACCACAGAGCTTTTATTGAAGGATGCGCCCATTCCCGCGGAGGTTCGATGCTGGCAAAGGAATCATAACTGATACTCCAGCGGGCAAGATCCAGCGCCGCGTTAAAGGCTTCAATTGTTCCGTAGCGCTGTTGCAAATACTGCCGGAATCCTTCGCGGCAAACCGGACACCAGCAGGCGGAATACGGATATACCTCGTTATCGATTTGCCAACCGACCACGGCCGGATGCCGGCCGAAACGTTTGGCCAGCTCGGTAACGATGATACGATTTTTTTCGCACATTTTCGGATTGTTGGGACAATTATGCCTGCGGGATCCGTGCGGCTTACGGGATCCGTCCGGATACATCAGCAGCGTTTCGGGATATTTGGTAGTAAGCCACTGCGGAGGGGTAGCCGTGGGAGTACAGAGGATTACGGCAATATCTGCCTGATGGAGCTTGTCCAATACGTTCTGCAGCCAATCAAACTGAAAAACGCCCTCCTGCGGCTCCATAGCGATCCAGGCAAATTCACCGATGCGCATCAGGTTGCAGCCGGCTTCTTTCATTTGACGGATATCCTTGTCGATTTCCTCAGCGGGCCAAAGTTCAGGATAATAGGCAGCGCCTAAATACGGGGGTTTATTTGTGTGCAGCATAAAAAACACCTTTCTTTTTTTAATGTAAAACATAAAATTAAGCCGGATTGCCGGTCTTTTCGCAGCGCATCTGCAGCTTTTTTCTCCACGGACCGAAGCAATAGTACAGCAACAGGGTAGACGCCGTCAGTACAAAAGTTATGGGATAAACAATAAAAATACTGTCAATACTGGCCGTATCGGTTACCGGAATCAGGAATCGCAGCCAGTAAATCCATACGATACGGAACGCGCACATCCATAAGAAAGAAGAAATCATCGGGAAAATCGGGCTGCCGCAGCTGCGAAGCGTGGCGGAAAGAATATCGCTGATTCCGATAATAAAATAGAAAGTAGCAACAAAAAATACTTTGGAAGCGCCGAATGCCACGATTTCTTGAATATTCGGATCTTCTTGATTTACAAACAGTTCCACCAGCTGGTAGCGAAACAGAGAGGCAAGCATCCCTAAAGAAAACATCAGCACTACTGTGAGGATCAGGGCGGTCATCGTGCCTTTTTTTACCCGTTTAAAATCGCCCGCGCCGATATTCTGACCGGCGAAAGTCATCAGCGCCAGACCGATGCTGCTGGAGATGATCAGAATAAAATCATCCAGCTTGCTGGCGGCTGTGCTGCCGGCCGTAGCAGCGGCGCCGTAGGAATTAATAAACGTTTGAATAATGATATTGGAAACGTTGATAATGGCCGTCTGCAGTCCCGCCGGCAAACCTACTTTAAGGATCGCCGCGGTATCGCAGGCGGTAAATTTAAGCTTTTTGGGCACCAGCTGAAAACTACCGTGGCTGCGTATCAAAGTAGCAATCACTAAAACCGCGGAAACGAGCTGGGATCCTATGGTGGCAAAAGCCGCGCCGGCTACTCCCCAACGAAAAACACCTACAAACAATAAGTCCAGCACTACATTTGTCATTGCCGCGCAGCCTAAAAAAATCAACGGCCTTCGGGAATCGCCTACCGCCCGCAGAATACCCGCTCCCATATTATATACAATTAAAAAGAAGGAACCTCCGAAATAGATTCGCAGATATCTTTGCGCGTCTTCTAAAATGACAGGGTCTGTATTCATTAAATGCAGGATGGACGGCGTGAACAGAACACCTAAAACGGAAATCAGCATGCCGCAGACCATACTCAATAAAATACCTGTATGTACCGCCCGGTGTACGCCGTGACTGTCGCCGGCCCCAAAATATCTGGATACGACTACGCTTCCGCCGGTAGATACCCCTAAAAACAGACCGATCAAACACCAACAGATCGGCGCGGTAGTTCCTACCGCCGCGAGGGCGTTCCCTCCGCAAAACTGACCCACGATAAGAGAATCGGCCGCATTGTAAAGGTTTTGCAGGAGGTTGGTCAAATAAATCGGTACGGCAAACAAAATCAGCTGTTTGAGTATCGGCCCCTGCGTCATATTCATGCTTTTCATTGCTTTTCCTCCCATGAATAGTATAACGCGTCTGTCTTTTGACAGCGAGCACGCCCGTTTGTCAGGGAAGCGATTTCTTTTTCAAAACGGTCTTCATCTTTTTGGCGAACGATGCAGTGCAGGTAAACGCATTCTGAAAAATCAACCGATTTCAAGACAATGTAGTCCGTATTTTTTATGATATGTTCACTATAGGCAAATTGGGTATAATCCATAGAAACTTCGAATTTTACGCTTTGTACCATACAGGATGTTCCTGCGGCGTCAAGCGCGCCGGCCGCGCCGGAGGCATAAGCCCGCGTAAGTCCGCCTGTACCCAAAAGAATACCGCCGAAGTAGCGCGTGACTACAACAACGGCATTGGTAATATTCTTTTTTTTCAAGCATTCAAGAATGGGTACACCGGCGGTGCCCTGCGGCTCTCCGTCATCGCTGCAGCGCACAGCTTCACCGGCAGGCCCTAACCGGTAGGCCCAGCAGTGATGGCGCGCGTCAGGATAGCGCTTTTTTTGGCTGTTTATTACCGCAAGAGCCTGCTGTTCATCCTGGGCGATATCCGCCAAGGCGATAAACGTAGACTTTTGCAGAACTTGTTCAAAGCTTCCGGCGGAAGCAAGTGTTTTATACTCCATAGTTACTCAACAATGATCTTTTTATGGACTTTTTTGCCCTTGTGCAGAATGAATTCCCCCGCGTCAAGGAACTTTGGATCAACAGCGGCGTTTACATCCGTGATTCTTTCTTCATTTAACGATACGGCGCCGCCTTCAATTAAACGGCGGCCTTCGCCGATACTTTTGGTAATTCCCGCAAGCATCAGCAGCTCCGTTACTCTGCCGGCGGCCTGCTGTCTGCTGAGGGTTACGCAGATCATATCCGCTTCGCTCCCTTTGCCGAAAGCGGCGGCAGCGGCCGCCTGCGCTTTTTTTGCTTCTTCCTCGGAATGTACGATCTTGGTTACCTCATAGGCCAGCCGTTCTTTTGCCGCGTTGATGCGTTCGTCCTGATGCGCGCAAAGCCGGGCAATTTCATCCAGCGGGAGAAACGTCAGCAATTTTAAGCATTTTTCCACATCGGCGTCATCCACATTCCGCCAGTACTGATAAAAATCATACGGCGAGGTTTTTTCCGCCGAAAGCCAAACCGCGCCGCCGGCGGTTTTGCCCATCTTTTGACCGTCGCTCTTGGTTAAAAGCGTAAACGTCATGGCAAAAGCGTCTTTTTTCTCTTTGCGGCGGATCAAATCAGCGCCGCCGAGCATATTGGACCACTGATCATCGCCGCCCAGCTGCAGAGCACAGCCGTATTTTTGATACAGCATTAAAAAGTCATAGCTCTGCATCAGCATATAGTTGAATTCCAAAAAGGAGAGCCCCTTTTCCATGCGGGTTTTAAAGCATTCGGCCGTAAGCATACGGTTTACTGAAAAATATACGCCGATATCCCGCAGGAATTCCACATAGTTCAGCTTCAGCAGCCACTCGGCGTTATCCACCATAATGGCTTTATTGTCAGAAAAATCGATGAATTTTGCAATCTGCTTCTTAAAGCAGTCCACGTTATGCTGAATGGTTTCTAATGTCATCATCGAACGCATATCCGTTCTGCCGCTGGGATCTCCCACGCAGCCGGTACCGCCCCCTACCAGACATATAGGCCGATGACCGGCCCGCTGCATATGCGCCATGGCCATCAAAACAAGAAAATGCCCTACGTGAAGGCTGTCGGCGGTAGGATCAAAACCTACATAAAACGTTACCTTTTCGCTGCCTAACAGCCGGTACAGATCTTCCTCAAAAGTAATCTGTTTTACAAAGCCGCGGGCTTTCAGGGTATCCAAAACGTTTTCTGCCATCAAAAGTCACTCCTTCACTATCCATATTGCTACCTATTATACCGCCTTTGCTTTAAAAAAGCAAGCTGTTTTCCGTGTTATCAGGCTTTCACGGCAAAAGGTAAAAAAGCCGTCCGCTTGCTTGTCGGAAAGGAAAAGATTTAAAATTTTGTCTCTTCTTTTGTTCTTTCTCCGATATAAAATAAGGCATCGTTTACAGCTAATATCATTGCACAATAGGCCGGGTTTTTCAATCTGCGTGAAAAGGAGACACGGCTTTTTAAAAGACGGGTAAGCGGTATAGATAGGCGGCGTAAATGATATACATAGTGTATTATAAAGAGTGTATTATAAAGAAAGAGGGAGCTGACGGAAACCGTAATTTTAAAAACAAAGGTTACGACAGCTCCGTTTTAAAGAAAGGAAAGAGCACCGAGAAACGTTTTATCAAATGGGAGAATTTTCAATCCCGCGGCAGCCAAGCTCTTTATTCCAGCGAAGTATAAAAATTAAGGTATTCACCGGCAAGCGAGGCTGAAGCATATTTTAATTTTTGGGCAAAAGCGTCGTCTGAGCTTTCGGGCATTTCATCCAAAGCCGTGGCGGTACAGGTGAGCATCTCTTCTAAAACGGTCACTACGCGGTTTCCGCTTTCTAAAGTCTTTAACTGCTCCAATTGTTTGGCCGTATCGGTACGGCATAGCTGAATCTGTGTACAGGCCTGTAAACGCGTTACATCGCTTTTGTCGGTTTCTACACATAAATCCACCATTTCCTTCACTGTGGTGCGCAAAGAATCAAAAGCCTGCCCGATCATCTCCGCCTGGGCTTGCGTACCGGTAATTTTTATCGAAAGCTCATCGCCTTTTAAGGGGAATACCCCCACCGTATCAAAAGAAGAGGAAAGCTTTTCTTTTACGCTTTCGGCCCACTCTTCATCCGTATAACAGGAAGCAAGTACCGTAAAGCCCTCGGTGGTTTCCAGCACATATCCCGCACCGCCTCCGTCTTGAATCTTTTTTACGGTTTCCGCGGCGGACGCGGCATCCTCGAATTGTCCCGCGCCTACACCGTAAATTTCCAACGCTTCAATTTTTACGGTATTGGTTACAATACGCTCATCCTTTGCCGTGCCCATGCTCATAACCGGCTGTATTACTTTCTCGGCAATGAATTTACCGATGGAATTTACACTGAAGACAATGACGGCAAACACCGCGATGATCAGCAGCGCTGTCAGATTTTTTTTCATTTCTCTCTTTTTCATGCGTTGGGATGTTCCCATTTTTATCACCTCAATGGATAGTATGCAAAAGAATTTTCATTTATACGCCTTGTCCCCAGGAAATTTTTTGACGTAACATCCTCCTAATATTATATTGTTAAAATATCGCTGAGCCGAAAAATTTTCCGATTTAAAAATGTTTTCTCATTGTTTTGCTTGTCAATCAAGCAACGATATGCTACAATATGGCTATATATTTTTGAAAGTTTTTGCGCAAAATATTGCATTTTATGCAATGTTATATTTGTGTTTTTAAAAATATGCTATTTGATTGCTGCTTTTTGCAGTAATCAAACAAAAATACTGCAAATGAGGTACTTGCTTTGAAACGAGAAGATATCAGAAATATTGCCATTATTGCCCACGTAGACCACGGAAAGACCACGCTGGTGGATGAAATGCTGAAGCAAAGCGGCATTTTCAGGGAAAATCAGCAGCTGCAGGAACGTATGATGGATTCGGGCGATATCGAGCGTGAACGCGGCATTACGATTTTATCCAAAAACACGTCGATTCACTATAAAAATACAAAAATCAATGTGGTGGATACACCCGGTCACGCCGATTTCGGCGGCGAGGTGGAGCGTGTGCTGAAGATGACCAGCGGCGTGCTGCTGCTGGTGGATTCCTTCGAAGGCCCGATGCCGCAGACGCGGTTTGTACTTTCCAAGGCGCTGGAACTGGGACTTCGAGTGATCGTGGTGATCAATAAAATGGATCGTCCCGATGCCCGCCCGGACGACGTTGCCGATGAGGTCTTGGATCTGTTTATTGAGCTGGGCGCCGACGATTCTCAGCTGGATTGCCCCTTTATTTATGCCTCCGGCCGAGAGGGAACGGCATCAATCGATCCGGCCGTGCCCGGCACGGATATGACGCCGCTTTTAGACGCGATTTTAGAATATGTGCCCTGCCCCGAAGGAGATCCGGCGCAGCCGGCGCAGATGCTGATTTCCACTATTGACTATAACGAATATGTAGGCCGCATCGGAATCGGGAAGATCGAGCGCGGTACCATAAGAACCGGCGATATGATTTCCCTTTGCACCTACGGAAGCGAGGGGGTGCGCAGTAATGTACGCGTAACCAGTCTTTCGGTATTTGAGGGGCTCAAGCGCGTCGGCGTGGAAGAAGCCTCCGCGGGCGAAATCGTTGCGGTCAGCGGGGTTGCCGATATCAATATCGGCGATACGCTCTGCCGTCCCGACACGATAGAGCCGCTGCCGTTTGTAAAAATTACCGAGCCTACCGTAAGCATGACTTTTTCGGTAAATGATTCTCCGTTTGCCGGCAAGGAAGGAAAATATCTTACCAGCCGTCATTTGCGCGCCAGGCTTTACAGGGAAATTGAAACGGATGTTTCTCTGCGTGTAGAGGATACGGATTCCGCCGATAGCTTTAAGGTTTCCGGCCGGGGAGAGCTGCATCTTTCTATTTTGATAGAAAATATGCGCCGCCAGGGCTACGAGCTGCAGGTCAGTAAGCCCGAGGTACTGCTTAAGACCATTGACGGGAAACTCTGTGAGCCGATGGAACGCGTGATTATTGACGTTCCGGATACTTATTCCGGTACGGTAATCCAGCATATGGGAACAAACCACGGGGAAATGGTCAATATGTTTTCTTTAAGCCCCACGATGCGCCGTATGGAGTTTATTGTTCCGGCGCGGGGATTGTTCGGTTATCGCAGTACGTTTTTAACCGATACCCACGGTGAAGGAGTTATGAATTCGGTGTTTGACGGCTACGCGCCCTATAAGGGCGAGCTGCCCGGCAGAAAAAACGGGTCTTTGATTGCCTTTGAAACGGGTGAATCCATTACCTATGGACTGTTTAACGCCCAGGAACGCGGAACGCTGTTTATCGGCCCGGGCGAACAGGTTTACAGCGGTATGATTGTAGGCGAAAGCTCACGGCCGGAGGATATCGAGGTCAATGTGTGCAAGCGTAAAAATATGACCAACTCTCGTTCGGCCGGCTCAGACGACGCGCTGCATCTGATACCGCCGAAACGCATGAGCTTGGAACAGGCGCTGGAATATTTAGGTGAGGACGAACTGGCCGAAGTAACGCCGGCCAATATACGGATACGGAAAAAAATATTGGATCCTACCGCCAGATACCGTGCCGCAAAGATGGCAAATCGTCAAAACTGACAGGAGGAGCTTTGATTGAAAAGCGAAAAACGTTTCTGGGCCGTCGTAGCCTTGGTGTTTGTGGCCATTCTGGTTTGGCAGATTTTTGCCGGTATTATGCCGGCGCTGCGAAGAGGGATTGCCGCGCTTACGCCGTTTTTGATCGCTTTTGCCACAGCATATCTGCTGCGGCATCCGGTGATGTGGCTGGAAAAACTGCTGGTGCTTCTCAGCAAAAAGAAGACGCATAAATGGCAGCATCCGGTAGCCTGTGTAACGGTTTTGGTTCTGTTTTTAGGCCTGGCCGGACTGCTGGTGGCTATTATCGTGCCGAACGTTATCAATAATATAACGGATTTAGTCATTCGCCTGCCGGAATATATCGGTATCTTTACCGAGTTTCTCAATCAGCAGATTGAAGCGCTTTCCGAGTGGTTGGATATCGATGTTAACAGCTATGTAGTATCGGTGCTGGAATCAGCGGCGGAAAAGGCCAAAGATTCCGCGGAGGCTTTTGCGGGCGCTTTTCAGCTGTTTTCCGCCGCCACGGGAATCGTATCTTCCACGATGAGCTTTCTTTTCGACGCGGTGGTCTATATTATCGCAACCTTTTGTTTGCTGTATGATTATAATAAAATCAAGCATTCTGTTAAGCGTTTGCTGCGTGTATTCGTGCGCAATGACGTTCATTATAAGAATGTGTGCGCCGTATGCCATGAGAGCGACATTATTATTGAAAAATATATCGTGGTAAGATTATCTACTTCTTTGGGGCTGGGAATTGTAAGTTATATCGGCTTTTTGATTTTAGGCTTGCCGTATGCCATTTTATTGGCTACCATTGTAAGCATCACGAATCTGGTACCTTATATCGGCCCGATTATAGGCGCGGTACCTCCCATTTTAATCGCGTTGACAGTGGGAGATGTACGCTTGGCTTTATGGACAGCCGTATTTATGGTGATTTGTCAACAGATTGAAGGAAACATTTTAACGCCGTGGCTTACCGGCGACGCGCTGCAGGTCAGCCCGCTTTTATTGCTTGCGGGGATCGCGGTCTTCGGCGCAATGATGGGAACGGTGGGCATGATTTTAGGCGCGCCCATTGTAGCTATCCTTGCCGGCATTGCGCGTAAGGCAATGAACGCGGCGGAACAAACGGCGGAAATTAAACAGAAAGATGCGGAGGGAAAAGACAATGCAGTTTAGTAAAAAATGCGAAGGAATTCAAGGTTCGGTAACGCTGGCGATTGACGCTAAGGCCAAAGCCATGCGCGCTGAGGGCAAAGATGTTGTAAGTTTCGGCGCGGGCGAGCCTGATTTTGCCACACCTGCTTACATAGTAGACGCGGCGATTGCCGCCTTAAAGGACGGCCAGACGAAATATACCGCCGCCGCGGGGATGCCGCAGCTGCGGCAGGCTATTTGCGCTCTTACCCAAAGAAACCTGGGGGTAACCTATACTTTTGATCAGGTAGTTGTCAGCAACGGTGCGAAGCAGGCGCTGTTCAATGCCCTGCAGGCCATATGCAATCCGGGGGATGAAGTTATACTGTTTGCTCCCTACTGGGTCAGCTATCCGGAGTTGATCAAAATGGCCGGAGCCACTCCGGTGTTTGTTCCCACGGTTGAAGAGAAGGGGTTTGCCATTGATTTTGCCGCGCTGGAAAGCGCGGTAACGGAGCATACCAAGGCTATTATTTTGAACAGTCCCTCCAATCCTTCCGGCGCGGTGCTTACAGAAAAAGAAGTACGCGCGATCGCCGCTTTGGCCATTCAAAAGGATTTTATGATTATTTCCGATGAAATCTATGACGCGCTGGTTTATGACGGGGCAAAGCATTTTTCACCCGCGATGATTCCCGAAGCGAATGACCGGGTGATTCTTGTAAACGGGATGTCTAAAGCTTACGCCATGACAGGCTGGCGGATGGGCTATTCCATCAGCAATACGAAGATTGCAAAGATGATCGGCAGCTATCAGAGCCACGCTACAGGCAATCCTAATACCGTAGCCCAGTATTCCACCCTTGCTGCTATTACCAGCGAGAATCCGGAGTTCAGCGCTATGCTGGAGGAATTCCGGCGGCGCAGAAATTATATGGTGGAAACGGTAAACGCGATTCCCGGTCTTCACGCGCAGATGCCCAAGGGCGCATTTTACGTCATGGTCTGCATCAAAGATGTGATCGGCAAGGAGTATAACGGTAAAAAAATCAAGGGATCTATGGATTTTACCGAATACCTGCTGGACGCGCAAATGACGGCTGTGGTCCCGGGGCTTCCCTTCGGTGCGGACGGATATATTCGCCTTTCCTATGCCACCAGCATGGAGACCATCCAAAAGGGATTGCAAAGAATTCGTGATTTTGTGAAAGGATTAAAGTGATGTTAAAATTAGATAACCATACCAATCATTTAACCGAGAATATCTATCACTATACGCTGCAGGATGTAGCCGAACCTGAGCTGTACCGCGCGCTGTATGATTATAAATCCATTCCGAAGGTGGCTTTTAACGAACGTCATGTGCCAATGATTACGCCCAGTGAACTGTGGATTACCGATACGACCTTCCGCGACGGACAGCAATCAACTTCTCCTTTTACGGCCGAGCAGATCGTGGAAATCTATAAGATGCTCAGCCGTCTCAGCGGAAAAAACGGTATCATTCGCCAGAGCGAGTTTTTCCTCTACAGTGAAAAAGACCGTACCGCTGTGGAAAAATGCTTGGAATTAGGGCTGCGCTTTCCCGAGGTGACCAGCTGGATCCGCGCTAATCCCAAGGATTTTGAATTGGTAAAGGCCATGGGCTTAAAAGAAACAGGTATTTTAGTCAGCTGTTCGGATTACCACATTTTTAAAAAAATGAATCTGACCCGTTCGGGCGCGCTGGAAAAGTATCTTTCTATCGTCAAAGCGGCTTTGGAGCAGGGAATTGTACCGAGGTGCCATTTTGAGGATATTACCCGGGCAGATTTTTACGGTTTTGTGGTTCCCTTTGCTACGGAGCTGATGAAGCTGAGTCAGGAAAGCGGAATTCCCATAAAGATCCGCGCCTGCGATACGATGGGCTTCGGTGTGTCCTATCCCGGCGCGTCGATCCCTCGCAGTGTGCAGGGCATTATCTATGGCTTGAACCACTATGCGGGCGTGCCCAGCGCACAGCTGGAATGGCACGGACATAATGATTTTTACAAAGTAGTAAGCAACGCGGCTACGGCATGGCTTTACGGCTGCAGCAGCGTAAACTGTTCACTCTTAGGAATCGGCGAGCGTACGGGCAATTGCCCCTTGGAAGCGATGGCCATTGAGTATGCTTCTCTTCGGGGAACGACAGACGGCATGGATCTTTCGGTAATTACCGAGATCGCACAGTTCTTTGAAAATGAGCTGGGCTATGATATCCCGGCCAATACACCGTTTGTAGGCCGTAACTTTAATGCTACGCGCGCGGGGATTCATGCTGACGGTATGCTCAAAGACGAGGAAATCTATAACATCTTTGATACGAAAGCGATTCTGAACCGTCCCGCTACCGTCATTGTGGATGCCCACTCCGGTCTGGCGGGTATTGCCTATTGGGTAAACGGCTATTATCATTTAAGCGGTGAGATATCCGTGGATAAACGTGATGATATCGTCGTAAAGATGAAAGAGCTGGTGGATAAAGAATATGCCGCCGGACGAAACACGGCTATGGGTGATTTAGAGCTGGACGGTATGCTGAAAGCGCTGGATAAAGATATTCATGCCGCGTTTGAGCATCATTATTTAGCGGCGAAGCTTTTGAAAAAATAGTTTTTAATAAATTTTATCAAAAATCTATGGAAATTTCACCCGAAATGGTTTATAATACAGGTGTAATCTTAAGAAGGAGGTTTTTCTATGATCAAGATCATTTACGGAAAAAAAGGAGCGGGCAAAACAAAAAAAATTATTGAGAGCGCCAATATCGCTTCGGAAACCTGCAAGGGCAACGTAGCCTTTCTTTTCAACAGCAAACGGTATATCTGCGACCTGAAGCATCAGATCCGCTTTATTGATACCAATGAATACGGGGTAAAGGGGGCGTATTTGTTCCTGGGTTTTATCAGCGGACTCATTGCTTCCAACTTTGATTTGGAAAAAATCTATGTTGACGGTTTCTTAAAGCATATGGATCGTCCTATTGAGGAACTGGAGGATTTATTTATCAAGCTGAAACCCCTTTGCGAGGAACATCGTGTGGAGCTGATTCTTTCGGTAAGCGCCGATAAAGAAGAAATCCCCGCGTTTATGCAGGAATTTTTAGTAGATTAAGGTAACGTTATGAAATATACTTCCACCAGGGATTCCTCCCTTTCGTATTCGGCGTCTCAATGTTTTGTTCAGGGGATCTCCACCGAAGGGGGGCTGTTTGTTCCCCAAGAATTTCCTAAAATTGATTTGCAGGACATTTCCGCCATGGCGGAAATGTCCTATTCGCAAAGAGCATATGCTGTGCTTTCCCGCTATTTAACGGATTTTTCAAAAGAAGAGCTGGAAGACTGCATTCGCGGGGCTTACGAAGCGAAGTTTGATACTCCCGCCGTGGCGCCGCTGCACGAGATAGACGAGCGCACTGCTGTGCTGGAGCTGTTTCACGGCCCTACGCTGGCCTTTAAGGATGTGGCACTGCAGATTTTGCCGCGCTTCTTAAAGTATGCCAAAGCAAAGCAAGGTGAAACATGCGATATTCTGATTCTTGTGGCTACCTCCGGCGATACAGGCAAGGCCGCGCTGGAGGGCTTTTGCGATGTAGACGGCATGCGCATCGCGGTCTTCTTCCCCAATCAGGGAGTCAGCCGGATGCAGCAGCTGCAAATGACCACGCAGGAGGGCGGCAATGTGTTTGTATGTGCCGTCAACGGAAACTTTGATGACGCGCAGACCGGTGTAAAAAAGATTTTTGCCGATGCGGCCGTACGGGAAAAACTGCTGCAAAACGGCGTAAAGCTCTCCAGTGCCAATTCAATCAACTGGGGCCGCCTTGTTCCGCAGATCGTATATTATTTCAGCGCTTATGCCGATTGGCTGAAATCCGGGCGGATTCAGGCGGGCGAAAAGATTAATTTTGTGGTTCCCACCGGTAATTTCGGCGATATTTTAGCCGGCTATTACGCGATGCGCATGGGACTGCCCATCTACAAGCTGATTTGCGCTTCCAATAAAAATAACGTGCTTACGGATTTCTTTGCTGGCGGTACTTATAATGCCAACCGCGCGTTTTATAAAACCATGTCGCCCTCTATGGACATTTTGATTTCCAGCAATCTGGAGCGGTTGTTGTTTGAGCTCTCCGGTCGGGACGATAAAGCGGTAAGCGCAAAGATGGCCCTCTTAAAGCAGGAAGGAAAATATTCGATTTCCGCGCGGATGCGGGAAGCCTTAAAGCAAAATTTTGACGCCGGCTGCGCGGATGAGGAAGAAACGCAGGCGGCCATTTCGCGGATGTGGCAGGAAAAGAAGTATTGCATTGATACCCATACAGCCGTGGCGGTCAGCGTATATGAAAAGTATAAGAAGACTTCCGGTGACGCTACGCCTACGGTGATTCTTTCTACGGCAAATCCGTATAAGTTCCCCCGCGCGGTACTTACCGCTATTTCCGGAAGCGCTCCGGAGGATGAGTTTGAAGCGGCCGCCGTTCTTGAAAAAATGGGCGTGGCTATGCCGGCGCAGATCGCGGGGTTGAAGCAAAAGCCGATATTGCATCGCGGCGTTTGCGCTAAAGACGCGATGGCGCAGGAAATTTTAAAAATAGGAGACAAAAGATGACGGACGATAAAAAAGTAATTTTTTCGGGTATACAGCCTTCGGGCTGTGTGACCATCGGCAATTATTTAGGCGCGCTGCGTTCCTGGAAGCAGCTGCAGGACGAATATCATTGTTATTACTGTGTGGTGGATCTTCACGCCATTACCGTACGGCAGGAACCCGCGGAATTGAGAAGACGCTGTATTGAGCTGTATGCCGAATATATCGCCTGCGGCCTTGACCCGGAAAAAAATGTAATGTTTTTTCAGTCTCACGTACCGGCGCACAGTGAGCTCTCCTGGCTGCTGACTTGTAATTCCTATATGGGTGAAATGAGCCGGATGACACAGTTTAAGGAAAAAAGCAAAAAAGCGGGCGCGAATGTAGGGCTTGGCCTGTTGTGCTATCCGGTACTGATGGCGGCGGATATTCTTTTATATAATGCCGATTTGGTACCGGTGGGCGAGGATCAAAAACAGCATTTGGAACTGGCCAGAGATCTTGCCGTTCGTTTCAATAGCGCTTACAGTGACACGTTTACCGTACCGGAGGGATATATTCCCAAAAACGGTGCCCGTATTATGAGCCTGACCGATCCTACCAGTAAAATGAGCAAAAGCGCAGAAAATCCGAATGCTTTCGTTTCCATTCTGGATGAACCGGATGTCGTAATGAAAAAATTTGCCCGCGCGGTAACGGATTCCGACAGTACCATTATTCATGACGCGGCAAACAAGCCCGGTGTGACGAATTTGATTGAAATTTACGCGGCCTGCACCGGACAGGAGATTACCGCTATTGAACAAGCATTTGCCGGGAAAGGTTACGGTGATTTTAAAAAAGCCGTAGGCGAAGTTGTGGTAGAAACTTTACGGCCGATTCAGGAGAATTTTAAGCGGATTATGGCGGATAAGGCGTATATTGAAAAATGCTATACCGAGGGCGCCCGTCAGGCCTCCTATACGGCCAATAAAACATTGGCTAAGGTACAGCGCAAGATGGGTTTAGCTCCCAAAAAATTATAATCCCTGAAAAATAACGGATCTGCCGTTTTCGGATCGATAGCGTAATATACCAAGGCGTTAGAAAGACAATCCCGCCGGCCCGCAAAAGAAGAGCCGGCGGGATTTTTTATCTGTAAATCAACGCATGAAAAGACAGCTTGTTTTGCGGCAGTAAGGGATTCTCTTTTCAATATACGTTCCGATAGGCGGTTTTCTGTAAAATTTAATCTTCTGCAAGTCTAAACCGTTTCTAATGCCCATAAGAATCGTGGATCCGCCGGCTTTTATGGTATTTGAAAACGCACTGTCGCTTCCGTCAGAATCGGCAAGCATTATATCAAATCTTTTGCGCTTTTCTCATTCTTTACGATTCTTTTTTATAAATTTTCAGTCTGTCGGCTTTTTTGAATTTCATTGTCTTTGTTAAAAATTTTCAATATCGCATAAAAACCTGATTTTTCAGTAAACCGCGTTAAAAATTTTATCTTTTCGTTTGTCGGTATTGCCGCGGTGTGCCGCCGGTTTCCTCCCGAAATGTTTTGATAAAATAACTGGCGCTTTCAAAACCGCACATCATTCCTATCTGTTCCACAGAGTATGCGCTGTAGCGAAGCAGATTTTTTGCTTTTTGAATGCGCAGCCGTTTTAAAGATTGCATAACGGTCTTTCCGGTCTCTTTCACATAGCGGCGGCAAAGCTGAAATTTATCCATTCCCATATAATCCGCGATTTCCTGCAGTGTAAGGGGCTTGTCAAAATTGTATTCTAAAAACTGCGCGATTTGTTCCGCTTGCGAAACAGGTTTTTTAAAAAGCGCGTCTAACAGCTCTACCGCCCAGACAAAAGCGTGCGCGGAACGAATAGCGCCTGAAAATGAATTTTTGCAAAGATCCATAAGCTGAAGGGTGGAATTGTTTAAAAAATCCGGTGCGCGGAAGAAAAAATAATCGCCGATCGCGTAATAATCCAATAAATTTTCACCGTTTAAAAAAGTGACCCACATGGTGGAAAATTTTCCGCCGGTAGATTGGTAAAGATGCGGAACATTTTTTCGGGAGAAAAAACCTTGCCCTTTGGTTAAAATTTTTGTATTTCCCCCGGCTGAAAAAAGGCCTTCTCCGGATGTAACCCATATAAATTGGTGCAGTTCGAATCCGGAGGCGCGATCCAGCCGTCCTTGTTTTTTCGATTCACCGATGGTTACGGGAACCAAAGGCAAATGCGGAGAAAGTGCTTTGTTAATTTCAACAAACATATGCAACATCCTTATATTTTTTGCAATTATTTATCATTGACATTCGCTTATTGGGTGCAATATAATTATAAAAAAATAAGACTGATAAGTCAATAAAAAATGAGGGGATTGGATATGAAAAAATTTCGTATTGGATTGATCGGCTGTGGGGGAAGACAAGGCAATCATATTGATGAGCTGCTGAAGATGGAGGATGTAGAGATAGCGGCGGTAGCGGATCCGGTGGAGGAAAGGCGGGTTGCCGCTGCGCTGAGAACAGGCGCAAAAAGACAGTATAAAAATCACACCGAATTATATGATAATGAAAGTAAAGATTCATTGGATGCGATTTTTATTGCCGTTGAGCCTACCGCGCACACCGATACCGAAACAAGAGCGATTGAAATGGGAATTCCGTTCCTGGTTGAAAAACCTATGACGCTGGATTTGGAGCAGGCGGAAAAAATTTCGGCAATGATTGAGGAAAAAAAGCTGATTACCGCGGTAGGGTTTCAGGATCGGTATCTGGACTTAATGGAAATGGTCAAGGAAGAGTTACCTAAGCATAAGCAGGGCGGTATTGTGAACGGCGCCTGGATCGGCGGTATCCCCGGCGTTTGGTGGTGGCAGAAGAAATCTACCTGCGGCGGCCAGCTGGTAGAGCAGAATATTCACTTGGTGGACGGCCTGCGATGGTTGTTCGGCGAGCCTTTGTCTGTTTACGCGATGAGCCAGTCCGGTATGATTCGTCCGGGAGTGGACGCAAGCCCTGAATATGATACGGATGATTACTCTATTTGTTTGATTCGATTCAAAAACAATGTAACCGCGTGTCTTGAAAGCGCGTGCTATTCTCAAGGTGTACGCCCCAATTGCGGTTTGGTGCTGATACTCAATGATATTGTAATGGATTATCGTCTGCGCAATAATTTAATTATCACAACCAAAGACAGAACCGTAGATATAAAGCGCTGCAATGATCAGACCTATGATTTGGACCGTGCGTTTATTGACGCCATAAAAACAGGCGACGGCAGTTTGGTACGCTCTCCCTATCAAGACGGATTAAAATCGCTTAAACTGGCCTTTGCGGCCAACCGTTCCATGGAGACCGGCGAAACCGTATACTTTGAGGAGGAAGAAAAATGAGAATCTGTATTCCCATTCCTTGTTTCTTCGGAAACATGAATTTTGTTGACGCCATTTACAAGGTGAAAGAGTTCGGGTTTGACGCGGCGGAAACTTATGATTGGAGAAGTCTGGATCTGCCGGCGGTGCGCAATGCCTGCGAGGAAACGGGTGTGGAACTTTTGAGTATGTGCACTACGGAATTTAATATGACAAATCCGGAAATGCGGCGGAAATGGCTGGATGGATTAAAGGAAAGCTGTGAAGCGGCAAAAACGGCGGGCGTAAAACATTTGATTACGCAAGTGGGTCAAGATACGGGCCAAGCGCGGGAAAAGCAGCACGACAGCATTGTAGCGGCTTTGAAAGAGGCCAAACCCATTTTAGAAGCAAGCGGCGTTACGGTTATGATAGAGCCGCTAAACACTCTTGTCAACCATCCGGGCTACTATCTGTGGCAGGCAACGGAAGCGTTTGATATCATTCATGAAGTGGATCATCCGCTGGTTAAGGTGGTATATGATATTTATCATCAACAAGTCATGGAAGGAAATATCATCCCCAATATAACCAATCATCTGGATTGCATCGCGCATTTACACAGCGCGGGACACCCGGGACGTATTGAATTACAGATGGGCGAAAGCGATTATAAAGTGATTTTCCGCAAAGTGGATGAGGCCGGGTATAAGGGCGCATGCGGCTTAGAATATCGGCCTACATTAGGCAGCGAAGAAAGCTTGAGACAATTTAGAAAAATTTATCTGACATAAAACTTATAAAAAGAGGGGCTGGTTACGACAGCCCCTCTTTATTAGGACACGACAAAAGTTCTTCTTAAAATCTTTATCCTCTCTTTTTTTTGCAGAAAACACACTTGCGGCGCTTTTTTACTGCTTTTAAGAAATAAGATTAATCCCGGCTGCGGGCAATCAGCAGCAGCCGAAGGAGCGTAAACAGCGTGGCGATGACGCCCGCTACATAGGTCATAGCCGCCGCGCGCAGTACGGCGCGTGAACCGGCCTTTTCATTTTGGCTGACATATCCGCCGGACTCCAAACAGGTAAGAGCACGGGAGGAAGCGTTCAGCTCTACCGGAAGGGTGATCAGCTGAAAAGCCAGTACGGCAAGAAACAGCGCGATACCGATATTGATAATCAGTTCGCTCGCGGCGCCGCCGATGATAATTCCCAAAATCACCACGGGAAAGGCCAGCATGGATCCTAAATTGGCAACCGGCAGAATGGCGTTGCGCAATTTTATGGGCAAATAGTCGGTATCGTATTGAATAGCATGACCTACCTCATGGGCCGCAACGCCCAGCGCGGCAACGCTTGTGCCGTCATAAATTCCTTTGGAAAGGCGTATTACCTTGGCTTTGGGATCAAAGTGATCCGAAAGCTGCGCGCCCGGCGAAGGCTCAATGCGAATATCATAGATACCGTTTGCTTCCAGGATCTCTTTGGCCACCTGTGCGCCTGTTTTACCGGATGCGGCGGCAATTTTAGAATATTTGCTGTAGGCGGAACGAACGCCGATACTGGCGATGGAGCCTACTATCAGAGCCGCGATAATCAGCAGCCATTGCAGGGCATAACCACTTGAAAAATAAAAATAAGGCATAATTCATCTTCTCCTTTGGATAATATATGAAAATTCGGCAAGGATATTCTCGGGAAGTATTTTGGCTAAAATTCTTGCCGCACGGATTTTAAAGGTGGGAACAATCAGGGTTTTTCCTTTTTCGGCTTTTTTCAGCGCGTACTGTACAGCCTGCTCGGCGCTGATGGGCTTTGAAGAGGAAGAAGTTCCCGCAACGGTATTGAATTCGGTATCGACCGAGCCGGGACAGAAAGCGGAAACCGATACGCCTGTACCTTTGGCTTCCCGGGCAACCGATTGAGACAGCCGCAGCACGAACGCTTTGCTTGCGTAATACAGCGCGAAATACGGGCCGGGCATAAAGGCCGCGGCGGAAGCAACATTTAAAATCCGTCCGTGTCCCTGGGATACAAAGGCCCTGAAATATAACTTAGTGAGGATAAACAGCGCCGATACATTTACGTCAAGCACGGTTAAGTCGTCATCTAAGCAGGTATCCCCGATGCCGCCGAATTTACCCAAACCGGCGTTATTTACCAAAAAATCAGCGTTGGGAAAAGTCTCAAACAGTGCGGTGCAGTTTTCAGGCTTTGAAAGATCGGCACAAAAGATACGGCAGTTATTTTTCATTTCCGCCTTTAAGGCATTCAGCCGATCTTCACGCCGCGCGCAGAGTACGGTATCATAGCCCATGGCGTCAAGCTGTCGGGCAAATTCCCGTCCCAAACCACTGCTGGCACCTGTTATGATTGCCAACATAACATCAATTCATCCTTTTCTTTTTTATTATCATATCACATTATTGTGAAAAAATCATTATAGAATATAAAAAAACAGTTGATTTTTTTTATGGCATTTGCCTTTTGGCGTCAAAAGTATTATACTATAGCAAAAGATTTGCTTTTTGCGGGGGTACTGTATGCATGCGCTGACAGTAGAGGCCGCGGCCAAAATCAACTGGACGCTGGATATTACCGGAACCGATGAACGGGGGTATCATCTTTTGGATACCGTTATGCAGCGGATCACACTTTTTGATACGGTTCGCTTAAAAAAAACGGACGCGGGAATTGAGGTTTTCTGCAGTGACCCGACGATTCCCGTCAATCAAAAAAATACGGCATACCGCGCCGCGGAGCTGTTTTTGAAGGAAACGGGCGCGGCGGCGGGCTGTGTAATTGATATAGAAAAAAGAATTCCCTGCGGAGCGGGCATGGGCGGCGGCAGTGCCGACGCGGCGGCGGTATTGCTCGGCTTGAATCATTTATTCGGCGGCCTTTTGCAGGAAGAGCAGATAGAAAAATTAGCATTGAGGGTAGGCGCGGATGTGCCGTTTATGCTTAAGGGCGGGGCCGCCCGCGTTCAGGGAATCGGAGAAAAGCGGATTCCCCTGCAAGAAATTCCCGAAAAAACGCTGCTTTGCGTTATGCGTCGGGAATTGCCGGCATCTACGGCGCTGGTATATCAAAAGTACGATGTTTTAGGCAGCGATCAACGTCCGGAGAATGAAAACTTTGTGCACGCGCTTGTCAGCGGAAATACGGAAGAATTTTCCCGCTTTGGCGGTAATGTATTGCAGCCGGCGGCACAGGCGCTGACCGGCGCGGTCAATGACTTGATACAAAGAATGAAAAAGACCGGCGCGAAGTTCTCTGCCATGACCGGAAGCGGAAGCGCGGTGTTCGGCGTGTTCGAAACTCCGGCGGCGGCGCGGACGGCGGAAAAGGAGTTTGACGGCATGTGGCACTGCGTGTGCAGTACCACGAATGAAAAAACAGTGATAAAGCAGGAGGGAAAAGAATGAGTTTTCTTTCAAAGACCGGGGTAATGATTGAGAATTTTTTCGGTATTGACGGGTTTGATCTTTATTGGTACGGCGTTTGCATTGCTACGGGGTTCTTATTGGCGTTTCTGTTAGCTTCCTATCAATGTAAACGGCGGGGATATAAATCCGATTTGGCCATTGATATGCTGATTGCCGTTCTGATCGGCGCCGTGATCGGCGCCCGGGGCTATTATGTGATTTTTGAGTGGAATCGTTATTTCGTTTCCGGGGATATAGTGGCCACGCTGAAAAATATTGTGGATATTCGCAGCGGCGGACTTGCGATATACGGCGGTATTATCGGGGGCGTTGCGGCCCTGGCGCTATACTGTAAATTTTCAAAGGAAAAATATCATTTTTTCCAGTTAATCGACCTATGCGCCGCGCCGCTGGCTTTAGGTCAGGCAATCGGCCGGTGGGGGAATTTCTTTAATCAGGAAGCGCATGGCGCGCTGGTGGAAAATCCTTCGCTGCAGTTTTTTCCCTATGCCGTTTATTTGGATGATCCCAAGGGCATTGATCCCGCGGGCTGGTATCAGGCTACGTTCTTTTATGAATCGGTTTGGTGTTTGGGAATCTGCATTTTTCTTGTGTGGTTTTTCTACAGGCAAAAATATCACGGGCAGCTGACCCTGCTGTATTTTGCGCTTTACGGCTTTGAACGGGGGATTGTTGAATGGCTTAGAACCGATCAGTTGACGATTGGTTTCGTCCCCGTTTCTGCGATACTGAGTATTGCGCTGTGTGTGATCGCGATTGCGGTGTTGGTAACCTTGCGTATTAAAAATTATACAACCCCAATGCCAACCATGGAAAAAGAGAAAAAAGAGGACGGCTCTTCTACAGAGCCGCAGGCAGTGGAACCGGAACAAGAGACTGCGCCGGAAGAAAAGGAGAAATAATATGAGAAATCTTACGATGATGACTGATCTTTATGAACTTACCATGATGAACGGATATTTGAAAAACGGCATGAAAGATAATGTGGCCGTGTTTGATCTGTTCTTTCGCCCCCTGCAGAACAACAGCGTTTATGCCATTATGGCGGGATTGGAGCAGGCGATAGAGTATATTGAAAATCTTCATTTTGCGCAGGAGGATCTGGATTATTTACGTTCGCTGAAAATTTTTGATGAGGATTTTATGCGGTATCTAAAGGATTTCCGTTTCTCCGGCGAAATTTACGCGGTTGAAGAGGGAACTCCCGTATTTCCGCGCGAGCCGCTGATCCGTGTAAAAGCGCCGATTATGGAGGCGCAGCTGATTGAGACGGCGTTGCTCAATATTATCAACCATCAAACATTGATTGCTACCAAAGCCAGTAAAGTGACAACGGCCGCTGAGGGAGCCACGGTATTGGAATTCGGCCTGCGCCGCGCGCAAGGACCGGACGCGGGTATTTACGGTGCAAGGGCCGCTATGATCGGCGGCTGCGCAGGTACCAGCAATGTGCTGACCGGGCAGATGTTTGATGTGCCGATCGGCGGTACGCACGCGCATAGCTGGGTTATGTCGTTCCCGGATGAACTTTCGGCTTTTCGGGCTTATGCGGAGATGTATCCCAGCGGCTGCTTGTTGCTGGTGGATACCTATAATACGCTGAAAAGCGGTGTTCCTAACGCGATTACGGTATTTAAAGAACTTCGGGCCAAGGGCTATGAGCCCACAGGGATCCGGCTGGATTCGGGCGATTTAGCGTACTTGAGCAAGCGTGCCAGAAAAATGCTGGATGAGGCCGGCTTTGAAAATGCAAAGATTTTTGCTTCGGGTGATTTGGATGAAAACGTAATATGGGATTTAAAGATGCAGGGAGCAAAACTGGATGTTTACGGGGTAGGTACGAAACTGATTACCAGCGATGATCTTCCGGCTTTAGGCGGAGTGTATAAGCTGGCCGCCGAGATCGTAAACGGGAAAATGATTCCTAAAATTAAGGTGAGCGAAAACGCCGTAAAGGTTACTAATCCCGGTTATAAACAGGTATATCGGATTTACGGGAAAGCCGACGGAAAAGCCATTGCCGATTTAATTACGCTGGATGAGGAAAAAATCGATACCGAAAAACCTTTGACGATATTTGATCCCGTGGATACCTGGAAAAAGATGACGATTACCGATTTTACCGTAAAACCCTTATTGGTACCGATCTTTAAAGACGGAAAAAAGGTGTATAATTCTCCCTCGCTGAAGGAAATACAAAAGAACTATTTTGCTCAAATGGATACTTTTTGGGATGAATATAAACGGCTTACTCGGCCTCATGTTTATAAGGTGGATCTTTCGGATAAGCTGTATCAGTTAAAAAAACAGCTGCTTGAGGAAGCCGGCGCGGAAAGGAATTGATTTATGGAATTGAAAGCAAGGCTTGGTAAATACAGGGCCAAGGAAGTAGACGCTTTGGTGGCGGAAATGAAAAAGAATTACGAGGAAAAGATTGCGGGTCTGCAGGCACAGCTGACGGAACTGGAAACACGGTGTACACAGTTCAAGCAGCAAATTGCTTCTTATGAGGAGAAAGAGAGCGTGATCGCGAAGGTGATGCTGGAGGCTACCGTGCACGCGAAGGAGATCGAGGAGGATTACCGTCAAAGAGCGCATGAGAGCGACATGGCGTGTCAGCGTTTGCATGACGAGTGGGTTACGGGAATGCAGTCTGCCGCGGCAAACTTGAATAAGCTGCGGGCAGAGGCCAAAGATATGCTTGAAAAAATCGATGAGCAGTTTGCGGGCTTGTGCTCTTGGGCCGATAATCGGCTGGAAGCGTTAGGCAGCGCACAGCTTCCCAACGCGCGGGAGAGTTCTTTAGAGCAGGAGATCGCCAAGGGCGCCGGAGCGGATTTGGGCGAGCTTTGCCGTGAAATGGGACTTTCCGAAGAAGAACCCGGCGGCGGTACTTTCGATGACCAAAAACAGTAAAAAAACGGCCGCGTTGATTGCCGGCCTTGCTACCGTGTGCTTGATTGCGCTGCTTTCGGCGGTTTGGTATTTTTCTACACGCTTTGCGCCCCAAAGCACGGGTGAGCATGCAATAGCCAACTGTTTGCAGGAAGAGATTGCTTTTGTACCGTATTTTAAGGATGGCAATATTTATCTTTTGCGCGGGGAAGAAACCATTCTTGCCGCCAAGAATGTATATGACACCGAGGCGGAAGATCCCGTTTACACGGCGGACTACGCGATTGACGCCGCTTCGGGAAAGATGCTCTATGTATCCGAGGGCGCGCTGTATCTCTTTAACGGGGAAGACACGCTGCTTTTGGGCAAGGGCGTCAGTTCCTGGCGTACGGTTGCCGGTATGGAAACCGTGGCCTTTACCACGGCTATGGACGGCAGCAATACCTTGGGTATTTTATATTTATATCATAACGGCGTTACGGTTCCGTTGGATAACGGCGTTACGGCAAATACCATTCGTTTTTCACAAAACGGACAGTATCTGTTTGCATTAAAACCCAATACGTATCCGCAGGTCCGTTCCCGGCTGATTCGCTATGACGTAAACAACGGGGATTCCCTTCTCATGGAGGAATCCTGCGCGCCGATCATGTGGATATCGGATACCGGCTCTACGGTAATTACAGGAGAATCCTTTGATGACGCGCTGTACAGCTATCAGATTTTTGCCCAGGATTTTAAAAAAAGCAAAAACTTTGAAAACGTGTATTATCCCTCGGTGACTGATGATCAGAGCATTGTATATCTGCTTTGCAATTATGATTACGATCAAAAAAGCGGGGAACTGATTGCGGTGGATCTGCAAACACTTCGCAGTAAAACGCTTGCGGAAAATGTAAGTTTTTTTAATGACGACGCGGTAACTGATCCGGCTAAGGGGGTCGTATACAGTGTATGCGATTCTTTTGAGGAAGGTCTTTACAGTATCTATTACTGTGATATTTCTGGCCGTTCCACCCGCTTGGTGCGCAATACCGATGAAGATACGCTTTATAATGTGGCGGTTAACAGTGAAAAGAATACCGGCTTTCTTTTAGCGCCGGGCGCGACCCTGCAGGATAACGCCGTCTATTCGCTTGTGTGGAAAAACGGTCAGGTTGAAACGCAGCGTATTGCTTCGGGCTATGTGGAAAATCTTACTTATTATGAGCTCAGCGATACGGCTACGTATATTAAGAATCCTCAAAATGACGGCGCGGAACTTTATGCCGTGGGCATGGACGGCCAAAACCGGCTGCTCTGCGGCGACGCTGGAACGGTATACAACAGTGAATACCGAACGTACAGCGCGCAAAGCGTACTTTCCAATGACGGAAAAAGCGCGCTGTATTTTGCCGGAATTGAAATCGGTGAAAATTCAGCTCAAACCAGCGGCACGCTGATGCTTTCCCTGGGGGGAGAGAGCGTTATGGTTGCGGAAAATGTATCCTCCTCATATATGAGCGCGCCTATTGTGAACGCGGATATGAGCGAGATTTATTATTGCGTGAAAAAAGAAAATAAACGGTTTGATTTATACCGCTATTTTCAAGGACAAAGCACGCTTTTGCAGCAAGATGTGCATGGGCTGATTGCCTTGGAGGTATAACCGGTGCGGGATGAATTTATATCCTGGTGTAAAGAAAAGAGATAAGAACGGTTTATCTCTTCAAAAAGTCAGAAAAGTTACACAAAAAAATTTTGGTCCATCTTTTTTTAGACGGTGGGGTAGGTCAAAAAAATGGTTCGTCTTTCTAACAGGGCGAAATCTTGCCTCAAAGAGCGCGGAAGGGGCGGAAAACGTCCCGGCGGTACGTTTTCGGGCTCCCCGATGCGACGGATAAAAGCTTTGCATTGAAACTACTGCGGTTGCTCAACAGAGGTTTGGAAAAAAAAGAGATAGGAACGGCCTATCTCTTTTTTTATGGCAATACGTTTTAATAGATTTCGGTTTTCTTTGTTTGGGTATCAAACATCACCGTATGGTCAAAGCAGGTGATGTTTTTCGTACCCAATTTTTTCATCCATTCGATGACTTCGGGCGTTTTAAAGGGACCGGTACCCGCTTCTCCTCCCAAATAGGGGGTATTGTCCCAAAGCCATTTGGGTGTGGGCCAAAAAGCCCACTCGGGACGGATCGCTTGATAAAATTCTTCTTCGACGCCGTTTTGACCGTGATGCGCCATCTGTACGGCGTCCGCTTTTAAATCATAGCCTTTTTGCAGCAGGCGGCGTCCGGCTTCGGCACCGAGATCGCCTAAAATCAGCAAAGAAAAATCCTTTTCGCTTATACGGAACACGCAGGATTGGTTGTTAAAAGCGTTCATCTCCAAATCGGGATTCGCGCCGGCAAGAACTTCTACTTTGAGGGAGCCCAACTGAAAAACCTGACCTTCCCGGATTTGAAAGACGTTGCTGAGTGTACGTTCAAAACGGTTCCAGCTCAGTAGATCTTTTCCGTCGTTTTTGCCCTCTGCCCAAGAATCCGGCAGCATGGAAGTACCGATTTTATCCACGGTGATTCCCTGCGGATCCGAAAGAACACCGATCACCGCGTTATGGTGATCACAATGGGGATGGGTAATCAGCCATAAGTCCACATGACCGCCGGCGCTTTTGATAATACGGCGCAGCTCCTCTTCGTTGCCGTTGTAGCCGCCGTCGATAACAAGCAGCTGTCCGGTTTGAGCGATGATTTCATATCCCATGCTTTGCTTTGGGGTCATGTTGGTTTGCTGTATGATTTTCATTTTTTGTACGCTCCTTTATTTTCTTTTTATGAAGAAAAGTTTTTATAATAAAGAATTATACACCTCTGCAATCGTTTTTTCAAGATAAAATTGCGTATTGACGAAAAAGGATTCCGTTTTTTATAATATAAGCAGTGTTTTGCTGAAAAGGAGAAACGCAATGAAGTATGAAATTGCCGATATTCGTCATCTTCCCAAGGATATCGGAGAGCTTTGTCGGGAGGAAGCAACAGAACGGCAGGTAGAGCGCTATGTTTCGGAGGAAGCAAAAAAACGTACGTTGCTGGGAATTTACACGGCCAAACAGCTACTCTCCCGGCAGTTGGGAAAACCGCCCGCGGCGCTGAAATTAGCCTATACGGCGGAGGGAAAACCCTATTTGCCGCAGAGTTCGGTTCAGGTAAGTATCAGTCATTCGGGGCAAAAGGTGCTTTGCGCCGTACATGACGGTCCGGTAGGAGCGGATATTGAAGAAATTAAGCCTTTTGATCTGCGCCTGGTACGGAAGATCTGTACCGAAGAAGAACGCGCGTATATCGGAGAGAATTCTATTCGCTTTTTTTCGGTGTGGACGGCTAAGGAAGCCTACTTAAAACTTACCGGCCTGGGCTTGCGCGGCGGAATAAAAACGGTGGAAACTGCCTCGCAAACGCTGTATACGCATGTGCGGGGATATCGCTTGCGGAATTTTTTATATCAAGGATATGTATGCGCTATTGTATATGAGCATCGGGATTAAAAAATTTTCTTCGGAGGAAATCCGTCAATAAAAAGCCGAAAACAGAAAGTTTTTGTCATAAAGGAAAAGAGATACGGCGTTCTTCAGAAGGTTTATTCTTGATAAAAACGATATTTTACCGTCTTTAATTTATGAAAATACCATAAAATAGAAATAATAAAAGCATGAAAAAGAGAGATGAGCCTTCAAGTCATTGTTTAAAGCAATAACCTATGAAAGGAAAATGTAAAAATATATGAATAAATATTGAATTATATATTGACAAATAATTTTGCACTTTGTATACTATGATTGAATATTCAGATTTTTATAATTGATAAAAAAGGAGAGGAAAATATGAAAAAAGCGGTGAGTACTGTTCTCGTTTTGACATTGCTGATATCTTGCGTTTCCATGATATCGGTTTTTGCGGCAGATACCGCAAAATTTAACGAGAATCTTCTTACACAAGAGCAATCTGCCTTTACCGGCGCGACTTCGATTCCGGAAGGGTGGTCAAAATTTCAGTGCGGAGACTTGCAGATTGCAAAAGATCCGGAAAATGAAAACAATGATGTTCTTTACGCTGCAATTCCCGGTAAGAGCTGGGCTTCCCCGATGCTGAATATTGCCGATGTGATACGAGAGGAAGTAGAAAAATCCGGATTGTCTGCCATCTGCGTAAAAATTACGGCCAGAATCTATGTGGAAACTGCCGAAAAAATTACGGCAGCCGACGGATTGATTGCCAGTCCTACGCTCAGAGACGCGGCAGGGACGGTGCAAAAGGCACTTACCAGAGCGGAAAGAGGAACGGATTCCAACACTTGGTATACCATGGTAGGGTATTACGAGGGAACCTTTGCCACGCTGGAAACAGCGCCGGGCTTTTGCTTTGATAATGTGGGAAGCGATAGTGCCGCTACCGGAGTAACGGGAGTTTATCTGGATGATGTTACCGTAGAGCTTGCCGGGATTGCGCAGGTTACCGTTGTTAATGAAAAAGGCATCAATTATATCGCGTCTACATTGACTACCGGATTTCTTACCGCCGATGATGTCACGGGAGATGATGCAACAGCTGGCGTTATGATTTCCAATGAGTCCGAAACGGATTTCTACGCGTCACTGGTTCCCAGCGTTTTGCATCCGTTAACGGGCGGAAGCAATACATGGATTGCGGTGGTAAAAGATGACAATATTCTTGTTCCCGCGGGGAAAAGCGTTTGGCTGGAAAGAACGGTTCCGGCCCAATATACAGTAGCCGAGTCCAGCGGTAAATGGGGATCGGCTGATTATACGTACAGTGATTATTTTATACGTATCAATTTGTTTGCCGATGCTGAAGGAAAAACTAATTTACCCAAAGATACTGTTTTTGTACTCAGCGGCAACGAAAAAATTGAAAGCGGAACTTTATCCACCAGTACAGGCTCTTATACCGTGGCATTGGGAACCCAAATTCCCGAAAGCGCAAACAATCCTTATGTGCCGGAAGTCCCCGTGATGACGGTAACAAACGGAAACGCGGAAGAAGGCACAACAGGTTGGGGATCAT
>ULSF01071401.1_pt1 | contig 42874 bp, 33 predicted proteins | sample 1956121 | NCBI WGS metagenome assembly ULSF01 (sample SAMEA4835701, study PRJEB28245) | human gut metagenome | biome: gut microbiome; material: fecal sample | place: Denmark | collected 2008
ACTATGACCTGCCGAACCTCGATGCCTACTGCGAGACATGCGCTTCCGTCGGGATGGTCTACTGGAACCAACGCATGAACCAGTTCACAGGCGATTCGAAATACATAGACGTACTGGAACGTTCCATGTACAACGGTGCGCTAGCTGGCGTCTCACTGGCTGGAGACCGCTTCTTCTACGTCAATCCGCTGGAATCGAACGGAGACCATCACCGCCAGGCCTGGTACGGGTGCGCCTGCTGTCCGAGCCAGATCTCGCGCTTCCTGCCTTCCATCGGGAACTATATCTATGGGACATCGGACAAGGCCTTGTGGGTAAACCTCTTCATCGGAAACACCACCGAAGTCACGATCGACGGGAAAAAGGTCGTCATGAAACAAGAAACGGACTACCCTTGGGACGGGCTGGTCAAGCTGACCGTCACCTCCGAACAACCGCTCGGCAAGGAGTTGCGCATCCGTATCCCCGGATGGTGCAAGTCATACACCCTGTCGGTCAACGGGAACAAAGTCGACAGTACGACCGACAAGGGATATACCGTCATCAAGGAATGGAAAACCGGCGACTTGATCGTGCTCAACATGGACATGCCGGTCGAAAAAGTATCAGCCGACCCGCGCGTGCGGCAAAACACGGGCAAGCGCGCCCTGCAACGCGGACCGCTGGTCTACTGCCTCGAAGAGACGGACAACGCGAAAGACTTTGCCGACCTCGCACTGACGCCCACCTCCTCATTCGAGGTCAAAGACGAACCGGACAACCTGGGTGGCATCCGCTCAATCAAAGCCATATCGAATGGACAAACACTACATTTCATTCCTTACTATGCCTGGGACAACCGCAAAGCAGGCAAGATGAAAGTATGGATCGATTATCAAGAATAACATAACATCATCCTATCACCATGAACAAATTGAAAAAAATTTTCCTGACAGCAGTCGCCACCCTCACGGTGGCGACTGTCTCGGCCGCCGGCGAAGAACCCGCAGCCGAAAGTTACCGGAACAACCGACACCCGCTCTTGCAAAAAGACTACATCCAACTGCCTCTCGGAACCATCCGCGCCGAAGGGTGGATGCACGACCAACTGACCCGTATGCGCGACGGAATGACCGGCCACTTGGATAAGGTCTACACGAAAGTAATGGGTCCCCGAAACGGATGGCTCGGCGGTGACGGTGACGTGTGGGAACGGGGTCCGTACTGGATCGACGGACTTCTGCCGTTGGCTTATCTCCTGAACGACCAAGCCCTGATCGAAAAGGTACAACCTTGGATCGAATGGACCTTGGCATCACAAAAGCCCAACGGCTACTTCGGCCCCGATACCGACCGCGACTACGAACCCGGTCTGCAACGCAACAACGCGCAAGACTGGTGGCCCAAAATGGTCATGCTGAAAGTCATGCAACAATACTACACGGCTACGCAGGACCGGCGCGTGATCGACTTCATGACCCGATATTTCCGATACCAACTGGACGAACTGCCCAAAAACCCGTTAGGCAAATGGACCTTCTGGGGCGAACAGCGCGGAGGGGATAACCTGATGGTCGTCTATTGGCTGTACAACATCACCGGCGACAAATTCCTGTTGGATTTAGGCGAGTTAATCCATAAACAGACGTTCAACTGGACAGATATCTTTTTAAATCAAAATCATCTCAGACGCCAACACAGCCTGCACTGTGTGAACCTCGCACAAGGTTTCAAGGAACCGATCGTTTATTACCAGCAAGGCAAAGACTCCAAGCAAATCCAAGCCACCCGCCAAGCGGTCAACGACATCCGTCACACCATCGGATTGCCTACCGGCCTTTGGGGAGGAGACGAACTGCTGCGCTTCGGCAAACCGACGACAGGCTCAGAGCTCTGTACCGCCGTAGAGATGATGTACTCACTGGAAACGATACTGGAGGTCACAGGGGACATGCAATGGGCCGACTACCTGGAGCGCGTGGCATACAACGCCTTGCCCACTCAAGTGACCGACGACTACTCCGCCCGCCAGTATTACCAGCAGACCAACCAGATCGCCGTCACCCGCGAGTGGAGGGAGTTCTCCACCCCGCACGACGACACCGACCTGCTTTTCGGCGAGCTGACCGGCTATCCCTGTTGCACGTCCAATCTTCACCAAGGCTGGCCCAAATTCGTCCAGAACCTCTGGTACGCGACTGCCGACAACGGACTCGCCTCCCTGCTCTTCGCCCCCTCGCAAGTAACGGCACGAGTGGCAGGAGGAATCGAGGTGAACCTGAAAGAGGAAACGGCCTATCCTTTCGAGGAGACAGTACGCTACCATGTTTCGTTTACGGACAAGAAAGTGAAAAAGGTCTTCTTCCCCTTCCACCTGCGCATACCGGGCTGGTGCAAGCAACCGGTGGTCAAGCTCAACGGCAAACCGCTGACGGTCGATGCCTATCCCGGAACCGTCACACGTATCAACCGGGAATGGAAAGAGGGCGATATCCTATCCCTCGAACTGCCGATGGAGGTGACCGTCAGCCGCTGGTATGAAAACAGCGCTGTTGTCGAACGGGGACCGCTGGTCTATGCCCTGAAGATGAACGAGAAATGGGAAAAGAAAGCGTTTGAAAGCGATAAGTCCGACGTGTACGGCAAATGGTATTACGAGGTGACGTCTGACAGTCCCTGGAACTACGCCCTGCCGGCCCGTTCCTTCTCGCCCGACCGGATCAAGGATGCTTTCACGGTAGAAAAATCAGACATTACCACCCCCTATCCATGGAATGTCGAGAACGCCCCCATACGCATCAAAACGAAGGCAATGCGACTGAACGGCTGGACGCAAGTCAGAGGCTCGGCAGGTCCGGTACCCTACTACACGCAGCAAGGCAAAGACTTTGGCGACGAGGAGACGATCGAACTGATCCCTTACGGATGCACGACCCTCCGGATTACGGAATTTCCGGTAAGATGATCCGGCTCTCCATCCCGCCCCACGTCCGTCCGGACAGGGCGGGACGGATCGTACCGAAAGTCCCCTACGTTTGCCGCATTGAACTATTTACGACGCCAAGTTACTACCACCCATAAACCGAATTTGTACCTCGATATTGAGTGTTTTGCAAAATTCCTTTACATTTGTACTTTACAAAAAAAACACTCGCAGGGCATGAGAACATTCCTTATCATTCTACTGGGCACGCTTTCGCTCCTCCTCCCCCGGTCCGGCTGGTCGCACGACCTTTATTTCCGCCACTATACCAACAAACAGGGATTGTCGCACAACACGGTTTATTGTGCCCTACAGGATAAAAAAGGATTCATGTGGTTCGGGACGGACGACGGATTGAACCGTTTCGACGGACATCAGTTCCGGATATACCGCTACAACTCGTACGAGCCGGAAAGTCTGCCGAACGACAGGATCATCAGCCTTTTCGAAGATTCGACCGGTAGGATATGGGTCTGCACCTATTCCCACACCTGCTATTACGACTATCAAACAGATGCTTTCCATCCCCTGACCTTTTCCGACAGCAACAACGCCCCAAAATATTTCCAACAAATCAGAGAAGATAAAAAAGGGAATTTGTGGCTGATGAGCTACAACCGGATCGCCCGCTATGCCCTTTCAGGCGAAAGCAGTCCGCATTTCTACCCCGAAGGGGAGCAGATAAGCATGATAGACATCACGATGAACGAAGAGAGCGAGCCGATCCTCGCCGGACGCAGCGACCTGTTTTTCTACAAACCGGAGGCAGACAAATTCGCCCGTATCCCGATACTGACTGAAAAGGAAAAAGAAAATCCGATCAACCTCACCAAGCTTTGCCTCGTGCCGGATTGGGGAATACTGGTCGGGACAGACCGGGCAGGACTCAAGTTTTACGACCGGCACAACCGGAAAACGGAAACAGTCATCCCAGATATACAGGTTCGCGACATCAAGCAGTGTAGTGAGAATACGTACTGGATCGCATCCGAGTCCGGTGTCTACATCCTGAATATGGCAGACCGGAGCATCACGCACCTGCAAAAATCGTTGACAAACGAATATACGATCTCCGACAATGCAGCCTATTCGATCACAAAAGACCGTGAAGGAGGGATATGGGTTACCACCTTTTTCGGAGGAATCAACTACCTGCCCAAAGAATATGTCCCGTTTAAATATTTTATCGGAGGGAAAACCCATCCGGGAATGCCGGGAAATGCCGTACGTGAAATCTGTCCGGACCGATACGGCAACCTCTGGTTAGGAACGGAAGATAACGGGATCAACCGCTATAACCCGACTACCGGCAAGATCACGAACTTCTCCCGTACCAACCCAGTCCACCCGCTTTCGGCAACCAATATCCACGGCCTGCTTGCCGACGGCAGCCGGTTGTGAGTAGGGACATTCAACACCGGAATCGACCTTCTGGACATCCCTTCCGGGAAAATCATCAAACGATATACCCGGAACAATACCGACAACCTGCTTCCGGCAGACTTCATACTCTGCTTTTGCAAACTCTCCGAAGACGAAATCCTGATCGGGACCTCCGAAGGGCTTGTCCTCTTCCATAAAAAAGAAGAATGTTTCACCCCTTGGAAAACAGAGATTAAGTCGATGGTACGTCAAATCTACAAAGACAGCAAAGGGGATATCTGGGTTGCGACCACCTCCGGCGCTTATCGCTATTCTAAAACTGACAAGAAGTTAGCGCACTATACATCCAACCGCGAGCGGTCACAGACCATCGGCGACAACAACGTGACATCCATATTCGAAGATTCGAAAAAACGGATTTGGGTGGCAACGACCTATGGTTTCTCCCTCTACAACGAGATATCGGATTCATTCAACCGCATCACGGTTGAAAACGGACTGCCCAGCAATATCGTACACCGTATTTTAGAAGACGACGAACATCTTTTCTGGATTGCAACGGCCAACGGGCTGGTTCGTTTTAACCCGGAAACATATGTGATGAAGACTTTCTCGTACACGGATGGCTTGCCCGAAACGCAATTCAACTATTGTTCTGCCTACAAGATGCCGGATGGGACCATGTATATGGGAACGATAAACGGAATGATCGCCTTTAATCCGCGCGATTTCAAAGAGGATGTTTATTCACCGTCGGTATGTATCACTCGCATAGATGTGCAGGACGACCGCATCGGTGCCCCTAAATATAATGTCAACCAGATTATGAAAAACGGAGAATTGAAACTTCCGCATAACCGCTCCACTTTTACCCTTTCGTATGTGGCATTGAGCTATACATCTCCAGACGCGATCCAGTATGCCTACCGTTTGGAAGGGAGTGACAAAGACTGGATCTATATGAAGCAGAATAAAGACGTGACCTTTGCCAACCTGTCACCCGGCGACTATGTTTTCCGGGTAAAATCGACCAATAGCAGCGGGGTTTGGCAAGATAACGAGACGACTCTTCGGATCACGGTGACACCGCCATTCTGGGCTACCGGATGGGCATTACTCATTTATTTCACGATCTTATGCCTGCTGATCGTACTCTGGTATAACTATAAAAAAGCCAAACTGGAAGAAAAACACCGCATCAACCGTGAAATATTCGAAAGTAAGAAGGAAAAAGAACTTTATAATGCAAAAATACAGTTCTTTACCTTTATCACGCATGAAATACGGACACCTCTTACCCTGATAAAAGCCCCGCTGGAAAAAATCCTTCGTTCAGGGGATGGAACGCCCGCCACACAGGAGAACCTACGAATCATCGAGAAAAACACTGGGCGACTGTTAGACCTAAGTAACCAACTATTGGACTTCCGCAAGACGGAAAGCCGCGGGTTCAAACTGAACTATGTCAAGACCGATGTCGTCCTCTGGCTGGAAACGATCCTGCATCCGTTCCGTCCGGCTTTCGAACAGGGAAACAAGAATTTCACAGTCAAGCTGCCGGATCTACCTTTCGAGGCCTGTCTGGACCGAGAAGCATTCTCGAAGATCGTCAGCAACCTGGTCAGCAATGCACTGAAGTACTCGGACAGCCGGATATCGCTCGAATTACTCCCTCCTTCAGGTGAAGAGCGCATGTTCACCCTGCTCGTCACCAACGACGGGCATCTGATACCCGACAGTGAAATCGAAAATATATTCAATCCGTTCTACCGCCTCAAAGAGACAGAAAACCAGCAAGGAAGCGGTATCGGTTTGTCGCTGGCCCACTCTTTGACCGAATTCCACTGCGGCAGACTGTTCTATCGACAAACGCCGGACGGCTTGAACCAGTTTGTCCTGATGCTCCCAGAACAGCAGGAAGACAGTTTCCAGACCACTGCTGGAAAAGAGAAAGCGGAAATAGTCACATTGGCCGAAACGGGCAAATCGGTTATCTTAATTGTCGAAGACCAAAATGATATGCGCCATTTCATCGCCCGCGAACTGGCGGAAACATATCAAGTGCTAGAAGCGGAAAACGGGAAAGTAGCTCTTGATCTGGTCCGTAAAAACACGGTCAACCTAATCATCAGCGATGTCATGATGCCGATCATGGACGGCTTCGAACTTTGCAACGAAATGAAAAACGATGTCAATGTCAGCCATATCCCGTTTATCCTGCTGACAGCACAACACAACCTGCAATCACGCCTGAAGGGACTGAACTCTGGAGCCGATGCCTATATGGAGAAACCGTTCTCTATCGAACTGCTGACGGCCCAAGTGGGCAACCTTTTGAAAAGCCGTAAGCTACTGAACAAAACCTATTTGGAGAAGCCGTTCGCCCCGGTAGCCTCTCTCGCCGTTTCGCAGGTGGATGATATTTTCCTTCGCAAACTGAACGATTATTTGGAAGAACACCTCAGCAATGAAGCACTCTCCGTTGAGATGCTTGCCGATACGATGGGAATGAGCACTTCCAGCCTCTACCGCAAAGTTAAGGGTCTGTCCGGTCTTTCTCCTAACGACTTCATCCGCATTGCCCGCTTAAAGAAGGCGATCCTGCTGATGCAGAACGGAGAGAACCGCATCAGCGAGATCGCTTTCCAAGTCGGCTTTTCGTCACCTGCCTACTTCTCCACCTGCTTCCAGAAGCAGTACGGAAAGACTCCATCAGAATATATGAAGCACTTAAAAATTGAGAATTAAAAATAGAGACCGATCATTATTTTTTAATTCTCACCGCTCTGCCACTGGGAAAGCAGAAATCCTCAACCTTGCCGCTCCCATAGGGACCAAGGTGATTTCATCCAGGCAGTCGGACTTGCGGGCGTTTTCGTATGGAAGGACTCCGCATAATCCGTATTCGTCAATTTTCCACTCCGGCACCAAACGTCCCTGAGCCTTAAATTCCATCGGGACGGAAGAGAGAGTGAAAGGATTGTTGTCCGACGGCCAGTTTCTGCGTTGCAACGTGATAGGTGACTGGACTCTCAAGGCATAATTCCACGGGCTTGCAGGCAGAATCTCGAATGTCGGCCATGCGGAGGCATCCGCTCCTTCCTGCCATTTGGAATCCCAAACAGCAGTCTCGGTGCTGGGCATTTGCTTGTATTCTTCCTCTATTTTCAAGGACAGGGTTAGCGGACCGTAATCGACACTGACACTATTCTTATTTACCTGCCACTGACGAACGGCATATTCCATCGGAAGGTTCAGGACTACCTCATCGCCATCTTTCCATTCCCGTTCTATACAAGCGTATGTTCCGGGAGCAAGCTTTGTTTGCTGTTTTTTTCCGTTGATCAAGACAGAAGCATTTTTACACCAGGACGGGATGCGGAGATAGAAGGGGAAAGATACGTTTTCGGACGTTCCAACCGTAAAACGTGTCATTTCCTCAAACGGATAATTCGTCTGTTCGCGTAAGGTGATTTCCGTTCCATCGCCCACCTTTACATTTGCCTTACAAGAATTGTATAAAACGGCGGCTACCCCGTTATCCGGCGTTGCCAACACCAAATGTTCGACATAATAAGGCCAACCGAAACCATGATTGTGCTGACAGCAACGACTGCTGAACGGGTTCATGGCCAAGAACGGACCGGAATTATCCAATCCCGGATGATGATTGCGAGAATCGCTGATCGCCATATTCGGACAAGTCAGATAACGAAGCGCCCGGTAATCAGGCATCAAAGAAGCTGGATAACTGTTGAACGCAACATCTTCGAGGTGATCAGCCCAATAAGGATCGCCACTGATCAAAAGCATGATCTCGTCGGAAGCCATCTGCTCCACAAAACCACAAGTCTCCGTACCCTGTCGAGGATCGAAGAAACCGATACGGGCATTCTCATCCGCCCCAAACATTCCACCAGGAACTTGGCCGAAAGCACGGCGTACCAAACTCTGGACATTATAGCTGGCAGCCAACATCGCCGAATCTTTTGTAAACAGAAAATAAGTGGCAGGTTCGCGAAAACACTGGGCAACATTCACATTGTGCCAGTTAGGAAGCTGAGTTGATTTTGTCCAATCCGCCGTATTCCTGTGAATCTTTTCGGCCAACCGAAGAAGTGACTCGTCACCCATGCGGTTATACAGCCAAACCACACTCCAAAGATTATCCCCCCCGCGGCTATTTTCCCAATAACTCGACAGGAAAGCGTCATCAGGAACCGTTTGCAGATAATGACAATAGCGGGTCATGAAGTCAATCACCCGGTTATCGTTCGTATATTCATGATAAGATTGCATGATCCAAAGGACGATCATGTTCGGCCAAAAATCCTGCTTGCCGTTATTCAAATGCACCGGCCCGAAATTACCATCCGCTCGCTGACTTGACAAGATGGCCTCTATCCAGAATTTCGTTTCCTTCAACAAAGTCTCGTCTCTCAAGGCATACGCCATGTTACCATACCCTCGCAACCAGTAGGGCACTTCTTCCCACCCCCATTCACCTCCGTTTTTCAACCAGGCATTGTTTTCCTTTTGCAGCCAGGCACTAATCTCCCCCAAATGACCACAAAGTCCATCCTTCTGTAATTCGATCTGCCGCCTGATCCAGCCTTCTGGCTCGATACTTCCGGCGGGCAGCTTAATAAATTGCAACGGTTGCAACGGAGCCCGGTTACTTACATAGTAATCATTATGAGATGCAGTGGACAAACGTTCCATTGTCCGGATCTCTTGCGTCTGCTTACCTGCACACGACGCCAACAGAATTGAGAAAAATAAAATCGTCTTTTTCATGCTTATCAGATTTATTGGGCAAAGAAAAGGATTATGACAGAAAAACATGATAAGAAATCAATCAAAAACATATAAAAATCGTTCTATCACTTTCTCCTGATGAAAAAACAATAGAACGATATTAAATTCTTTGGTTACTTATCTTTCTAAAGAAAAGCAACAATCACTTTCTCAACTGGCTCAGTCCATAATACAGCAAACGGAGTACAACCGACAATCCGTAAAAGCCACACGTAATGAGTAGCATCCACAACGATTGTGTCCAAAGCTCGGACCAGCTTGTACCGTATGCTATGATTGAGATAATGTTCATCAGATAAGCGAGCGCGATACAGACACAGAATATCTTGATTTCCGTTTTTTGTCTCTTTACAGATAATACGATCTCTTTCATAATCATGCAAAATTTAGATACGGTATTTTATATTCATCCGGGAAAGTAATCACCCGTCCTTCATCAATCGCCTGCAAGCCCAACAAACCCAAAACAGAGGAATAGTAAGCTTCTTCCACCAGGTTAGGAGCCGGTTTTCCAGTAATAGCCGCTTCGCAGAAAGCAGTAACCAACTCGATAGAACCGTCGCCAGCAGCTCCTACCGATGACTGTCCACTGATCGTTGTGACATTGTCCATGATCAGATGTCCCTTGTTTACCGATGCAGTTTCAGGAACCCAACTCGGGCCGGCAAATGAAACATTGTCGAAGATCTTATGTTCGATCTGGTTGATCAACTGCATGATACCAGGAGCAGGTTCGACATCTTCAAAATAATATTTACCTTTTTCCGGTTCCATCGTGCCCTTGCTTCCCATAATCTCTTCTTCAAGGCCATAAAACTTGTTGGCAATCATCGACTCATAGGTCATCTTCACACCATTCGGATAATGATAAATCAAATTGATACTGTCATACACTTCGCGACCATCCTTCCAATAGACGATATCTCCCATGCCGGCTACCTTTTCGGGAAGCATCCGGAGCGCCCAGTTTCCAACCTGCAACTGATGGGTTGCCAATTCTGTTACCAAGCCGCATGAATATTCCTTATATAAACGCCAGTTGATCTTACGTTCCAAATCGGGAGAAGGGACCGGACGGCGCCAGTCGTTATTACGGAACCAATACGCCCGTATCGAATTTATCTCTCCCAACAAGCCGGCATGGATCATTTCCATCGCCTTTATATATTTCGGATCATACAAGCGCTGCTGGCCGATAAACATCACCTTGCCGGATTCCTTAAACACATTATACATATCCAGACAGTCAGCACACGTCATCGCCATCGATTTCTCGCAGAAGACATGCTTTCCGGCATGCAAGGCGTCTATTGTGATATGCGCATGTTCGTACAGCGGAGTGGCGATCATGACAGCTTGTATATCTCTATCATCCAAAAGCTTCCGGTAATCGTCATATGTCTTGGCTTTCGGATAGAGAGCCGAAGCCTCTTTCAGGTGGGGAGGATAATTATCACACAAGGCAACCACATCGGCATACGGAATCGTCTTCAGGTTATTCAAGTGGTACTGTCCGCGCGAACCTGTACCAATAAATCCGATCCGCACTTTCTCCTTTGCGATCTGCACCTTATCGTCGGCACTACAGGACTGCAACCAGGGAAACGCGGAAAGCAGCACACCGCCTCCACCAATCATTCCCAACTCCTTAAAGAAGTCCCGCCGGCTTAAATTGACTGAATTCTCATCATTTTTCATAACTTATATACATGTTTTTCATAAATATCAAATTGAGACGCGATTACCGGAACACGCTCGTCGCCGCAGATCATAAAGGCAGTTGTCAGAATCTCCGCCACCACCGGATCTTTCGCCACCACCGACACCATTTTCTTATCCTCCACGAATGTTCCCGTATGCGGGTTCACGATATGGCGCGGATGGGAAGGCATATTTCCCGATATCGATAACGAACTATCACTCAACTTCAAATCGGCAATCCGCTCTTTCGTAAACGGATTGTCAAGACCCACCGGCCAATATTCGCCGCACGGATGCGTACCGACCGCCAGAACCGAACTATTTCCGAAATTGACAAGCGCCTTACCAATCCCGTTTTCTTCCAACAGTTCCCGTATTTTAGCAAGCGCATATCCTTTCCCGTACCCGCCGAGATCAATGTGTAAAGATTCAGAAAAGAAAAAAATGCTTTTATCTTCTTCCGTCAGCAATACCTGGTCGAATCCCTGCAAAGTTATATCGAAATATCCTTCCGTCAGCTCATTGTAACGCTTGCAGTTCAACAATATATTCCAAAGCTCTTCCCCCACCGTCACCGGATAGTGTCCGGCTTCCCGGTTAACAAATGAAACCTCACTCTCCGGATCGAACCGGTTCAGCATTTTATCTAATCGCTGCACTTCCGATTCGACCTTTTCCCAGACCGTACCAAGAAGGCGGGGATCACTGCCGACCATCAAGATGTCAAACTGCGTTCCCATTACCGACGACATAGATCCATGGAAAAGCCCAGAAGCCGCATAATAGTTAGAATAAGCCATTTGTTACCTGTTATTTTTTACATGGTTCAAAGAGGTGTGCGTACACACTCTGCAAATATAGGGGATTTGTTCGTTTCACAAATAGAATTAGGCAACCTTTTTCTCAAAAGGTTGCCTAATTAGCGTTTATTTTCGTTTAAAACATTTATTACAACTCAACCTTCGCCAAGCAGAATTCCTTTTCCGGATGATAAGCCAGAACGCAGTGCCAAGCCTGTTACATTTTATTGGCACAAGAGTTCCACTGGCATGGTACTCCCGTTTCATGGGCAGGAAACAGTAGTTTCATAGGTAGGGAACGACCGTTACATAGGCAGGAAACAACACCAGCACTGCTATCTCCTCACCCTTTTGATGCCTCCGAGGCTGAAAAAAGAAACCAGCCATTCGTTTATTACAAGATAATAGCTTACATTTGCATCTAAAAGTATTATCTAAAATCTATGATTCCGATGAGTACACAAATTAGTAAAAGCCTGATAGCGCTTTTCTTTTTAGGAATGTTCGTAACCGGTTGCAATACTAACACGAAGCAAACGGCCGATAATGATATTAAATTCGATTCTATCCGGGTGGATAGGACCTATCATCTGCTGAATAATCCCGATAATCCCAATTGCAACTTGCAATTGAACTTCACCTATCCTGCCAAATTTTCCGATAAGGAGATTCTGAAAAAGATACAGAATGACTTTGTCCTCTCCTACTTCGGCGAGAATTATGAGAACCTGTCTCCAGAAGAGGCGGTCGCCAAGTACACGGAAGACTATCTGAACAACTATAAAGAACTGGAAGCCGATTTCAAGGCAGAGTTGGAAAAGAAGGACGATCTGCCGGTCGGAGCCTGGTTCTCTTATTTCGAAATGTCATCGGATGAAATCGTCTACAACCAGAATGACATTCTGAGCTATACTGTAAGTTTCGAAAACTATACAGGCGGTGCACACGGTTCGCATGCCTACAACAATCACGTGATCAACTTGAAAACAGGCAATGCAATCACAGAAGAAGATATTTTCATCGAGAACTTCCAGGACAGCCTCGCACAGATATTGATCGATCATATTGCCAAACAAAACAAGGTGGAGAATCCGAAAGATTTGGAAAACATCGGTTTTTTCAGTGTCGAAGAAATTTTTCCGAACGGTAATTTCCTGGTCGACGAGGACGGCATCACGTATACCTTTAATGAATATGAGATCGCCGCTTACGTGGTAAGGGAAACAAACGTATTCTTACCCTATGCGGAAATCCTATATCTATTGAAAAAAGACAGTCCAATTGCGAAACTAATTGACAATTGACAAATAAAATATAACAATAATCCCATACATATAATTTATGGATAACAGTGCAACAATATCCTCCCAATTGTCAATTGTCAATTGTCAATTGGGGGTTCTAAAGTCTTACTTTCCAACGCTAACCGATGCGCAAAAGCAACAGATAGACGCCCTGTTTGATTTGTATTCAGACTGGAATTCCAAAATCAATGTAATTTCACGCAAAGATATAGAGAACCTGTACCTGCACCACGTACTTCATTCGTTAGGTATCTTGAAAATGCTGAAATTCAGAGAAGGATCGACAATTATGGATATCGGTACGGGAGGCGGTTTTCCCGGCATACCACTTGCGATCCTGCTCCCTGAAGTACAGTTTCATTTGGTAGACAGTATCGGAAAAAAAATCAAGGTCGGACAAGCTGTAGCCGAAGCGATCGGTCTGAAAAACGTCACTTTCCGCCATTGTCGTGCCGAAGAGGAAAAACAATTATTCGACTTTGTCGTGAGTCGTGCCGTCATGCCACTGGCCGATCTGGTAAAAATCGCCCGTAAGAATATAAAGAAGGAACAACAAAATGCACTTCCTAACGGTTTGATTTGTCTGAAAGGAGGAGAGTTGCAGCATGAAATATTGCCATTCCACAAGCAAGCTGTCAGCCTCAACCTGAGTGACCATTTTAAAGAAGAATTTTTCCAAACTAAAAAAGTTGTTTACGTACCGTTATGATTACAATAAAATCGTTTGAGTTCAATTATTTCCAGGAAAACACATTCCTGCTGTATGATGATACACGCGAGGCCGTACTGATCGATTGTGGTTGCTGTCGCAAGGAAGAAGAAAAGGAGTTAACCGACTTTATCCTCGAAAACAAGTTGACATTAAAGCATTTGCTCTGTACTCATCTGCACGTGGATCACGTATTTGGAAACGGTTTTATATATAAGACATACGGTTTGAAACCCGAAGCGAACAAGCAGGATGTCGAGAAACTACCCTCTCCGGACGAACAGGCCAAGTTGTTCGGACTCCGTCAGCATGTCGAGAACGTCCCGGTTGAAAAATATATCGTAGGAGGCGAGATCATTAAGTTCGGCACATCCGAACTTCAAGTGCTGACAGTTCCCGGACATTCACCCGGCAGCATCGCTTTCTATAACAAAAAGAACGGCTTTGCGATCGTCGGCGATGCACTGTTTGCCGGAAGTATCGGCCGTACCGACCTTTGGGGTGGAAACCAGGAGGTATTGGTTGCCGCCATCCACGACAAACTCCTTTCACTTCCCGACGAGACAGTAATCTATCCGGGGCATGGACCGGAAACAAGAGTCATCGATGAGAAGTTCAACAATCCCTATTTGTAATTGACAATTAAGAATTAATTCATAAATCATAAATCACAATATTATGGACACAAATAAATTTGTAAACCGCCACGTTGGTATCTCGGCAGAAGACATTCCTTCCATGCTGCAAGCCATCGGCGTCAAGTCGGTTGACGAACTGATCGATCAGACCATCCCGTCCGACATCCGTTTGAAAGAACCGCTTAACCTTCCCGAACCCATGACGGAACGTGAGTTCGCAGAACACATCTCGGAGTTGGCATCCAAAAACGAAGTCTTCACTTCTTATATCGGAATGGGTTGGTATGACACAGTATGTCCGGCTCCTATCCAACGTAACGTATTTGAAAATCCGGTTTGGTACACTTCCTACACTCCGTACCAGGCAGAAGTTTCACAAGGACGTCTGGAAGCGTTGTTGAATTTCCAGACTGTTATCGCTGAACTGACCGGCCTGCCGCTAGCCAACTGTTCCCTGCTGGACGAAGCGACAGCAGCAGCCGAAGCGGCAACCATGTTCTACGGTAGCCGTAGCCGTGCACAGGTGAAAGCAGAAGCCAATACGTTGTTTGTCGACGAAAACGTATTCGCCTCTACACTGGCCGTTATCAACACTCGCATGATCCCGCAAGGCATCAAGGTCGTTGTGGGTGATTACAAAACATTTGAATTCACACCGGATGTATTCGGGGCTATCGTCCAGTATCCGAATGCCGACGGTTCGATCGAAGATTATAAAGAATTCATCGTACGTGCCAATGCCGGTGGAGCACGTGTCGCCGTTGCTGCCGACCTGATGAGTCTTGTCCTGCTGACTCCTCCGGGAGAATGGGGTGCAGATGTCGTGTTCGGAAGCAGCCAACGTTTCGGTATCCCGATGTTCTACGGTGGTCCGTCCGCTGCATTCTTCGCCACGAAAGACGAATACAAGCGTTCCATCCCCGGACGTATCATCGGCATTTCCAAAGATGCCTATGGACACACGGCTTACCGCTTGGCTTTGCAAACACGCGAACAACATATCAAACGTGAAAAGGCGACCTCCAATATCTGTACCGCCCAAGCCTTGCTAGCCACGATGGCTGGTTTCTACGCCGTTTACCACGGTGCCGAAGGCTTGAAGAACATCGCAGGTCGTATCCACGCTTCTGCAGGTTTCCTAACAGGCGAGTTGGAAAAACTAGGCTACAAACAATTGAACAAAAACTATTTCGACACACTGAAAATCCAGTTGCCGGAACATGTATCCATCAATGCACTCCGCGAGATCGCATTGGAATGTAAGGTGAACTTGCGTTACTTCGATGCCGGACAGATCGGCATCAGCTTGGACGAAACGACCGGACCGACCGATATCGGCGTATTGCTGTATATCTTCGCAGGGGCAGCCGGAAAGGACTACATGCTGAAAGAAGCCGTTCCTGAGAAAACTTATTTCGATCCGAAATTCGCCCGTACTTCCGAATTCCTGCAAGAAGACGTATTCAAAAAATATCATACCGAAACGGAACTGATGCGTTATATCACCCGCCTGGGACGAAAGGATGTTTCATTGGCCCAATCCATGATCTCTTTAGGTTCTTGTACGATGAAACTGAATCCGGCATCGACCATGCTTCCACTCAGCCGTCCGGAATTCATGAATATACATCCGTATGCACCGGAAGACCAGGTCGAAGGCTACACGGAACTGATTGAAAACTTATCGGCTTACTTGTGTGAGATCACCGGATTCAAAGGCTGTACGCTGCAACCTAATTCCGGAGCAGCCGGCGAATATACAGGTCTGCGCGTAATCCGGGCTTATCTGGAAAGCATCGGGCAGGGACATCGCAACATCGTCCTGCTTCCTGCCTCTGCCCACGGTACGAACCCGGCAAGTGCGGTTCAATGCGGTTTTACGACCGTTACGGTGAAATGTGACGACAAAGGAAATATCGACTTGGAAGATTTCCGGGCTAAAGCCGAAGCCAACAAGGACAACTTAGCAGCCAGCATGATCACCTATCCGTCTACTCACGGTATCTTCGAGGTGGACATCAAGGAAATGTGCGACATTGTTCACGCTTGCGGTGGTCAGCTGTATATGGACGGCGCCAACATGAATGCACAAGTCGGTCTGACCAATCCGGGTACTATCGGTGCAGACGTCTGCCACCTAAACCTGCATAAGACCTTTTCTTCTCCTCACGGAGGAGGCGGTCCCGGTGTCGGTCCGATCTGCGTTGCCGCACATCTCGTCCCGTTCCTGCCACAGCATCCGATATTATGGGGCAGCGACCTGAACACAGTCTCCGCCGCACCTTACGGTAGCGCGGGCATTCTGCCGATCACATATGCTTATATCCGCATGTTGGGAACAGAAGGGTTGGAAACGGTCACCAAGACCGCGATCTTGAATGCGAATTATCTGGCAGCCAAATTCAAAGATACTTACGGAATCGTTTACACAGGTGCTACAGGTCGCGTCGGTCACGAACTGATCCTGGAATGCCGCACGGTAAAAGAACGTTCGGGTATCGATGAAGGCGATATCGCCAAGCGCCTGATGGACTTCGGCTACCACGCTCCAACTCTTTCCTTCCCTGTTCACGGCACTCTGATGGTCGAACCGACCGAAAGCGAAAGCAAAGCCGAACTGGATCGTTTCGTCGAGGTGCTGGAATGTATCTGGAACGAAATCAAGGAAGTGGAAGAAGGCAAGGCTTCAAAGGAAGACAACGTATTAAAGAACGCTCCTCATCCCGAATATGAAGTAACGGCCGACGAATGGAAACACGAGTATCCGCGCAGCAAGGCCGCCTTCCCGCTGGAATGGTTGCACGACAGCAAATTCTGGGTGAATGTAGCCCGCGTAGACAATGCGTATGGCGACCGCAACCTGATTCCAACACTTTGTGCATGCGAAATTTAATATAAACCGGCGCAAACCTATTACTCGATTTCGACTTGACAAAACGGTGCCAAAGCACCTTTATCACGATCTTTCAGGCACGGATTTCACGGATTGACACGGATAAATTTATTTTCTTTCCGTGTTTTCCGTGTAATCCGTGCCTAAATTATGGTGATTAGTAAGGTGGTAAGTAAAAAGAAAGGATATGCTCAAAAAAACCTAAAGTGTGCAGATTCCAGACGAAAGTTCTTTGATATAAAGAATGTTTGATTACTTTTGCAGGTCAGTATTCAGAAGGTTAATTCGAACAAATATCCAATATAGAAATCTAATATTCCTATAATATGAGTTTAAAAATTATTGTATTGGCGAAACAGGTTCCGGACACACGCAATGTGGGAAAGGATGCGATGAAAGAGGACGGAACTATCAACCGAGCCGCACTTCCCGCAATCTTCAACCCGGAAGATCTGAACGCATTAGAACAAGCCCTCCGCTTGAAAGACGCCTATCCGGGAACTACGGTAACCTTGTTAACAATGGGTCCGGGGCGTGCAGCTGAAATTATTCGTGAAGGTTTATACCGGGGAGCAGACGGTGGTTATCTGCTAACCGACCGTGCATTTGCCGGTGCCGACACTTTGGCAACGTCTTATGCGCTTGCCACAGCAATCAAGAAAATAGGTGACTACGATATTATCATCGGAGGACGCCAGGCTATTGACGGCGATACAGCACAGGTAGGTCCTCAAGTCGCTGAAAAGTTAGGATTAACACAGGTCACATATGCCGAAGAAATCCTGAACGTAGACGAAAAGAATCGCAGTATCACAGTGAAACGGCATATCGACGGTGGTGTCGAAACAGTGGAAGGTCCGCTGCCTATCGTGATTACGGTCAACGGTTCGGCTGCCCCCTGCCGTCCGCGTAATGCCAAGTTGGTGATGAAATACAAACGGGCATTGGGCGCGCAGGAAAAAGTTCCTGCTCCCGCCTGCCATCCGGAAGGCGTATCGGCACTGCCATACCCCGAACTGTATGAAAAGCGCCCGTACCTGAATATTCCGGAATGGAGTGTTGCCGATGTAAACGGAGATCTCGCACAATGCGGTTTGTCCGGTTCGCCGACAAAAGTCAAAGCGATTCAGAACATCGTGTTCCAGGCAAAGGAAAGCAAGACGCTGACCGGCTCAGACAAGGATGTGGAAGATTTGATTGTTGAACTGTTAGCTAACCACACTATCGGATAATTGACAATTGATAATTGACAATTCATACGGTAAAAAAGATTGAACAATATGAATAATGTATTTGTATATTGTGAGCTTGAAGGTACAACGATTGCCGATGTAAGCCTCGAACTGCTGACCAAAGGTCGCAAGTTAGCCAACCAGTTGAACTGCCAACTCGAAGCCATTGTGGCCGGTTCCGGACTGGAAGGGATTGAAAAGCAGGTGATGCCTTATGGCGTGGACAAGGTGCATATTTTTGACGCTCCCGGTCTGTTCCCGTACACTTCCCTTCCTCATTCTTCTGTTTTGATCAATCTGTTCAAAGAAGAAAAACCGCAGATCTGCCTGATGGGAGCAACGGTTATCGGCCGTGACTTAGGCCCCCGTGTTTCTTCTGCACTGACAAGCGGTCTGACAGCAGACTGTACATCCCTCGAAATCGGCTCGCACGAAGACAAAAGAGCTGGTAAAACATACGAAAACCTGTTATACCAGATCCGTCCCGCTTTCGGTGGTAACATCGTAGCGACGATCATCAATCCGGAACACCGTCCTCAGATGGCGACTGTTCGCGAAGGTGTGATGAAAAAAGAAATTCTGGACGCCGGTTATAAAGGCGAAGTGGTAAAACACGACGTCGCCAAATATGTTCCGGAAACGGATTATGTCGTAAAGGTCATCGACCGCCACATAGAAAAGGCCAAACACAACCTGAAAGGTGCTCCGATCGTAGTAGCCGGCGGTTACGGAATGGGTTCCAAGGAAAGTTTCGATATGTTGTTCGAACTGGCAAAGGAACTTCATGCCGAAGTAGGCGCCAGCCGTGCAGCCGTTGATGCCGGTTTCTGTGACCATGACCGCCAGATCGGCCAGACAGGTGTGACGGTCCGTCCGAAATTGTATATCGCTTGCGGTATCTCCGGACAGATCCAGCATATCGCAGGTATGCAGGATGCAGGTATCATCATCTCTATCAACAACGACGAGAACGCTCCGATCAACACGATTGCCGACTACGTGATCAACGGCACTGTTGAGGAGGTGATTCCGAAGATGATTAAGTATTACAAACAGAACAGCAAGTAAAGAGATGGCAAATTATTATACAGACATTCCGGAACTCAAGTATCACTTGAACAATCCGATGATGGAACGTATTTGCGAACTGAAAGAACGCAATTACAGAGATAAAGAAGAGTTCGACTATGCACCGCAGGATTATGCCGATGCAATGGACTCGTTCGACAAAGTGCTTGAAATCACAGGCGAAATCACGGGTGAGATCATCGCTCCCAATGCCGAAGGAGTTGACGAAGAAGGCCCCCACTGCGCAAACGGACGTGTGGAATACGCTTCCGGGACCAAGCAGAATCTGGATGCAATGGTGAAAGCCGGCCTGAACGGTATGACGATGCCGCGCCGTTTCGGCGGTTTGAACTTCCCGATCACGCCGTACACCATGTGCGCCGAAATCGTGGCCGCTGCCGATGCTGGATTCGGAAACATCTGGTCGTTGCAAGATTGTATCGAGACATTATATGAATTCGGAAACGAAGACCAGCACAGCCGTTTCATTCCGCGTATCTGCGCCGGTGAAACGATGTCTATGGACTTGACAGAGCCGGATGCCGGTTCCGACTTGCAGTCCGTGATGCTGAAAGCGACTTTCGACGAAAAAGAAAATTGCTGGCGTCTGAACGGTGTGAAACGTTTCATCACAAACGGAGACGCCGACCTTCATCTGGTCTTGGCCCGTTCGGAAGAAGGGACGAAAGACGGGCGTGGCCTGTCTATGTTCATCTATGACAAACGCCAGGGTGGCGTAGATGTCCGCCGTATTGAAAACAAGTTGGGTATTCACGGTTCGCCTACCTGCGAACTGGTTTACAAGAATGCGAAAGCCGAACTTTGCGGAGATCGCAAATTAGGTTTGATCAAATATGTGATGGCGCTGATGAACGGTGCCCGTTTGGGTATCGCCGCACAGTCTGTCGGTCTGAGCCAGGCCGCCTACAACGAAGGGTTAGCTTACGCAAAGGAACGCAAACAGTTCGGCAAAGCAATTATCGAATTCCCGGCTGTTTACGACATGCTGTCTATCATGAAAGCGAAGCTGGATGCCGGCCGTGCCTTACTGTATCAGACTTCCCGTTATGTAGATATCTACAAAGCACTGGACGACATCGCCCGTGAACGCAAGCTGACTCCGGAAGAACGTCAGGAACAGAAAAAATATGCCAAACTAGCCGACTCTTTCACCCCGCTGGCAAAAGGTATGAACTCCGAATATGCCAACCAGAACGCATACGACTGTATCCAAATTCATGGTGGTTCAGGCTTCATGCTGGAATATGCTTGTCAACGTATCTACCGGGATGCCCGCATCACCTCCATCTACGAAGGAACGACGCAATTGCAGACAGTTGCAGCCATCCGTTACGTGACCAACGGTTCCTATCTGGCTACCATCCGAGAATTCGAAACAATCCCGTGTTCTCCTGAAATGGAACCGCTGAAAGGCCGCCTGGTTGAAATGGCCAATAAGTTCGAAGCCTGCATGAACAAGGTGAAGGAAGCGCAGAACCAGGAATTGCAGGACTTTGTTGCCCGTCGCCTTTATGAAATGGCAGCCGACTGCATCATGGCTCACCTGCTGATCCAAGACGCGACAAAGACTCCTGAAATGTTTGCCAAATCAGCTGTCGTATACTTGAATTATGTCGAAGCGGAAGTGGAAAAACACAGCAGCTTTATCTTGAAATTCAATGCCGACGAATTAGCAAGCTACAGACAATAATAGAGCGTATCTAATTTCATAAAAGCCGGATATCTTCTCTTGATTTCCGGCTTTTTCCTTATATTTAGACTCGTATTAAGCCAATAAGACAACCATCGACTATGAAACAGTACAATCCAGACATCCACCATCGTCACAGTATCCGTTTGAAAGGATATGATTATTCACAGGAAGGGTTATAAATGATATTAAACCCATATGGTGAAATAATCCAACAATGTTATTGGGATTTGGAACACAAATACCCCAATATCGAATGTTGCGAATATGTTATTATGCCAAATCATTTCCATGCGATTATAAAAATCGATCGGGATGCATTTAGGGCGGGCGAACCCCGCCCCTACGTGGTGACACTGGGGCATATTGTGGGATATTTTAAATATCAATCGACAAAAATGATTAATCTACACGGTCAAAAATTATGGCAACGTAATTATTATGAACATATCATACAGGATGAAAAAGCGTATCATAATATATCCAATTATATATTAAACAATCCGGCACAATGGGCATACGACCGATTACGCTAATTCATTGTGGTGATTCCATAATACCCATTGCATACTACCACGAAGCAACAGATATATCAGAAATGCCATCCACAATGCATGATTTCCCATCATTCCGAAAAAGAGGTAATAGATCAAAAAGAAAGTGCCGGAAGCGACCAACATCGAATAAAGCATCAGGCGGGTAGCTGTCGCACCGATCAGGATACCATCCCACAAGAAGGCGGCAAAGCCGGCAAGCGGAACAGCCAGCACCCAATAGAAATAGGTTCCGGCCTCTTGTATGACAACAGAGTCATTCGTCAGGAGGGAGAGAAAACCTTTCCCGCCTACTCCATAAAGCAGGGTAAACGAAAGGGACAACCCAATCCCCCAGCCAAACAGCAAACGGATCATCCGACTAAGGGCTGTTTTGTTCCGAGCACCGATATAACGTCCCGCCAAAGCCTCGCCCGCATAGGCAAAACCGTCCATGATATAGGAGAAAAGCGTAAACAACTGCATCAGCAATGTATTAACAGCCAAAACGATATCGCCCTGTCTCGCACCCGTAGAAGTAAAAAATGTAGTAACCGCCACCAAACAAAGCGTACGAAAGAAAATATCGCCATTCACCTGGAAGAAACGACGCATAGCGACCTTATCCATGGCCTCATGCCAGCAAACACGAATATTCAACCGCTTCCGATAGAATACGAACCACAGGAATACAGCCATCCCGAAGCCTCCATATTGAGCGATCAGCGTTCCCGTCGCAACCCCTTGCACCTTCATGCCGAACACAAAGACGAAGATCAGGCTCGCCACGATATTCACGACATTCTGGGTGATCGCAATAAACATCGGGAAACGGGAATTCTGCATTCCGATAAACCAACCGGAGAAACCATACAATCCCAACACAGCCGGCGCTCCCCAAATACAAATATTGAAATATAAGGAAGCCAACCGTTCTACCTCATCCGTCGTATCCAATAGTAAGAAAGCTATTTCCCGTATCGGATACTGGAGCAGAAGCAGAGCCAGAGAAATCAGAATCCCGACACCGACCGACCGGAACAAAACCCTCGTTACTTCCAGGAGATCCCGTCTCCCCAGAGCCTGTGAAGTCATCCCACTCGTTCCCATCCGCAAGAAACCGAACAACCAGTAAATAATATTGAACAGCATCCCCCCTACCGCAATCGCCCCGATATAGGAAGCGGCCCCCAAATGTCCGACAATCGCCACATCGACCAATCCCAACAAAGGAACCGTTATATTGGATACAATAGAAGGAAGCGCTAACTGAAGTATCTTTTTATTCATTATTTATCGTATCTATAAAAACTATTCCTAACTTTGTCAGCAAAGTTACAGATTACTTTAGAAATAACATGATTACACTTATGTTTCAATAACAAAAACGCGAACCCTAAGTAATTGTAAAAAACGTTGGATGTTCGCATCCTCTATAAATCATACACTTATAGATTTATTTAGAGAATATGAACATTTATTGCTTTTCTACTTTATCATTCGCAAAATTACAATTTAAAAGTGTCATCAATAAAGCTTTTCACAAACATGGAGTCGCATCTTTTACAGATGCGTGGATTGAAACAAGGTGCTGCGTATGCTAAGACTTTGGCTGAGACGTCGCATCTTTTACAGATGCGTGGATTGAAACTCATCAATCCCGAGGCCCGTAAAAAGGCCTTGGGTCGCATCTTTTACAGATGCGTGGATTGAAACGTTATGATGCTTTGAATATGCCGGAATATTTAGGTCGCATCTTTTACAGATGCGTGGATTGAAACGTGATTATGTTATCCCTGCTACTGGTGCATCTATTGGTCGCATCTTTTACAGATGCGTGGATTGAAACGACGATGGACGCGCGTACCCTAAACCAATAAAAGTCGCATCTTTTACAGATGCGTGGATTGAAACTGGAAATATGACTTTATATCATATCCCGTTACGTGTCGCATCTTTTACAGATGCGTGGATTGAAACGTGAGAACGGATTTGATCTCCAAATCCTATTAAGTCGCATCTTTTACAGATGCGTGGATTGAAACCAGAAAGCAAATGGATCCGAAACAAAAGATCTGGTCGCATCTTTTACAGATGCGTGGATTGAAACGACTTGGAGGAATCGGAAGATTCCGACTTTTCAGTCGCATCTTTTACAGATGCGTGGATTGAAACATTTTTATTGGTTTAGGGTACGCGCGTCCATTGGTCGCATCTTTTACAGATGCGTGGATTGAAACAAGGTGCTGCTTATGCGAAGACTCTTGCCGAGAGTCGCATCTTTTACAGATGCGTGGATTGAAACTTACTTTCGCCGTCGAGAACAGTATTTGAAAAGTCGCATCTTTTACAGATGCGTGGATTGAAACCGTGCGTATGAGGCTATATATAACGCTTATATTCGGTCGCATCTTTTACAGATGCGTGGATTGAAACTCCTTCTTACGCTCAAATTGAGCTTAATTGGCTTGTCGCATCTTTTACAGATGCGTGGATTGAAACAACAGGATCAAAAGTATGATGACGCTCAGCGTATGTCGCATCTTTTACAGATGCGTGGATTGAAACATGAAGTTGCAAATGTTACCTTAGCATTATAGAAGTCGCATCTTTTACAGATGCGTGGATTGAAACTAATTCGAATCGTAATTATGGTGGATCAGCTAAAGTCGCATCTTTTACAGATGCGTGGATTGAAACCCCGACCAAGCATGGACAGTCACCGGCAAAACCAAGTCGCATCTTTTACAGATGCGTGGATTGAAACTTGTGCAGCAATGGCGCGCTTTTGGCGTCTACGTCGCATCTTTTACAGATGCGTGGATTGAAACATTGCCCTCAAAAGGAATACAATAATCCCATAATGTCGCATCTTTTACAGATGCGTGGATTGAAACGAAATCAACCTTATAAGCATTACCGTCCTCGTCAAGTCGCATCTTTTACAGATGCGTGGATTGAAACTTACCAGAGTGCAGGAGTTTTTTCGCAATGCCAGTCGCATCTTTTACAGATGCGTGGATTGAAACGTCCGTTTTAGAATACAACAGTAATAATGCAACTAATAAGTCGCATCTTTTACAGATGCGTGGATTGAAACCACTCTTCAAAGGCGCGTTTGAACGTGTCTTTAATGTCGCATCCTTTACGGGGACAACTATTTATAATATTTTTTGCAAGAAGATTACAGGATTAAAATATTTGTTTGTTAGAAAATAAAATATATCTTTGTTGAACAGAGTTATAAAGATACCTTATTACTCAAAGCATAAACACCTTATATTACGTTAACCTAAACATATGATATATACAAATAAAGAATACTGTCTTGAGGTTAAAGGAAGCATGGCCTGCTTTACCCGTCCGGAGATGAAAGTCGAAAGAGTTAGCTACGACATAATAACGCCATCTGCTGCCCGAGCTATTTTCGAATCTATATTTTGGAAACCAGCCATACAATGGAATATTACTCGAATAGAAGTATTAAATCCAATCAGATGGTTTTCCATGAAAAGAAATGAGATTGGAAGTTTAATGAGCCCCCGTTCATCCGGATTATTCATCGAAGATAATCGGCAACAAAAATCCAGTTTGTTACTAAAAGATGTTTGCTATAGAATTTTTGCAGAGTTGGAATTTATACCTATAAGAAATAGAGCGAAAGAAGATATGTTGAAAGTGCCATCAAAGTCCTCTGACGAAAATCCAGGCAAATATAATGCTATGTTCGAACGTAGAGCTAAAAAGGGGCAATGTTTCAATCAACCCTATTTAGGTTGCCGTGAGTTCTCCGCAGATTTCACATACATCGAAAATCCGGTAAAAGGAAACGGAATACCCGAAGATCGTGATTTTGGATATATGCTATATGATATGGATTTCACAAACGAAAAAGATCCAAAGCCAATGTTCTTCAGGGCTATAATGAAACAAGGAGTCTTGATCGTTCCATCCATTAACAGTGAGGAGGTACGCCGATGATTTTGCAAGCATTATACGAATACTACCAGCGTAAAGCTGCTGATCGGGGGAGTACTATTGCTCCCCATGGATTAGAATGGAAAGAAATACCTTATCTTATTCTGATAGATAAAAAAGGGAATTTTTTAGAACTACAGGATACCACCGAGGGGGTAGGAAAACAGAAACGAGCAAAAAAATACCTGGTCGTCAAAAGTAAAGGACGTACCGGCAGCAACAGTTGGCAAACGGCAAATGTATTTTGGGACCATTTCGGATATGTGTTAGCCCAACCTAAAAATACGGATGATAAAGGAATGCCAAAAGCACTGGACGATGCCGCTAAACAAAATAAAACCTTTGTTCAGGAGGTCAGGCGGCTTGCCGAAATGTATCCTTCCAATGAAGAGATTCAAGCAGTAGCCAAATTTTACGATAATCCTGATAATCTTCAACGTATAAAAATGGACCCTTTATGGGAAGAATGTATCAAAAAAGACGGGACAAACATCTCCTTTAAAGTAGCAGGAAACAATACTATCGTGGCTGCAAATCCGGATGTAACATCATCTATAGAAGACTGTTCAGACAAAGATGAACCTACAGGGATATGCCTCATCACCGGAAAAAAGGCTCCGATAGCCATACTCAATAGTGCCATAGCCATACCCGGGGGTAAGAGCGGAGCTAAACTGGTTGGCTTTCAAAAGAAATCGGGTTACGATTCTTATTATAAAGAGCAAGGTATGAACGCACCCATTTCAAAAGAAGCGGAAGCTGCTTATACCACAGCTTTAAATTCTTTATTGGGAAAAGATTCCTCTAACAAATATCGCTTGCATGACACATCCGTTGTTTTCTGGTCTCAGAAACCGACAAAGTTGGAGCAATGTTTCTGTTTCATATTTACATCTCCTCCCAAAGATGATCCGGATAAAAACACGGAAGTTATCAGAGACTTCTTGAAGTCCCCGTTCTCGGGAGTATTGAATGACGAGGACAAAACTCCCTTTTACGTGTTAGGTTTATCTCCTAATGCCGCCCGTATCTCCGTTAGATTCTGGCGACAAGGAACAGTAGGCGAATTTGCCAGTCACATCAGACAACATTTTAAGGACTTGGAAATCATTAAAAGCAAGAATCAAAGAGCCTATTTTTCTTTATTCAACTTACTGACCCAAGTTGCTTCCTTAAATAAAATGGAAAATCTGCCTCCCTGCTTAGCCAGCGATTTAAGTCAAAGCATATGGGATAACCAACCCTACCCGACCACATTGCAGATGCAATGTCTGATACGAATCAAAGCAGACCGGAATATAACGTCGATAAGAGCCGCTATACTCAAAGCCTACTTAAATAGAAAATTCAGAAATCATAATAATCCACCTAAAGAAATTCAAATGGCATTAGATTTAGAAAATAAAAACCAAGCGTACTTATGTGGCCGCTTGTTTGCTATCCTTGAAAAGATCCAGAGTGATGCTATCCCAGGAGCAAATTCTACGATCAAAGAGCGTTACTACGGTGCAGCGTCGACAACCCCGACAACTGTATTCGGCCGCTTGTTGTCTTTATCCAGACATCACCTTGCAAAATTTGATACCGGGAAATCTGTTTATTATGAAAAATTATTGCAAAGTGTTATCACCAACCTGGATAGTAACGGATTACCTAAATATTTATCGATGGACGACCAATCGCGTTTCGCAATCGGTTATTACCATCAAAGAGAAGATTTATATAAAACAACAACAGATAAAGAAAAAAATTAATACTATACAAATATGGAAACAGCAATAAACAATCGTTACGACTTCATTTATTTATTTGATGTACAGGATGGTAATCCGAACGGTGATCCCGATGCCGGAAATTTACCCAGAGTTGATCCGGAAACAGGTGAAGGCCTGGTTTCCGATGTCTGTCTGAAGCGTAAAGTCCGGAACTTTGTTCAAATAGTAAAAGGAGGAGAAAGACTGTATGATATATTCATTAAAGAGAAAGCGGTATTGAATAATCTGATCGCAGACGCTCATAAACAGGAAGGGGTTAAAGATATAAAAGAGAAAGGAGATAAAACAGAGGCTGCTCGGCAATGGATGTGCAGAAACTTTTATGACATAAGGACATTTGGAGCCGTACTAAGTACAGGCGAAAATGCCGGACAGGTTCGTGGCCCTATCCAATTTACTTTTGCCCGTTCCATCAGTCCGATTGTTACTGCCGAACATAGTATAACCCGTATGGCTGTGGCTACGGAGGATGAGGCTAAAAAACAGAGTGGAGATAACCGCACTATGGGACGTAAATTTACAGTTCCTTACGGACTATATAAAGCTAACGGATTTATTTCCGCTCATTTAGCCGCACAAACCGGATTCAATGAAGATGACCTGAACTTATTCTGGGATTCATTGAAAAACATGTTCGATCACGACCATTCAGCAGCCAGAGGAATGATGAATGCCCGCAAATTGATCGTATTCAAACACAGTACAGCATTAGGTAATGCTTCAGCTCATTCTTTATTCGGTTTAGTGAAGGTTCAACTTAAGGATGACCAACGCCCACCCCGTTCGTTCGACGATTATATTGTTACCATCGACAAGGATAAACTACCGGAAGGTGTAGAAGTTCTGGACATGATATGATAGAATACGGAGATGAGGACCTGTTGATGCTTTCCGGAATCCAACACATAACTTTCTGTAAACGTCAATGGGCCCTTATACATATCGAACAACAGTGGGCGGAAAACAACCTCACTATTGAAGGAAACTGGATGCATCAAAAAGTCGATGATCCTACCTTGATGAACCGCAATAAAGGCATAGTAACATTAAGATCCGTAACGCTTGTCTCCAGACGGCTGGGACTTTATGGTATCTCTGATGTAGTAGAGATGGTCGCTTCCACCTCCGGACAAAATTCAATAAGACATCCTAAATATCCGGGATTCTGGCAATTAATTCCGGTCGAATACAAACGAGGCAAACCTAAAAAAGATCAGATAGATGAAGTCCAGCTATGCGCACAAGCGATTTGCCTGGAAGAGATGTATAACGTCAGCATAGAAAAAGGCTTTTTGTATTATGGGGAAACTCGCCACCGAGAAGAGGTCCAGTTTACTGAAGAATTACGGAAACTGGTTGAAAATAAATGTGTCCAAATGCACAAGCTATACGAGCAAAAAGTTCTTCCGCCGGCAATATACAAAGCGCATTGCAAGTCATGTTCTTTATGTGACGTATGTATGCCTAAAGTACTGACAAAAACACCGAAAGTGAATACTTACCTGTCCCAGTTATACGATTAAAATATGAGAAAATTATTGAACACATTGTATGTAACTACTCCTGAAGCCTATTTAACTAAAGATGGAGAAAACGTTGTAATTAGGGTTAAGGAAAAAGATATATTCAGAATTCCGGTTTTAAATATAGAAGGTATTGTCACATTCGGATATATAGGTGCTTCTCCGGCATTAATGAAGATGTGTGCTGAAAGAAATGTAGGATTATGTTTTTTAAGTGCTAATGGACAGTTTCAAGGTAGAGTCTCCGGTCCGACAAAAGGAAATGTCCTTTTACGAAGAACACAATACAGGATTGCCGACGATGCAAATAAATCACTGGAAATCAGTCGGCTTTTTATTGCAGGAAAGATAGCAAATTCCCGGACGGTTATCGATCGTTTCAAAAGAGATCACATTTCTTCCGACAAACAGCTATCCTTGTTTTTATCCGTATCTGAAAAGTTAAAGAGATCAAAGAATCAGGCTTTAGTTGCTGAGTCCTCCGATACATTAAGAGGTATAGAGGGAGAAGCCGCTACAACTTATTTCTCTGTATTTAACCAGATGATCATATCGCAATGTGAGGATTTTCCTTTTAACAGGAGGAACAGAAGACCGCCCAAAGACAAAGTAAATGCTCTATTGTCATTCGTTTACACATTGCTGAATCATGAGGTACAGTCTGCATTGGAAACAGTAGGACTTGATCCATACGTAGGCTTTTTACATACCGATCGACCAGGAAGAGCGAGTTTAGCGTTAGATATGATGGAAGAGTTACGAGCCTACCTGGCAGACAGGTTGGTTTTGTCCTTAATTAATCGTAAACAGATATCCGGTAAAGGTTTTGTCGAACACGGAGATAACGGGATTGTAATGGATGAAGATATCAGAAAGGGAGTCTTACTCGCTTGGCAGAAGAGAAAAAAAGAGACAATAATCCACCCCTACTTAAATGAATCCGTACCGATAGGACTGATCCCATATATTCAGGCGATGCTTTTAGCTCGTTTTTTGAGAAACGATTTAGATAATTATCCGGTCTTTTTAATGAAGTAAGTTCATGTATGTTCTAGTTACATATGACGTAGAAACGATGACTTCCGACGGACAGCGCAGGTTACGTCAGGTAGCACGTCAATGCCTGAATTATGGCCAACGCGTCCAAAATTCCGTTTTTGAATGCTCTGTCTCGCCTGCTCAATTTACCGAGTTAAGATTAAAACTATCGGATATCATCGATCATAAAAAAGATAGTATTCGTTTCTATTTCTTGGGAAATAATTATTCTAAAAGAGTTGAATACATAGGTGTCGTCACATCCTATAATGTAGAAGATGAACTTATAATATAACTGTTTGCGAACATTAAGCATTAACAAAAAGCTGGAGTTTTCGCAATCATTGATTATTAGCCTATTAAACACCCCTATTAGTTTTATTTCATCAATAAAAAATCCAAAAAGTTTATTATCGCATAAATGCATTGATAACAGACTGTAAATGTTTGCATTATTTGTAATGCAGTCGTACCTTATATAGGTACGTGGATTGAAACCTATCTCTCGTGTTGTTGTACCCCGTTTAGAATGAGTCGTACCTTATATAGGTACGTGGATTGAAACTCTTTGTCTCCTGGAACGCTTATCTTTGCAGCGTCGTACCTTATATAGGTACGTGGATTGAAACCGAGATATGAAAGAATATCAGGTTTATAAAGAAGTCGTACCTTATATAGGTACGTGGATTGAAACATTTGCAACGATGCAGAAACAAATGGCTGATATGGTCGTACCTTATATAGGTACGTGGATTGAAACCTATTATCAACCACTAACAAAATTATTATGGCGTCGTACCTTATATAGGTACGTGGATTGAAACGTAGTCACTAAAAACTATGTGGCGGTAAAAGGAAGTCGTACCTTATATAGGTACGTGGATTGAAACATGTGCGTTGCTGTTCATAATTTTTTATTTTTTAGGTCGTACCTTATATAGGTACGTGGATTGAAACTGTCAGGAGTCATTTGCCTTTCGCCCGTCGTACTGTCGTACCTTATATAGGTACGTGGATTGAAACATCATCGAAATCCTCCTGATGCAAATTGTATCCGTCGTACCTTATATAGGTACGTGGATTGAAACAGAAATTCCGCATAAGGCATATCTGCATATTTAGTCGTACCTTATATAGGTACGTGGATTGAAACGGTGTTATTTTGAACGATAACATACAAATGAAAGTCGTACCTTATATAGGTACGTGGATTGAAACAAATCCTGTTTCTTTATCTGACACACAGGCGACGTCGTACCTTATATAGGTACGTGGATTGAAACTATTGGAGCCGGTAGACGCCAAAAGCGCGCCATTGGTCGTACCTTATATAGGTACGTGGATTGAAACAATACTATACGGATGAGTTTTGTGACCCCTTTAAGTCGTACCTTATATAGGTACGTGGATTGAAACACGGATGTAGATACGATCAAAATCCAAGGCCTTGTCGTACCTTATATAGGTACGTGGATTGAAACTGATAAAACAGGAATAAAACACAAAAAACCGTTCCGTCGTACCTTATATAGGTACGTGGATTGAAACAGGATTGTATGTAAGTGTAATAAAAAGAGGTGCGGTCGTACCTTATATAGGTACGTGGATTGAAACTATTGTGGCAGGAGAAGATGATCCTGAAAAATGGTCGTACCTTATATAGGTACGTGGATTGAAACTTGAGACGGATAAAACACTTGGAGCTAATGCTATGTCGTACCTTATATAGGTACGTGGATTGAAACTTGACAGTGATAACAGTAGCGTAATAAGTTTGCAAGTCGTACCTTATATAGGTACGTGGATTGAAACTGTAAAGGATAGACAGGATAATGCAGGGAAAGAAAGTCGTACCTTATATAGGTACGTGGATTGAAACCATAGCGGTAGGAGTAGCCATAATAGGGCCTGCGTCGTACCTTATATAGGTACGTGGATTGAAACCTGTTTGTCTCTTACTCCTTATTCCCAATTCATGTCGTACCTTATATAGGTACGTGGATTGAAACACGAATATAAATACGATCAAAGCCCAAGGCCTTTTGTCGTACCTTATATAGGTACGTGGATTGAAACATGGAAAAGAGTAGGGAGGTCGAAAGCGTGATATGTCGTACCTTATATAGGTACGTGGATTGAAACAGGAACGGGTAAACATACTTGAATATGCCGCTTTGTCGTACCTTATATAGGTACGTGGATTGAAACTTTGAATTTACCCCCTTTAGAGGATATGGAAGCGTCGTACCTTATATAGGTACGTGGATTGAAACTTATATTGTACATCTATTGCCATCAAATGAATCATTGTCGTACCTTATATAGGTACGTGGATTGAAACAAGGTCAAAACGCTTATTATTAAGTATAGCGGTAGTCGTACCTTATATAGGTACGTGGATTGAAACTGACGGTAATTTAAAGGACGGTCTTACCGTTTGTCGTACCTTATATAGGTACGTGGATTGAAACCGTTATATGTTTTATAACATATAGTCGGTTGTTGGTCGTACCTTATATAGGTACGTGGATTGAAACAATGGACGAGCCGTTGAAAGAGCTGTCATACTTGGTCGTACCTTATATAGGTACGTGGATTGAAACAGTTGACAACCGGTACGCGTGTCCTTCGGAGTCTGTCGTACCTTATATAGGTACGTGCATTGGCCAGAAGTTGATACACGTGTCATAGCCGTCGCACCCGTAAAGGATGCGACGGTAATGTTATTGTTGTAATTCAGACACATTTCAATCCAAACGCACTATTATAACCAACTCAATCTGTAACACCTATCACATCAACAGTAGTTCCTCTACCCAAGCACCGTCCAAAACCAATCCGGCCCGTTCATCATAACACCTTCCATCTTCCAATATAAAAATCCCAGCATACACTCCCACTGTTCCCTGTTTACATAACTGTTCGAAATCCCATTTTCTAATGGATACGCTATACTGCTGTAGCTTACGTAACAACCAAAATTCCGGGCCAATCCGCTTCAGTTCCTCCAGTAAGGTTGCACCATCACCATAGCCGACCAAGATGGATACCGAGTCTTTATCGTCTATCAACCGGAACTTCTCTGCAGCAGTTGCAAACATAAAGTGCATTTCTGCAAAACCTTTATATAACAGACCTTTTATATTAGCCTTATCAAAGGTGTTACAATTGCTATAGAATAAGCTGAAATATTGAGCCATACACTCCGGAGAAAACAAGTCGCTCCCATCGGAAACAGACAGTATCTCCCGCAAAGCAGCCGCTCCCTTTCCCATCAAACCACGCAAAAGAGTATTCTCCAAATTAAAGACAAAAACCTGACCTAATTTACCCACATGATTCAATTTGCCTTCCCGGTTACATCTTCCTGCCGCCTGTATGATTGAATCCAGACCGGCAAAAGCACGGTATACTACAGGGAAATCAATATCTACCCCGGCTTCAACCAACTGCGTACTTATCACACGGACTGGTTCATTGTCCTTCAATTTCTGCTTGATCAATTTTATAACTTCCATGATATGCGCGGAGCACATCATACGCGACAAATGTAAAGTTCCTTCAGGCATCCGCCGGTAAAGCTCGCGCGCGTCCTTACGGGTATTTACAATACATAGCACACAATCATACCCGGACAGCTCGTCGGCAAGTTCATCGAAGTTAGTGGTTGTGCCTGGTTCCGGCCAATGCAGCTCCACCCGTTTAAAAGCCTCAAACAAATTATCATGCACAGAAGTAATTTCTGTCACGGGAGTTTTCAGTCCGTCAAAAGCCCCCGGTCCTGTTCCGATCCGACCGGAAAAAACGGGTAATGTGGCCGTAGTAAACAAAATACTGGCTTTAAAAGAGGCTTGCAAGCTCTGCAAGACATCCAGTATGGGGTGCAAAAACTCAACCGGTAACATCTGCGCCTCATCCAGAATAACAACAGAGTTACAGATATTATGCAATTTCCGGCATCGCGAAGTGCGGCAAGCATACAGCGATTCAAAGAACTGCACATTTGTCGTCACAATGATCGGAGCATCCCAATTTTCCGTTGCCAGCAAAGAAGGGGACCGTTCGTCGTTACTATCCTGTTGCAAATTACTATGATGCTCCACCACATTCTCCGCTCCGAAAATATCCCGGAGCACGGCAGCCGTCTGTACAATAATACTCGTATAAGGAATAACGATGATAATCCGTTTTTTTTTGTAACGAACGGCGTGGAGGAGTGCCCAAGCCATCGACGCCAATGTCTTTCCCCCACCTGTCGGAACTGTCAGGCTAAAAAAGCCGGGAAGGCTCTCGGCCATCTTCCGGCAACGGGACAGGATAGCCGCCCGTTTCTCATTGATGAAAGATGCTGGTGCATTTGCCGTAAGCGATTCCATATAGACATCAAACCGATCCTTCAACGTTTCCATAGAATCATATTGCCCACGCCTGGCTGCTTGTTCCGGATGCATAAACCGCTCCGTATCCAAGTAGTCGGCATCAACCAGGCAAGAGAACAACATGCGAATCCATTGATGTATATCCTTCTCAAAATCATCAATCAAAGGCTGGTCTAACGAAGCAACCACCTCTTGCATCTCTTCCGGTGCATCTTTCAGCATCTCCTGGTAGCAATCTGTTTTAGACAGACGTCTATTCAAATTGGCCTCCCCGGAAGAAGTCCAGTCCAGCAATCCCGAATGATGTCCGGCTATACAATAAGCCAATGGAGGATAATAACCCGGCAATTTTTCTCTCGCCAGAATCGCTCCAGCCGAGGAATGGTCGGGTTTATCCACTACTTTCTGTTCCACTGCCATGCCGGATGCGTTACGGATATAAGGTTGAAAACTATTCTTTGTATATTTCCCCATATCATGCCACCAGCCATTCTGCTTTCCCCAAGCCGCCGCCCCGAAAACAGATGCAAACGATTCGCTTAATGTGGCCGTACCGACTGAATGTTCCTTCACCGTCTGTATCCGGAAAGCATCCTCTTCTACTCTGACATGCGCTATAAAATCTTGTTCTTTCATCATTTCATATAATAATTTTCTGCTATCCATTCGCCATTTGCAATAGCGACCTATAAGTAGCTATATAACAATCTATTACTTCATTGCAAACTCTTTTTCATTTGCAATAACATTTGTTATCCACCCTACATTATCCCACCTTCACCACCGAATAGCAAGTTCCTTTCATCGTGCGGCGTGAAGGGATCTTATTCTTCTGGAGCAGGCGGCCGAAGTAGGTCAACCGTTTATTGCCCAACTTAATGCCACTTTCACTTTGCAGATACTGGAGAATTTCAATGGCGGATAATTCCAGACTCTCCTCTCCCGGCCGGGCGGCACGAAAGTACTGAAGAAACAACTGTTCTTCGACAGGCAGTTGCTGGAATACTTCATTGTTACGAGTTGTCGAGAACTCCTCTTCGGAAGTAAACCAATAACGTTCGCCATTCTTTAAAGCAGCCACTGCCTGGGCATACAACTGTTCATAGTTTATTGACGTTGAATTATCTATCGTACCGGATATCTCGATACAGATAAAACGCCGGCTTCCGGTCGGATCGGTCAACAGATCGTAATTGTTGCAGGTCGCGATAAAAGAGGCATACCGGTGCAATGCCTGAATACTTCGCTTATAAGGCTGGCGAGCGTTGACAACCGGCTTTTGCAAGACATTCTTTAAAAAGCTCTGGTAAGCGGAACTGACCGAATCGAATTCATCGATATTGATCAAGGCAAAACGAGTCAGCATCAGTTCGGCATCCCGTTTGTTACTGAAATCAATGCTATCCGTATAATACATACGAAGCGAAGGCGGCAACAAATTCCGACACCAGGTGGACTTGCCACATCCCTGCGGACCGACCAGCAAAGGCAACGAACTGTTTGCATGCAAATGCTCGCGCCTGTACCAGTGGGCGGTCATACTCAGGAACCAGATATAAAACAGATTGCGCCACTGGGCATTAGCGGTCGGCAGCGTATCGGCCAGTGCACGTATATGATCCTTACCGTCCCACTCCGGCAAATATTCCAGATAATCTTCCAACGGATAAAAGACCGGAACCCTGTCGGAATAAACATACCGCTTCACATCGCGATCCCAAAGAGCCAGCCCTTCGGCCTGCGCATTCAGACCGATGCTATTTAGAACCGTTTCGGTAACCGGGGCAAAATGGATATAGTACGAACCTCTTGCCCGGAACTCCACTTCGCCTGCCAGCATATTCCGCCGGAACTCATACCGCCGTTTCATAAACTCGTCCGTCTTTATCGAAAGCAGTTGCTCGGCAGGCATCACCGGCTTCTTCCCGAAACACTTCGACAGTTGGTACACCATGTGAACCGTCTCCCGGATCTCCTCTTCAAACAGTTCGAGATTCCGGCTAATCTTTGTCCAGCGAACCACATCCTCTTCCGGAATACCGGAGCGAAAACAATTTTCAGCCAACCTTGTCAGGAAAGGCCTGACCTCTTTTCCTTCATCCAAGCCACCCGTCTTTTCGAGGGCGTCCAACATACAGGCATTATAAAAACGGGAAACGATACGACTGCGGTCATATCCGGGCATCATGCGCAAAAGCGGATCTTCCTCTTTGGCCACCACCTCCCGATAGGTCGGTTCGGCAGGCATCTGCATCGGTTGCTCCTGAATCAACGGTGTGGCCGACGGATTATAATATAAACCAGGATCAAAAGAATGGCGGCATCCTCTTTCCAACGATGCCTCCTCCCCCATCTCTATATGACGTTGCAGATGAGCCTGATAAAAGGCCACTGCACGCCTGTAGGCCACCGCATGAAACAACTCGGCCAACTCCCTCTTTTCCGGAAGGGAACCGTCGGGCAACACAAAAGGAACCAGTATTTTCACGCTCTTCCCGCTCGAACCGACAAAGGCAGCCATTGTCTGCGGGGCTAAGGAAGCGAGTCGCTTCACCTCCACGGCCTCTTCCCTATCCGCCAGATTGCCGACATCCATCAGCACCAGCCCGTTATACACCTGATACTCTATCCTGCTTTCCTTTTTCCTGAACCGGGCGGCAAAAAGCAAAACAGGAATATCCGTCGCATGAATGTTCCGATCGCCAGGCATTGAAGAGGATAATATCCCCCGATGTTCATTCACCACCCTGGCTTGTTCGCCGGATCTTATCGCAGTCATCACATCTGGCAACTCTATATTTTTCAAAGACTTACCATTACTCTTCACTTGTGTTATTTTCATATCCGGACTCATTTGTGCAACTTTTGTTTTATGACTAATGACAAACTCCATTGCAAACTCAAAAAGATATTTGCAATGGAATAACAAACTATTATACAAATTATTACCTGGTAAGATTGCAAATGGCAAATACTTCCCGTAAACTTTATGTATAAAACCTATTTCATCCTCGTAAACTCAATACTTCTCAGCCTCTCCTTCAGTTTCGGGCTGGGTTTGAAGCCAATTCCTTTCAGCTTAATAGATTCGGCACGGATTTTCAACGGATCTTCCACTTCACGGTTGGGTCGGGCAGTTACGGAAAATGTTCCCAAACCGTCGATCGTCACGGTATTGCCGCCTTCCAGAGCTTCCGCAATCAGAATAGTCAGATTTTCCACAAGTCCTTTCACTTCGCCGTAGGAAAATGTACTGGATCCGGCTATTTGCTCGGCTAAAGCATCCAAATTCACATTGTCATAGCTTACCGTCGTTACCGAATACTTTACCGTCTTATTATCAGTAATATTGTCATTGATTTTTGTCAGCTTGTATCTTACCGCCATACTATTATCTTTCTATTAGATTTAACATTAACACGATTTATCTCAAAGGTTACCATCCTATATCTTATTAGTAACCACTCAGTAACAACAGCCTGTACAGGATAATCGGTCAAGATGTACAGGATGGTTTACCAGGGTGTACAGGATAACTAACTAAGAGGTACAGGATAGCATTAGCAAGTCAGCGCTAAAGGTATAAAATATAATAACACAAACAATTGTTCTTCAAGACTTATTTACTATACCTCCCAACATTTCCGCCATCAGTTGATTCATCCCGGTATTTGGACAGCAAGCATATCAAATCCCCGTCCCCAAACGTGAAGTGTCTACCTCTTTTGCCTTTTTCTCTTTGTAGCCACCGAAACTATACCGTAATGTCAGTGTCACATTCCGGCTATCCTGCCACAGTTTCATGCGGCTTTTCTGCCCCTGTTCATCCACACGGGTAACGGGATTGCCTCCCTCGAACAAATCATTACCCCGAACCGTCAGGCGCATCTTCTTTTTCGCGAATGTCCAGGTCAGACCGGCCGACACGTTGTATATCAGATCGACATCATACAATCCCTGTATGACCGGAGATATACAATAGCCCCGCAACTCCAACAACAAGTTCCGGTCTTCGGTCAGGTAGAAGGTATTGTTCAATTCGGCCCGGCCAAACAGTTTTTTACGGTCGAAAAAGACATCATAAAGCGTCCCTTTGTTATGAATGGCACAGCCCATCAGCGTCAGCCTGGAACTCATAAAATCAAAAGGCCTGAAAGGGATGACGGCGACCGCTCCGTACATATTGTAGATATCCATATTCACTGTCTGGAATACGGACCTCAACTCATCGTGGCGCTGGTACGTCATCTGTTGTATTTTATCGGGCTGTATATTTGTAAATAAGCCGAATACATACTTGCTCTTCAGGACATAATTCAGTTGCATCGAATAAGAGAGCTGCGGCTTCAGGTCCGGGTTCCCGATTATAGAACTGTAGACATTCATATAATAGGTAGTAGGAGTAGTCATCCAATAGGACGGATAGGTTTTATCACTCGAAAAGGAAAACATCAGCATACCGGACGGAGCCACCTTGTAAGTAAAATTCAATTGAGGGAAAAGGCCGGCCCTGTTCCATAATGTCTTTTTCTTTCCTGCCGAATCGACGGATGCTTTATAATACTGCAAGGAAAGGGATGCATTCAATGAAACCTTTTTCCCGAATTGTTTCGTAAAACTGGCAAAAGCACCCATTGAATAATCTTTTTGTTTAAGGCGGAAAGTTCCTTCAGGAGCATTCCCACCATTGATCGACTGACCGGACTCGTTACGGGTATCGGAAAAAGAAGCATCTACTCCGTAATCCAACATCCATTCTTTTTTCAATTTACGACTGTCGTTCATATAAAGATCAACACGTTGTACCTGCTGGGAAGACAGAGTTGAGATTGTCTGCTCTTCCTCTTTTTCAAAGTCATTAACCAAATGTTGCTTGTCGTCATTCTTATAAAAAGTATAATCCATCCCGGCTCTGAACCCTTTATGACCGATATAATCCATCCGGGCATTATGCAGATTCGAAGCGCCGGACAATTCCAGCTCCGTCTCTACCCGCCGGATATCGACAAACTCGGTCAACGCGCCTCTTCTCGATACTTTATCCGGGTCGTAAAAACGGCCGGTATAGGAAAGTGACAAGCGGTCTTTACTTTTCAAATCGAAATCGAAAGCTCCCCGTATATTGTGAGAAAGGCTTACATTATTATACCAGTCATCCTGCCTAATATCGTACGGGCGATCGTTTACAGTCGGTCGGGCAATCATTTCCTCTTCCTGGCGTCCATGATCATAAGCGGCCGAATAAGAGATATCAGCCGAGTAATTCTTCCCGATATACGAAAGGTTCGCCTGACCGGATGGAGAAAAGAAATAACCTTGCTTACCCGTCAAAGAGATTTCCCCCTTCAGCACGTCTTTCAAAGATTTGTCATTTTCTATTACGACATTGATGGATGCACCTTTCACGCCAAACCGGGGAGGCGTGCTATACATCACATCTATTTGTTTTACTTTGGATGAAGATGTGGATTTCAATAAGCCAGCCAATTGTTCCGCTGTCATCGAACTTTTGCGTCCGTTGATCAGGATCGAGGTCGAAGGGGTTCCGATAATCGACACCTTATCCCCATCTTTTTGTATACCGGGCAATTCGCCTATCACATCAAAAGCGTTATCGACCGGTTTATCTTTTACCAGGTTCGGAATGTCGTACTGCAACTTGCCTTCCGACACTTTCACCAGCGGCCGTTCCGCTTTTACAAACACCTCCGGAAGATCTACGGTTATACTGTCGTTCACGAAGATGTGTTTCTTTTCCGTTGCGTTCTGCCCCCATCCAGGTACTTGCCCTGCCAGAAAAACGGTCAACAAATAATGATAGAAATGCTTCATCGTATTATTTTTTCTTGTAAAGGTTATATTCGGAAACGAGAGTTCCAAACTTTGCCTCTTTTTGGTAAGACTATATAACATCCCCCCGCACGAATGTTATTTAGTCTTACCAAATAAACCGGATCAGATAAACTTTCCCTACATTTGTTTACATGAAATCTTCGTTCAAATATGTAATCGTTCTGGTCATCCTGTCGTTGTCCGGCCTCTTCATCTATCAGCTATTCTGGATAACCGGCCTCTACCACTCACGGCAAAAGCAGAACCAGGAAGAGATCCGGATGGCGATCAAAAATGCAGATCATATCGAACTGTTCAATCGGGCCGATTTCCTCAGCAGGGTCACGCACAGGCAAAGAGAGACATCCGCCATTGCCGATACGAAAGGCGGTGCGGCTCTCAGTACCCGGTTTCCTGACAAGGATTCGGTTATTCCCGAACTGAGCGTGCAGCCTTTAGATACGAATATCTATCATCCCCGATACCGGAGCCAGACACTCCGTAACGAAGCGGGTAAAATGCTAAAAAGCACGGCAGTGGAGGTCGGTAACGATTTCAGGTCGTTAGGAGAGTTAGGCTTACAGATGCAGCAAGCTCTACATGAAGTGATCGATTCGGTCAAACCGGTCGACCTTGCAAAGTTCGACAGCATCCTGTCCTCCCACCTGCAAAAGAGGGGGCTGGATATTCGCCATCATACCGAAATGTGGAATCTGGAAGACAGTTCGATCATCGCCTCATCCGTTCCGGCAGACCTGGACAAGACAGAATACGACCTACACAAATGGGAATACACGACCTATCATAAAAGGGCTTATCTGGTTTATACCGAACCAACCCGGTGGGATACGATCCGGATGATGTCGGGCATCCTATTCTCTTCATTCCTGATCCTGTTGATCCTGATCCTCTCTTTCGCTTATATGTTCTGGTTCCTGATCCACCAAAAGACAGTGGAACAACTGAAAGATGACTTTACGCACAATGTCACGCATGAATTGAAAACCCCGATAGCAATCACCTATGCAGCAATCGAAGCCATGATCCATTACAACATAACCGGAAACAAAGAAAAGACAAACAAATACTTGCATATCTGTCACGAGGAAGTGCTACGTCTCGGCAATATGGTCGAGCAAATTCTTTCACTCGGCCTGGAACGTAAAAAGGATTTCAAACTTAAATACGAAAGAGTAGACCTGAACGGGTTGCTCGATAAAATCGTCGAACAACAGAGCATCAAATCCTCCAAACCCTTTCATGTCGGGCTGGAATCCATGCCGGACAGGATTATACTGGAAGCCGACAGAACACATCTTTACAACATCTTGAGCAACATTCTGGACAATGCCATCAAATATTCCGGTGATAGTCCGCACATCCAGATAACGGCAGAAGAGCGCAACGGTTCGGTCATCATCCGCATTACCGACAACGGCATCGGAATAGAAGAAGAACACCTGGCACATATCTTCGATAAATTCTACCGGGTTTCCAACAGCAAGCGACCTCCCGTAAGAGGGTACGGCATCGGGCTGTTTTATGTCAAGACAATGATACACATGCACAACGGTACGATCCGGGTAGAAAGCCAGCCCGGAAAGGGAAGTTGCTTCATAATCACATTACCGCAAACACATGAAAGACAAGAAATCGATATTATTGGTTGAAGACGAAGCGAGCCTGTCCATGATCATCAAAGATGCACTGGAAGAAGAAGACTTCCAAGTCATAACGGCAGGAAACGGCCTGCAGGGGATCGATCGTTTCTACAAGTATGCTCCCGACCTGATTATCGCGGATGTCATGATGCCGGAAATAGACGGGTTCGAAATGATCCGGCGGATACGGAAGGAGAATAAAGAAGTGCCTGTACTCTTCCTGAGTGCCCGTTCTTCAACAGATGACATCGTCTTCGGCTTCGAATTAGGAGCCAACGACTATGTTCGCAAACCGTTCAGTCTGCGTGAATTGGTCGTTCGCGCTAAAGCCCTCCTGATCAAATATAAACAGGAGGAGGGAAGAACCGAATTCTACGAGATCGGGCTTTACACTTTCTACCCGAAAGTCCAGACCTTGCTGATAGCCGGAGAAAGCGACAAACTCTCCTACAAAGAATCCGAAATATTGAAACGCCTATGCGAAAACGAGAACCAGCCGATCTACAGCAAGGACATTCTGCTGAGCCTATGGGGAGACGACAGCTTTTATAATGCACGCAGCCTGCATGTTTTCATCACCAAGCTGCGCCACAAATTGGACAAAGACTCTCGCATCAAGATCTTGAACGTAAGAGGAATCGGTTACAAGTTAATCTGTGAACCACTTTAATATCTTTGATACTGGTACATATATTCTATTTTCCTCAAATCTTCGATTGAAAGGCGTCGTAAGCGGATAAAGATTGGGAATGCATAGCCATGATAGTAACCCAAACCAATACCTCCGCCGATTTTGTTTCAAAACTAAGCCATAAGACAATTGCCAAATTAACGATGAGCTGGTCAGGATTATAAAAAACGAAGGCCACGGGATTCACATCCGGCGGCCTTCTACACTAACCCTTAACTTTAACCAATGAAAAACAATAATCTACT